>Ga0114930_10004762_pt1 | contig 11336 bp, 11 predicted proteins | sample AnhtaG_FD_87300 | JGI IMG/M metagenome (GOLD analysis project Ga0114930, IMG submission 87300) | Deep subsurface microbial communities from Anholt, Denmark to uncover new lineages of life (NeLLi) - Anholt_01485 metaG | ecosystem: Environmental > Aquatic > Marine > Oceanic > Sediment | place... | reverse complement strand
TGATCGGTGTTATTGTAGAAAACCCTAAATGGGAATCCACTCTCGAAGAAGATCTCCTTGAAATCTTAGAAAATAAGCTATAGAAATTTTTTAAAAATTTTAAAAAACATATTGCTTTTATATGTTTTAACAGTAATCTCTTGGTTTTTAAGATTTAGCATTATGATTTTTCACACATATCAATGATTAATGGAGATGAAACGGTTTTGCATGGTTTTAAAAGTTTAATGTATCGGAGTGGGTGGCTCTACAATGCAATAACAAGAAGACTTTATGACCAAGATAAAAAGTTTTTAACAATTGCTAAACTGATAGGTAAAGGGCCAAAAAGAGTTTTAGATTTACCGTGCGGTACAGGATATTTGATGCGCTTTTTGCATCCTTTGATTGAATATGAAGGTGTTGACCTCAACCTTCGATTTTTGAAACGAATTAAAAATAAAGAGTTAAAAAAACGGAACATAAAACTAAAAAAAATAATATTAAAACAAGGAAACATTTTCGATTTTCAAGATTATTTAAGGGAAAAGGTCGATGTTATTGTAATATCTGATGCTTTGCACCATGTTTACCCAAAACACGTTGAATTAATTAACATGGCTAAGGAGTCCGCACGAAAAATAATTATATGCGAACCGTATGCTATAAAGCCAAAAGAAATCAATGCTCGAGATAGAATATTCAAAATTATCATTTATTTTGGAAAATTTTTACCGTTATCTATCATAAAAATCATTGATTTTCTCTTTCTAGATAATGATGGGATTAACCCCTATCATAAGAGAGATAAGTGGAGTTTTGATTTTAAGAGTCTTAAGGAATTTTACAAAACTATGGGATTTAATCGTAGTTTTTGTTTAATAGACGAATATATTGGAGTTTGGGAATCATCAGTTCCCCTTTATTTAGAAAAATCTTCAAATAAATAATATAAAATACATAAATTAATTTATATTATTAATAAAAGCATTTGAGGTTTCTTTTGAAATTAACTCTCAGTCTGTGGGATATAGCCGGTCAAGAACGATTTGAGTTCTTTAAAACAGATTTTTTTAGTGGAGTTGCAGCGGTTGGTTTAGTTTTCGATTTATCTCGCCCTGATACTTTTGATTCAATCGAAGAATATTTTGATGACATACGCGAACGGTCTGGAAATATCCCCATTATTTTAGTGGGTAACAAAAATGATTTGAAAAAAGACATTGGGGAGACTGTACCTCGTGAAAAAATAATACAAATGGTAAATCAATATAATCTTTTTGAATATATTGAAACATCCGCTTTAGAAAGGAAAAATGTTGATAAATTGTTTTATCGATTAGCTCTAACAGCCTTATTAGATTTAAAACCAAGGCTAGGGGAAGTTATTGATTCAAATCACTTTAGGTTCAAAATATTACTTGTAGGTGCTGCTGCCGTTGGAAAATCCTCATTAATTGATTCATTTGTCAAGAAGGAACTTGAAGAATCCTATAAGTTAACCGTAGGATTAGACTTTATGATTCAAGATCTTGAAATTGAAGATGAAGATATCCCAAAAGAGACAAATAGTTTAATTAAAACTTCAGTGAAATCCTATAAGAAGCGAACTAAAAAAATTCGTAGATTAGAAGATCCACCTCAATAGTTCTAAGATCTTCATCTTATTGCAGCGTTATTCTTAAGAATATATATATTTTTCATAGTTATTTTTACAGGGGGATCCTATTGTCGCCAACAATTGAATTATATCTGAGTTCTCATTAATCTCTGTTATCCAAGAATATAATGTGCCGCTTTTTATTCCATCAAATTCAATATGACTACATACTCCCTCTTTGTGGGAGCTAAGTAACTTAATCACATCATTCATGGTTATTTTATCTTTGCGGTTTTCAAGGAAATTCTTTACTTTTTTGAATCGTTCCAAACTACTAGGAAAAATTAACGCTGGATCAGAATATTGTTTCAAAGATTTAGCTTGATAATGATTTGTGCTAAATAAATAACCATTTTTAGCATATGTTACAGCCACATGCGGGGGTGAAGTTTCCACTCGCGCAAAATTACCTTCTTTATCTGCAATCATAAAGAAATGTCCTCTTACATGAGGAATTTTCTCAAGAAAAGATACTGCCTCTTCTGTAGTCCGACAATTATCCAGAACCCATCTACTTGATAAATTCACTCGGATCCCCGGTTGCCATTTACCATTGTAATCTCCAGCAAAGAGTATAGCAATTACTAATCCCGCTTCATTTTTTCCTCCATAGGTTCCTATCATATGATCTGAAAATGATATACTTTTCAATTTTCCCTCTGGATGAATGAATCTAACTCCGCAAAAATCCTGGAAGGATTCATCCCAATCATAATTACGAGCAAAAATGGGAAATCCTGAATCTGTTAGATCACTTCCAATAGCAAACACCGTACAACCCGCTTCTTGAGGATTAGAAGTTTCAAATCCTAGAGCTAATAAAAATGCTTCCAAAGATTCCAAATCATAATTCCCCCCATCACAAAAGCCTTTTATTTCTTCAAGTAAATCTGGAACATACTGCTTTGCAATTTCTTTACATTGATGGCTAAATTCTAATTTTTTTAGAAGACAATGTGGTGGCTGGAAAAAATCCCTATATTGAGAACCAACTTTAAATCCTATATCATAATAATTTCCAGTAATAACATCACTTTTCATTCTATTAACCCAAAATTATTTCTTTAAATTGGTTTTATATGAGAGATTATATAATTATAAAAATTTTATGAGATAATAAGATGATATAGAAAAAAAAATATATTATCATATCCTATTTAATTTAATATTATTTGGTGTTAAAAATGAGTATTGAACAACTTGAGGAGCAAAAAGAAGAAATATTAAACAAAATTGAAGCTCTTGAAGAAAAATGCGATACACTCGAGATCTGTCAAGAGGATAGTGGATGTGACAAATGTAAAACCTACGCAGAAATAGAATCACTTTCTGCTAATGTGGAAGAAATAGAGAATAAAATCGAGGAATTAACGGGAGAAGATGAAGACGAAGATGAAGACTAAGTAATTAAAATTAAAAAAATTAATAAAAAAAATATTTTCCTTTCTTTTCTTATTTATAATATCTTTAGTATGAAAAAATTAAGATTTCTTAATCTAAAACTCTTTTTGGCCCGTTACCTATAAGTTGCGGTACATTCTCCTTAAGGACCTACTCATGATCAGCTGTTGGATTTGTTTTGTACCACCTACTACTTCCAATATTCGCGATACACCAATATAATCATGCATTAAGGTATTATCACACACGCCTGCGCCCCCCATTAAATTTGCAGTTTCAAAGCATACTTCCTTAGCTAAAGAAGCACAATTATATTTATACTGGCTTGCGGAAGAAACCATTGATTGAGCTACCTGATCCGGTAATTGGCCTTTATATTTTTCATTCTTTTCATCATAAGTTTCAGCAAATTTTAGAACTCCGTGAGTCATCCCAGTGGTTTTAGCCCATAAATCTGCTAATGAAAAACCAACTCCTTGAAAAAGTAATATCTCCTTTTCAAATTGTCTTCTCATGTTAGCATAAATAACTGCATGCGCTAATGCCCCCCAACAAGCACTTATACACCTCACTGCGATTGCTATTCTTTCAGGAATCAAACCTTCAAAAAGATGATCTCTTCCTTTTCCAACACCTCCCAACACGTATTCTTTTGGAATTCTTAGATTCTTAAGGTACTCTTTTCCTATAAATAGCTTTGGTGTCCAAGGAATATTCACTCTTTCACATTCCCATCCTTCCCAATTTGTATTAATTAAAAACTGTCCCATTAGATTTCCTTGATTTTGCTCAGCTGTAGCATAGGAAACAGCCCATTTTGATTTTGGTGCATTGGTATTAAAAATCTTAGTTCCATTTAACAAAAAACTTCCATCTTCTTGCTTGTCACATGTGGTTAGTTGGTGTACAGCATCAGAACCTCTTTCTGGTTCTGTGATTAGTAAACATCCTACTTCTTGACCTGTAACAAGATCTTTCAATGCTTCTAACCTATCAGAAATATTTTCATGATGGGCATAGATCGGATTAATACAGATAACGGTTGCGCCAGTACTCATCGCAAATTGAGGATCGAAATTATCCAGAGCAAGTATTCTCATAAATTCTATACCAATTCCAAAATCTTTATAATTTAAATCGATACACTCATATGGGGTTTGACGCGTTATGTATCCTTCTTTTCCAAAATCAGGAACCCAATCGTAAATATCCTCATCAGGCCCATGCGTGATATTATTTTTAGTTTCATAATTTAGGCAGAAATTTTGAACTTGCTCAAGAAAATTATATTGTTGATCAGATAAAATTACTCTTAGATTATCTCTTACGAATTTATATCTATTTTCAAGACTAAGTTTCTCTAAAATTTCATCACTTATAACTTGAGTTTTATATCGCTTTTTTTCACTCATCTTAATCATATTTTCAATTTTTTAATTATTAAAATGTTAGATAGAAATATTATTTTTTTCAATTCGGTATTAATTTAAATGTTCCCTCGAGGTTTTTAGAAATTTCTTCTCTAGTAAATAATAAAGGGACATATTTTCCTTTTACCCATAATTTCATTAAATCGTTGTAATGCTTATGGAAAGGTAATCCCAATTGACCTCCAGGGATAACTCCTATAGATTTATCCCAATCAGACAGATCGTGTATTTGGCGATATGATGGCCCTGCAATAACTTCATAGTTATTGATTGGATCATAATAACCATTATTCAACGTGTTTCCATCCCCACCAATTTTAAAAGGGCCTATATTTAACATTTTAGCTTCCTCATTAGCTTGAGAGAACGGATGAGTAAGAACCACTTTGTGTAAATTTCCCCATTTCCATTTAGTAAAATCTGAAGAAAATTTTACTGTTAAGAAATCTATTGTTTTTTCGAATGCGGTAAACAAAGTTTGTTCAAGCTCATCAACTTTTTCATCATACAGTTTAAAGAGTCTCTCAAGTTCAAATGGGTTGGACGTTAAATGAATTTCAAAAAGTTCTTTTCCTATTAGAGGAACTAAGATAGCTTTTAGGGTTTCTTGACACCAAATTTTGTAAATCGTACCAGCAACACTATTTTTCGTCAAAAAGTAATCCCAATTTTCTAATAGTGAAATAAGTTCCTTTTGAACCTCTGTATGTGCTTTGACTTTTACATATTTCAGCATCGTAGGTAGAAATTCTGGTGCTTCTTCTGTAAAATAATCGAGTTGGAAATTTTTAAAATCTTGAATTGAGAAAATTTCTTTTGATTGGAGTAAGTTTTTAATTCTTTTTTGGCGATAAGGTTTAGCTCGATCTTGAGCTATTAAAACGCCATTAGGGGCTTTATCTTCATTATAGTTAGCTGTATAAACGAATCCATGCTCGGGATTATATATTGAAAACATTTTTTCAAAGGGTACTAATCCACTCCAATTAAATTTCTCATCTGTACCAGGAGTCACTGTTGCTCCATCCCCATATTTTCGTAAAGGAAGCTTTCCTCCATGTTGATGACCAATATTACCATCTATATCACCATATATAAAATTTTGGGGTGTGATCGTCAATTTACTCAAAGCTTCACGAAATTCACTCCAATTGGATGCTATATTAATCATTCTAAAACCCTCTATTGTTTCTTCTAGATTTACTCTATAACTAGTCCAGCATAAAGCATATTTCCCTGGAAGATTAATTTTATGCACGTTTGTCTGAAGTTCAATATATTCTACAACTGGTCCGAATTTAGAAAGTTTCACTTTAAAATCAATCGGTTCAACATTATCTTGAATTCTTATCGGTTCATCAATAACCTCAAAATCAATCCATTTCCCATTGTATTTGTATTGGTTGTCATTCTCAGGATTTATTTCTAATTTAAAGAGATCAACATTATCCGATGTTACAGTTGTTGCTCCCCATGCAATGTTTTCATTGTGTCCCAACACGACACTAGGTACTCCCGGGAAAGATGAGCCAATAGTATTCAAACCCGGACAACTTAAATGCATAAGAATCCAAATCGCAGGAAGAGTGAGTGGTAAATGAGGGTCATTGGCAAATAATACAGCTCCCGATTCTGATTTATGGGGGCTCACAACCCAACCATTACTACCTTTTGCTTTTTCTACTTTTGTTCCAGAATAAAGAGGAATAATCTTATCTGCCATCTTAGCTCCTAATTCGATAACCAAATGCTCACGTAATAATTCTAAAGGATAACTCCAACTACCTAATCCCCACTCAATTAAACTCATAATTCTAAAAGAGTCTTCTAAGCTCCATTTTTGAGGTTTAATATTTAAGATCGCAAACTCGATGGGTGGGTTTTCAATTGCCTTCTTGATGCCAACATTTACTCCTTTTACATATGAATTTAACCCTTGCAATGTTTCATTATTAGGGTCTTTCCTCAGATTTTCCACACATTTTTTTGCGATTCGATACAAACCAATTATTCTATAATGCTTATCTCGATCAATCGTAGTTTCTCCAACGATTTCTGATAATCTTCCTGAAGTGACTCTCCTGAAAAACTCTAATTGCCACAATCTATGACTTGCATGAATATATCCTTGAGCAAAATATGCATCATCTACTGAATTTGCATAGATATGCGGGATACCCCATTTATCCCATAAAATTTCAACCTCGTCTTGAATTCCCTTTACTTTTTCTGAACCAGATACAGGTGGAAACGCTTTTTTTGCAATGTTAAGTAATTCTTCCATCTTAAATCACTATTTGTAAAAATAATACTAAATTACTTTCTAGAAATATACTATGAATTAAAAGGAGATTTAAAAGAAAAAAAGAAATAAAAGAGAAAATATAGTTTAAAGCATTTTAAATAATTGCCTTAAGGCTAGGCTCATAATATATTGCTGTATTTGCCTACTGCCTCCAAGAATCTCTTGTATTCTTGAGATGTTTAGATAATCATGCATCATTGTGTTGTCACTTAACCCCGCGCCACCCATTAGATTGGCAGCTTCATAACATACTTCCTTTGAAAGTTTTGTACAATGATATTTAAATTGAGAAGCGCTTGCAACCATAGCTCGTGAGATATTACTAGGTATTTCACCACTAAATTTCTCCATCTTGTTATCATATTCTTCACAGAATTTTAATATGCCTAGAGTCACGTTGGTAGTTCTAGCCCAAAGATCAGTTAGTAGGAATCCTACACCTTGGAATTTGAGAATCTCTTGATCAAACTGCTTTCGCATATTAGCATAAATAGCAGCATGAGTTACAGCACCCCAACATTGGGATATAGCTCCACACGCAATACCAATTCTTTCAAGGACTAAACCTTCGAATAAGTGTTCTCTTCCTTTACCAATCCCACCTAGTACATATTCCTTTGGTACTCTTAAGTTCACAAAATGCTCGTGTCCTAAATAGAGCTTAGGTACCCACGGCACATTTACTCTCTCGCAAACCCAACCATCCCAATTTGTATTAATTAAAAATTGTGCCATGAGATTTCCATTATTTTTTTCAGCAGTGGCATATGCTACAGCCCATTTAGATTTGGGTGCATTGGTGTTATATACCTTTTCTCCGTTAAGGAGAAAACTTCCATCTGCTTGTTCATCACATAGTGTCAATTGATGGACAGCATCTGAGCCTCTTTCCGGCTCAGTTATACATATGCATCCACAAGCTTCTCCCGTCACTAATTCTTTTAAGGCTTCAAGTCTCGCTGGAATATTTTCATGGTGATCAACTATTGGATTTATAGATAAAACTGTAGCACCACTTCCCATTGCGAATTGAGTATCAAACATATCAATTGCTAAATATCTGAGAAAGTCAGCTACTGCACCATAGTATTCATAATTTATATCAACCATCTCAAAGTTATGGGCTCTTGTTATATATCCTTCAGCCCCAAATGCTGGAATCCAATCATACACATCTTCTTCTGGTCCGTGAGTAATATTATTCTTCTTTTCGAACCTCATACAAAATTTTTGAACTTTTTTAAGATATGAGAACTGTCCTGGTGATAGAATAGCCATTAAATTGTTATTTAAGAAATTATACCGATTCTTTAGGTTAAGTTTTTCTAAAATTTCGTCATTAATAACTTGGTTTACATATTTAGACATAAATTAAACCTCTAGTTAATTAAATTAAGCAATATCAATTTTTATAAACAATAATTTTAGTAATGAAATTATTACTTCACTAGTCAAAAAAGTAAAATTACTTTTTAATTTTTGCAAAAAGATATGAGATTCGTTAAAAAAGTACTTATGAAAACGTTAATAATATACTTTTTTCGAACATAAAAACACAAAATATTCAACAAACTAGCTTCTGTAATCTATTTGAGAAACGTTTTGAGATTACAAGACCAGTTTCAAATGGACAATTACTTTTAAACAAAATAACCGAGATAAAAGATTTATCAATTCCCATTAATGAGAGCACCCCAAATTTCTCTAGAGAGATAAGTTCATTTACTCTATAGTTTCCAGAAAGAAACCTTCCCTCTAAGAGTCTAACTATTTCTTGAAGTATATCTTGTTCCAAATTAGATACAATTACTCTTCCAGTTTGGGTTAATAATGCAGAAGATACAACAAAAGAAGAAAATGTATGCAACTCATTAAAGATATTTAATAAATCATTCTTAATATCATCTGAAACCAGTTGATTTCCATTTTCCATTATGTTATCAATATTCTTTTCGAAATCTAAGAATTTAGAAATTTCACCATCGTAGTTATCAGTCAATAGATTTAAATCAAATTTGTTAAGGAATTGATTTTTAATTTCTCTTAATATATTTCTAAGTTCAACTAAATTATCCGTTCTATCGCTAAATAAGGCAAAAAGTAGTTCATCCTGCTTTATTTTTTCAATTTCGAAAATAAATCGAAAAAGGCCTACTTCTATTTCAGATAATTCTTCAGTTTTTAGGGTTTGTTTTACAAATGAAAAAATCGCACTTAGAAAACTGCTCGTTAATTTTACGTTGAAAACATCTTCATAAGCCTTATAAAAGATTAATTCACCTGTGTTCCCTTTCATTATGAAGATATTTTTGATCATTTAACTCAATAGATTCGATGATAAATAATTTAAATAGCCTTAATATTTTTGTAATAAAAGTTTAGATATAAAAATCCTCTCATTAATCAGTTTCTTAAGGTAAACGCAACACACATTTGTAAAAAGGTTAATTAAGTCCTATGACAATAATTGAGAAAGATTTTTTAATTGAATTTTAAACTAAATTCATCGGATATTGCCAAGCTTAAAATATTTCTTTGTTAAAATCCATCAAATTTAGCCCATTCATCTTCCTCTTCAGCCTCATCTTCATCATCGGTATATTCTTCAACTTCGTCGCTTTTGTAGCTTTCAGGGATTTCTTCCTCAAATTCATCAAAATCTTCCTCGAAAGTAATCGACGTTCCTATATCGGTTATAATTTCCGCTGAAACTTTTATTTCAGGTACTGGTGCTTCTACAGGTTTCTTCTTTTCCACTAATTTTAGGTAATCTCCATGAATTTTGATAGTTATAGGGGTTTCTTCTTGTAATAGTCGGACAACGACTTCTTCACTTGCACTCGAGTCGTGAGGCATACGCATTACAAGTGCTCTTGCACCTTCAAATACTCCACTTATTATTTCAACAGTATCTCCCCCTTCTAAATATTCTGTTACACTCCTTGGTAATAGTACATGTTTAAGTTCGATTAATTTAATATTCTGTACGATTCTTCCTTTTATATGAGGAATACCTTGAACACCTATCTGTACATCACGCTTCTGAGGTGCCTCAAAGAATATATACCCTGGCAATAAAGGAGAAACAAGCATAGCTCTGATATCAGGTATTACATCTAAGATCTTAAATCGATAAAAAATCTGCTTTAGAATATTGCTTTCTTGATTTATAGTTGTTCTTACCGCAAATAGGGTTGTTAACTCTTCTTTTTCTTCAAATGATTCCATTGAGTAACTTTCATCTATCTTAAGTTCCTTATTACCATTTTCTTTTAATTCTTCACTTTGGTCTGGCAATTCTTTTCACGAATCTCATTTGAATTTAGGTTTTTAATAAATTATAAAGAAAAATTAGTATATGCTAATATAGGATTACTAAATTATAAAATTTTGCTTTCAACGAGTTTCTCATTATTAGACATTTGAACCTTGTGCAAGCATAATTATAAATTAATTGTTCCGTAATGACATTAGTGTCAACTAAAATGAAATATTATCAATATCTAATATCTGAGGAATCTTTCTATTACGCTCAAGCCAAGAGATTTCTGCTCTTGTATATCTCCATGAAATTTCGCATTTCCCTAATTTATCTTGGACTTCAGTCTCCCATTCCCACGGATTTGCAATTACCAAGTCTCCACGCCTAACCCATACTCGCTTTTTTATTTTACCACGAATTCTACCTATTCGATGCTTTCCGTCTTCACAAAACACTCGCATTCTCTCCCCACCGAGGATTTCAACAACGATTGCGAACATTTCGCCTAGTCTTTTACTCGGGAATTTAACTCTTGTTATAACGGGTGCTCCATATCCTTTTCCTCCTCTTCCTCCTTTTCCTCTTTTTCCTGGTTTCCCTTTTTTTTTTGCCATAATTATTCTTTAATATATTATTTTTAATTTGGAAATTTAAATTCAAATTTTATCTTCAGGTTTATATTCTCCCTTAATAAAAATTATTTTTATAGGTTTATCCGAATCATTTCTTATATTATGCATTTCCTCAACTTCGCATAAAAACACACTCCCTTGTGGTGCGGGATACTCCTTATCATCAATAATCATTTTTCCATCCCCTTCAACGAAGTAAAATGTTTCATCTATTGTCTTATGTCCATGTGCTTTATCACCCATCACTTCCCCGGGTTTGAGTAATATAATCCCCCAGTCTATCGAGGGCCCCCGCATAAGATATTTTACTCCAGATTCTCCTCCTCTATATTCAAAATCTGTGTCATGAACTTTTTTAATTGTAAATCACCAATGGAGTAAATAGTGTTATAAAACAAATTATCTAGAGTAAATTATAAATCTTACCTATTATAAAGAGATTCATAGTATATTATAATAAATTTCGCGACTTTGGAAAAATATGAAAGGTGAAAGAAATGATACCCTCTTTTAGTTTTGCAAGAATTCCCAATATAATTTTTGGCGCTGGAAAGTTAAATGAATTATATGATATTATTCCAAAATTCGGAAAAAATATCCTTTTTGTAATTGGTGAGAATTCACTAAAAAAATCTGGCAAATGGGAAGAAATTACATCCAATTTAGA
>Ga0114930_10004759_pt1 | contig 11338 bp, 11 predicted proteins | sample AnhtaG_FD_87300 | JGI IMG/M metagenome (GOLD analysis project Ga0114930, IMG submission 87300) | Deep subsurface microbial communities from Anholt, Denmark to uncover new lineages of life (NeLLi) - Anholt_01485 metaG | ecosystem: Environmental > Aquatic > Marine > Oceanic > Sediment | place... | reverse complement strand
TGATCACCGCGATCGGCGTGTCGATCCTGCTGCAGACGCTCGCCATGATCATCTGGGGCCGCAATCCGCTGGCCTTCCCGCAGTTGATCTCGACCGATCCGATCAACGTGATCCAGCCGAGCGCCACGGGCGTCGGCGCCGTGATCTCGCTCACCGAGATCGTCATCATCGTCGTGGCTTTCGTCGTGATGGCGGGCCTGCTGCTGCGCGTGCACAAGACGAAGCTCGGCCGTGCCATGCGCGCGATTGCCGAAAATCCGAACGTGGCGAGCCTGATGGGCGTGAACCCGAACTTCGTGATCTCGGCAACCTTCATGATCGGCTCGGCGCTTGCCGCGCTGGCCGGCGTGATGATCGCGTCCGAGTACGGCAACGCTCACTTCTATATGGGCTTCATCCCCGGCCTGAAGGCCTTTACCGCGGCCGTGCTCGGCGGTATCGGCAATCTCGGCGGCGCAATGGTCGGCGGTGTGGTGCTCGGCCTGATCGAACAGTTGGGTGCGGGCTACATCGGCAACCTCACGGGTGGCGTGTTCGGCAGTAATTACCAGGACGTGTTCGCATTCATCGTGCTGATCGTCGTGCTGGTGTTCCGTCCGTCGGGCCTGTTGGGCGAACGTGTTGCAGATCGCGCGTAAGGAGCAGAAAACATGACCTCAATTCAACCGATCGAGCCGTCCACGACGCTCATCCCTGAGAAGAACATGACGAAGACCCTGACGGTCGGCGTCATTACTGCGATCCTGGTTATCGCTGCGCCGTTCATCATCGGCGCAGCCGGCGGCAACTACTGGGTGCGCGTGCTCGACTTCGCGATGCTGTACGTGATGCTGGCTCTGGGCCTGAACGTGGTGGTCGGCTTTGCCGGCCTGCTGGATTTGGGCTACATCGCGTTCTATGCGATTGGCGCCTACACCACGGCACTGCTGTCCTCGCCGCACCTGAGCAACCAGTTCGCATGGATTGCGCATCTCTTCCCGGGCGGCCTGCATACGCCGTTCTGGATCATCGTGCCGATCGCCATGGCGCTCGCTGCGATCTTCGGCGTGCTGCTCGGTGCTCCGACGCTGCGTCTGCGTGGCGACTACCTCGCCATCGTGACCCTCGGCTTCGGGGAAATCGTGCGGATCTTCATGAACAACCTCGACCGTCCGGTGAACATCACCAACGGCCCGCAGGGGATCACGGGGATCGACCCGGTGCAGGTCGGCGGCTTCAGTCTCGCGCAGACCCACAGCTTCCTCGGCCTGCAGTTCACGACGGTGTACATGTATTACTACCTGTTCGTGCTGTGCGCGCTGCTGGTGATCTGGGTGTGTACGCGTCTGCAGCACTCGCGTATCGGCCGTGCATGGGCCGCGATCCGCGAAGACGAAATTGCTGCCAAGGCGATGGGCATCAACACCCGTAACGTGAAGCTGCTGGCGTTCGCCATGGGTGCGTCGTTCGGCGGCCTGTCGGGCGCGATGTTCGGCGGCTTCCAGGGTTTCGTGTCGCCGGAATCGTTCACTTTCTGGGAATCGGTCGTGGTGCTGGCCTGCGTGGTGCTGGGCGGTATGGGCCACATCCCGGGTGTGATTCTTGGTGCAGTGCTGCTCGCTGTGTTCCCGGAATTCCTGCGCTCGACGATGGGTCCGCTGCAAAACGCCATCTTCGGCCATGAAATTGTCGATACCGAAGTGATCCGTCAGTTGCTGTACGGTCTCGCGATGGTTCTCATCATGCTGTACCGCTCGGAAGGCCTGTGGCCCGCACCGAAGCACGAGGACAAGATTGCGAAACTGGCAAAGCGCAACGGCAAGAAGCCGGTGCGCGCCTGAGGCCTGACAGGACTAGGAGAACTTCAATGAGCGACAAACAAATCCGCCTGTCCGTCAAAGGCGTGAACAAACGCTTTGGCGGCCTGCAGGCACTGTCCGACGTTGGCCTCGAAATCAAGGCCGGCGAGATTTATGGCCTGATCGGCCCGAACGGCGCAGGCAAGACCACGTTCTTCAACGTGATCACGGGCCTGTATACGCCGGACTCCGGCGACTTCAAGCTGGACGGCGAGAACTACACGCCGACTGCGGTGTACCAGGTCGCGAAGGCCGGGATTGCGCGGACCTTCCAGAACATCCGTCTGTTCGGCGGCATGACCGCGCTGGAAAACGTGATGGTGGGCCGTCACGTGCGCACCAAGCATGGCCTGCTTGGCGCCGTGTTCCAGACGCCGGCTGAGCGCAAGGAAGAGCGCGAGATCAAGGAACGCGCGCTCGAACTGCTGGAGTACGTCGGCGTGCTACAATACGCGGACTACACCTCGCGCAACCTGTCGTACGGCCACCAGCGCCGTCTGGAAATTGCCCGTGCTTTGGCAACCGATCCGAAGCTGCTGGCCTTGGACGAACCGGCCGCCGGCATGAACGCAACGGAAAAGGTCGAACTGACCAAGCTGCTCGACAAGATCCGCAGCGACGGCAAGACGATCCTGCTGATTGAACACGATGTGAAACTGGTGATGGGGCTGTGCAACAACATGACAGTGCTCGATTACGGCAAGGTGATCGCCCAGGGTCTGCCGCAAGACGTGCAGAAGGATCCGAAGGTGATTGAGGCATATCTGGGTGCGGGGGTCCACTGATGGCTACGGCAATGTTGAAAATCAAGGGCCTGCAGGTCAATTACGGCGGCATTCAGGCAGTCAAGGGCATCGATCTGGAAGTTGCGCAGGGCGAGCTGGTCACGCTGATCGGCGCGAACGGCGCAGGCAAGACCACGACGATGAAGGCGATCACGGGCCTGAAGGCCTACGCTGCGGGCGACATCGAGTACATGGGCGAGTCCATCAAGGGCCTGCCCGCGCATGAGTTGCTCAAGCGCGGTCTCGCGATGGTGCCGGAAGGCCGCGGCATCTTCTCGCGCATGTCGATTGTCGAGAACATGCAGATGGGTGCTTATCTGCGTAACGACTCGGACGGCATCAAGGCGGACGTCGATCGTATGTTCGGCTTCTTCCCGCGCCTGAAGGAACGCGCTACGCAATACGCGGGCACGTTGTCGGGTGGCGAGCAGCAGATGCTGGCTATGGCGCGTGCGATCATCAGCAAGCCTAAGCTGTTGTTGCTCGACGAGCCGTCGATGGGTCTCTCGCCGATCATGGTCGAGAAGATCTTCGAAGTGGTGCGGGCGATCTCGGCCGAAGGTATGACGGTGCTGCTGGTCGAGCAGAACGCGCGTCTCGCGCTGCAGGCAGCGAATCGCGGCTACGTGATGGACTCGGGGCTCGTGACCATGTCCGGCGACGCGAAGCAGATGCTCGATGATCCGAAGGTGCGGGCTGCTTATCTGGGTGAGTAAGCTGGCTGAATGAGCTGGGTGAGTAACCCGTCACAGGAACTGGGTGGCTGAACAAGCCACTCTGACCTGCGCAAGAAAAAGGCCGCATGCGTCGTTTGAGCATGCGGCCTTTGTTATTTTAGCCGGGCCTCGCATGACGAGGGCGGCCTGGCAGACGGAATCAAGCGGAATCAACCGCAATCAAGCAGCAGAAGGCGACGTTGCTGTTTCAGCCGCACCAGGCGCGGGGTCGGCGAACTGCCCCAGCCGCTTGCCCATGCTGATCACAGCGTCCGCCCGATACCCGAGCGCCTCATAAAAAGCACGGATATCCTCCTTCGCTGACAGCACTTGCAGATTCACCTTCGGACAACCAAGTGCAGTCAGCGCCGCTTCCGCATGCGCGACGAGGCGCCTGGCGATGCCATGCCGCCGATACGCCGTGTCCACCGCGAGCGAATACATCCAGCCGCGGTGGCCGTCATAGCCCGCCATCACCGTGCCGACCACACGTGCGTCGAGCACGGCGACAAAGAACAGCTCCGGCTGCGTTGTCATCTTGTTGGCGATCGACAGGTGCGGATTGCGCTGTGGCCTCGTCACGTCCCGGTACTCCGGAAACGCCTCTTGCCACAACGCGACCACGGCATCGGTGTCGCTGGTTTCGAAGCAGCGGATCGAGAGCGGTGTGGTCGTCGTCATCGTCATGTGTGCTCCGGGCGAATTACAGGGTGTCGAGAATCGAGCGCAGCATGGCCATCATCTGGTCGATTTCTTCGGTGGTTACGTTCAGGGCCGGCATGAAGCGCAACAGGTTCGGACGCGCGGCGTTGAGCAGCAAACCGTCCGGCTGCATGAGGCGGGCCTTCTCGACGATCTGGTTGCCGATGTCCTTGCCGAGCAGCAGCGCACGCAGCAGGCCTTCACCACGTTCGCCCGCAAAACCGCGCTCTTCCGACAGTTCGAGCAGCTTCGCGCGCAGATACTCGCCGCGGGCGCGCACGCCTTCGAGGAAACCCGGCGCGGTCAGTTGCGAGATCACCGAGTAGCCCACCGCCGTCATCAGCGGATTGCCGTTGTAGGTGCCGCCCTGGTCGCCGGCCTCGAACACTTCGACTGCCGCCTTGCAGAGCAGCGCCGCCAGCGGCACGCCGCCGCCGATACCCTTGCCGAGCGTCATGATGTCCGGCTCGATGCCCGACAGTTCGTAGGCGAACAGCGTGCCGGCGCGCCCGCAGCCGCTTTGCACTTCGTCGACGATCAGCAGGATGTTGTGCTTCTGCGTCAGCGCGCGCAGTTGCTGCATGAATTCGCGCGTCGCCGGGATCACGCCGCCTTCGCCCTGGATCGGTTCGAGCATCACCGCGACGGTCTTGCCGTTGATGAGCTTTTCAACCGAGCCGATATCGTTCAGGTCGGCCTTCGGAAAGCCCGGCACTTGCGGTGCGTAGATCGTGTCCCAGCCCGGCTTGCCGCTTGCCGACATGGTGGCGAGCGTGCGGCCGTGGAAGCTGTGATCGAACGTGATGATCTCGTAGGCGCCGTCCTTGTGCTTCTTGCCCCACTTGCGCGCCAGCTTGATCGCGCCTTCGTTCGCTTCGGCGCCGCTGTTGGCGAAGAACACCTTGTCGAAGCAGCTATGTTGTGTGAGCAGGCCCGCGAGCTGTGCCATCGGCGCGTTGTAGAAGGCCGGCGACGGGTTGATCAGCAGTTGCGCCTGCTTGTTCAGCGCCTCGATCATGCCTTCGTTGCAGTGTCCGAGGCTGTTGACCGCCCAGCCCTGGATGAAGTCGAGGTAGCGCTTGCCGGTGTTGTCGTAGATCCACGAGCCCTTGCCGTGCGTGAAGACGATCTCGGGCCGGTTGGTGATGTACATCAGCGACTCGACGGGATACTCATTGAAATTCATGGCGGCAGGCTCCGGGCGTTGCAAGGGTGAAGGAACAAAAAGGGGGCGGAAAAAACAAAAAAGCCACGGCATGCCGTGGCTTTCATGATTCGAACAACATGCGCCTGACTGGCGCGAATCCGTGACGAAGCCGGCGGCGTCCCTAAGGGAGCAGCGAGCGGCGACGTCGAAGTTCGGACTGGATGCGGTTCATGCGCGAAAGAATACGACAACGCGAGCACCGGTGTAAACCATGAATTTCGCCTGCGGCGGATTTTTTAGTCCGCCGGGCAGGCTAGTCAGGCTGATGCAGCCAATCCTGGTAAGGGTTGGCCGGTTAAACCGGGTTCGCGAGGTCGGCTGCGCTCGTGAAGGAATCCGCGTAGAACTCGTCTTCCGGCAGGCCGTGGTGCTGCGTGAAATCGCGCTGCGCCGACTCGACCATCACCGGTGCGCCGCAGGCGTACACCTGATAACCCGACAAGTCTGGCAGGTCTTCGATGACGCTGCGATGAACGAAGCCGGTGCGGCCCGTCCACGCGTCGCTCGGGTCCGGTTCAGAGAGCACCGGTACGAACTTGAAGTTCGGGATCTCGCGCGCCCATTGCTCGGCCAGATCGAGCAGGTAGAGGTCTTTCTTGCGGCGTGCGCCCCAGTACAGCGTCATCGGCCGCTCGAGATTCTTGAACACCGCGTGCTCGACGATAGCCTTCAGCGGCGCGAAGCCCGTGCCGGAGGCGAGCAGCACGATCGGCTTGTCCGAATCTTCGCGCAGGAAGAAGGTGCCGAGCGGCGCTTCGAAGCGCAGGATGTCGCGCTCTTTCATGGAGTTGAAGACGTGATCAGTGAACGCGCCGCCGGGCATATGACGGATGTGCAGCTCGATCGGACCTTCGACGTGCGGCGCATTCGCCATCGAATAGCTGCGGCGCTTGCCGTCCTTCAGGATGAACTCGAGATACTGGCCGGCGAGATATTGCAAACGCTCGTTGGCGGGCAGTTGCAGCTTCAATACGACGACGTCGTCGGCCTTGCGTTCGATCGCGTTCACACGGCACGGCAACTTCTTGACCTGCACGTCGCCCACACCCGCGACTTCACGGATGTCGATCTCCAGATCGGAACACGGCGTGGCGCAGCAGAACAGCGCCATGCCGCGGGTTTTTTCGTCGTTCGACAGGGCTGACGACGAATGCTGGCGCTGTTCGACTTCGCCACTGACCACGGTGCCCTTGCAGGAGCCGCAGGCGCCGTTCTTGCAGCCGTACGGCAGACCGACGCCCTGGCGCAGGGCCGCGGTCAGGACGGGTTCATCGGGTTCTACCTGAAACTGCCGGCCGCTTTGCCGGAGGGTTACATTAAATGCCATAGCGTATTCGAGTTCGAAGAGTCGGTAATCGGTGCGAGCCGCCCCTGACGGCTACAATGCGTCCACCATGAAATCCACACGAAACTTGCGCCGCCGGCGCGTGCTCATTGTGGGCTGCGGCGATGTCGGCATGCGTTGCGCCGCGTTGCTGCAGCCGCGCGCGCATCTGTTTGCGCTTACGACCCAGCCGGCCCGTTGCGCCGAATTGCGCGCGGCGGGCGTAACGCCGCTTGTCGGCGATCTCGATGTCCCCCGCAGCCTGAAGCGGCTGGCGGGCATCGCGCCGATAGTGCTGCATCTGGCCCCGCCGCAAAAGACCGGCGACGACGATCGCCGGACACGGGCGTTGCTTGGCGCCCTTGGCGCCCGCCGCTACGGGCCTGCACGCAGTGCGGTCACGCCGGTAGCGCGTTTGCGCCGCCTTCGCGGTGCATGGATGGAACGCAAAACAGCCAATATTGTACCCGACGGGGTAGGGCGCTCCGCTGCTTCGCGGCCTCCGGTGCGTATGGTTTACGCCAGCACGACGGGGGTATACGGCGACTGCGGCGGCGCGCTGATCGACGAAACGCGTACGGTGCGTCCGGCCAATCCACGGGCGATGCGGCGTGTCTCGGCGGAACAGCAATTGCGCCGCGCGACTGCGCGCGGCGCCGTGCAGGCGAGCATTGCGCGCATTCCCGGCATCTACGCGGGCAACCGCTTGCCGCTGGCGCGGCTGCACAAGCGTACCCCCGCGTTGACCGAAGCCGACGACGTCTACACGAGCCACATCCACGCCGACGATCTCGCCGCGATTCTGGTGCGGATGATGAGGCTCGGCCGGCGCGGGCGGGTGGTGCATGCCGCGGACGATACGACCTTGAAAATGGGCGAGTACTTTGATCTGGTGGCTGACGCGTATGATCTCGAGCGCGCGCCGCGCATTTCCCGGGCGCAGGCCGAGGCGCAGATCGACCCGATGATGTTGTCGTTCATGCGTGAATCGCGGCGGCTCGTGAATGAGCGGATGAAGCGCGAGTTGCGGGTGCAGTTGCGCTATCCGACCGTGGCGGATTTTCTGCAGAGTGCGCACGCTAACGCGATAACCGGCGGACCAATCCCGCCCGCTGATGCAGTGCCATAAACTCCGTAAGCGCCACGTGCGCCGCCGTGTGCACCGCTCTGTGCACCGTAAGGCATGCAGATCAATCTCAGGTGAGCGCCGGCAGTGCTTCCAGCAACAGGAAGCACAGCATGGCGCCGATCAGCGCACCGATCAGGCTCGGATGATACTTGTGGCGCAGATGCATCACGACCAGCAGAACGCCGACCACGACTGCCGCCATGCAGACAAACGCAATCATCGCGGCCGAGATCTCGAACGAAGTGTGGGTGATCATGGCGCTCCTCCCTGAAACCTTTGTACTCGTTGTTTAATCGAGTATAAAGCGACTTGTCAGGAAGGGCATGCTGCGACGCAGCGCAAATAGCGCGGAAAAGGGCTGATAGAGGAAGCCCTCGGTTGGGCTGCGCACGCGGGGCGCCCGACGCTGCGGGGCTGTGCGGTTCGGTTTGCTGCCGGTTACCTGATCGTTACTTGTTTACCCGCTCCGTAAAGATCCGAGGTCGGCTTCGTCGAGCCATTGCCATGCGCCAACGGCGAGCGTCGCAGGCAGGCTGAGGCCGCCGATCCGCTCGCGATGCAGCGCCTCGACGCGGTTGCCTGCCGCCGCAACCATCCGCTTGACCTGGTGGTATTTGCCTTCCAGCACGGTGAGTTCCAGCGCGTGTTCGCTGCGCGCCTGCGCGGCGACCGCGGCAAACGGTTTCGGTTCGCCGTGCAGCAGCACGCCGGTGCGCAACGCGCCGAGTTGCGCATCGTCGAGCGGGTGGCGGGTGGTCGCGACGTAGACCTTCGGCACCTTGCGTTTGGGCGAGGTGAAGGCGTGGACGAACTTGCCGTCGTCGGAGAGCAGCAGCAGCCCGGTCGTATCCTGATCGAGCCGGCCTACGCATTGCACGCCACGCTCGGCGAATTGCGGCGGCAGCAGGTTGAACACGCTCAGGTGGTGCTGCGGTTCGCGCGAGCACTCATAGCCCGCGGGCTTGTTGAGCAGCAGGTAGGCGTGTTCGCGGTAGGGCCAGGTGGTGCCGTCGACCGTGAAGTTGAGCGCCTCGGTCGAGAGGTCGGCATCCGGGTCGTCGTGGACAACGCCGTTAATCGTCACGCGGCCATCGGCGATCAGCGTACGGCATTGACGTCGTGAGCCGAAACCCTGGGTGAAAAGAACGCTTTCGAGATTCATGGGGAGCGAGAGAACGGCAGGGCGAAAAGCAGGCGACGGACCGCAGCCCGTCGCTTCGCGTGCATTCTACCCGTCGTCCGCGCTTCGGCGTCCCGCTCACCGATTGCGGGTCATTGCACGCCCGCGCGCCGCTCCACGAAACGCCGCACATAGTCGTCGGCCGGGCGCGTGAGGATCTCGTTCGGCGTGCCTTCCTGCACCAGCGTGCCGTCGCGCAGGATCGCAATGCGGTTGCCGATGCGCAGCGCCTCGTCCAGGTCATGCGTGATGAACACGATGGTCTTGTTCAGCGTGGCCTGCAACTGCAGCAACTGGTCCTGCATTTCCGTACGGATCAGCGGATCGAGCGCGCTGAACGCCTCGTCCATCAGCAGCACGTCGGTGTCGGCGGCGAGCGCGCGAGCGAGGCCCACGCGCTGGCGCATGCCTCCCGACAGTTCGTCCGGATAGTGCTCGCCGTAGCCGTTCAGGCCCACCTTGCCGAGCCACGTGCGTGCTTTTTCATTCGCCTCGGCCTTGCCCTCGCCACGGGTGCGCAACGCGTAGGCCGTGTTGTCGAGCACGGTCTGGTGCGGCAGCAGGCCAAAGTTCTGGAACACCATGCTGACCTTGTAGCGGCGCAGCTCGCGCAGGCCGTGCGGGTTGAGCTTGATGACGTCCGAGCCGTCGATCACGATCTCGCCCGCGGTCGGCTCGATCAGCCGGTTGAAGTGGCGCACGAGTGTGGACTTGCCGGAGCCCGACAGGCCCATGATCACGTAGATCTCGCCCGAGCCGATGCTCAGGCTGACGTCGTTCAGGCCGACGTTGCAGCCGGTCTGCGCGAGCACGTCGGCCTTGCCCTTGCCGCCTTTGAGCAGGTCAAGCACGCGTGCGTGGCCGGTCTCGGGGCCGAACAGCTTGTAGACGTGTTTGACTTCGATTGCTGCCATGTCTGTCTCCTGTGTCGACCGGAGTCCGCGCTTTCGGGCGTGGCTCCGGTCCCATGCAACGCGGTCCCTGATTTTCCGGCCGTGGCCGGGGATGGCGGGGCCCGCTGACCGCTGTCTTACTTCGCCGGACGGGTTTCAAGCCCGCTCTGGCCGGCATCGCCGTGAGCGGCTTCGTCCGCCCCGGCTTCGGTCGCCGCGACCTTGTACGGCACGCGCGACACCGCCTTGGCGCGGCGGCGCAGCGACATCAGGCGTCGCGTGCGGCGGTCCTGTCCGTAGCCCTGGCTGATGCGGTCGATCACGATCGCGAGGATCACGATGGCAATCCCGGCCTGCGTGCCCTTGCCGACATCGAGCGTCTGGATGCCCGCCAGCACATCTTCACCCAGCCCGCGTGCGCCGATCATCGAGGCGATCACCACCATCGACAGCGCCATCATCGTCGTCTGGTTGATGCCGGCCATGATGCTCGGCCGTGCGAGCGGCAGCTGCACGTTCACCAGCAACTGCCAGCGCGTGGTGCCGAAGGCGCGTGCGGCTTCGACCACATCGGCATCCACGTGACGGATGCCCAGATCGGTCAGGCGGATCAGCGGCGGCAGCGCGTAGATGATGGTGGCGAGAATCGCCGGCACCTTGCCGAGGCCAAACAGCATCAGCACCGGGATCAGGTACACGAAGCTCGGCAGCGTCTGCATGATGTCGAGCACCGGCAGCAGGATGCGCCGCAGCCATGCACTGCGCGAGGTGAAGATGCCAAGCGGTACGCCCAGCACCACCGACAGCACGGTGGCCACCAGCATCAGCGCGAGCGTCTCCATGAGCTTGTCCCACAGGCCGAAGCAGCCGATCGCGTAGAGCAGCAGCACGAAGAGGGCGGCGATGGGCAGGCGCCGCGTCGCATTCCAGGTGATCGCGCCCACTGCGAGCAGGATCAGCCACGCGGGTGTGGCCCGCAGCGCGCCTTCGAGCGGTACCAGCAGATAACGCAGCAGCAGGATGCTGAAGTTATGGAAGCTGTCACCGTGCGCGGTGACGAACGACTGGACGACGTCGTTCACCCAGTCGGCAATCGACAGATGCAGGAAAAACGAATGCATGATCAAACCTCCGATGCACATAAACGGAAGGCGCATCGCGCCTTCCGTTCAGCACAAAGCGTCGTGACTTCGCCGCGGATCAGGCACCCGTGAGCGAGGCCTGAACCTTCTGTGCAACGTCGTTGGAGACCCACGGCTTCCACATTTCCGGGTGGTCGTGGAGGAACTGCCTGGCCATCGTCGAACCGTCGATCTTCTTGCTGGTCATCTGCAGGATGGTCTGGTTCAGGAAGTCCATCGAGAAGCTGACCTTGCCAAAAGCCGCCATCATCTCCGGCTCGGCCTGATAGAACGGCGTCGACACGCCGACCTTCAGATGCGACACCAGATACGACGAGGCGCATTGCGAGGTGCTGTTGTCGGCGCGCAGCGTCTCCCAGCATTTTTGATTGAACGGCGGCATCTTCAGTTGCACGAACTTGTACTTTGCCATCAACGCAGCC
>Ga0114930_10004758_pt1 | contig 11339 bp, 10 predicted proteins | sample AnhtaG_FD_87300 | JGI IMG/M metagenome (GOLD analysis project Ga0114930, IMG submission 87300) | Deep subsurface microbial communities from Anholt, Denmark to uncover new lineages of life (NeLLi) - Anholt_01485 metaG | ecosystem: Environmental > Aquatic > Marine > Oceanic > Sediment | place... | reverse complement strand
GCCAATTGCTGCCTCTCTGGCAGTTCACGAATGAATCTCTCCAGTATAGCCTGTTTTTGATGAGCATCTAATAAAGCGTCTTGCCCAGGATTTTTGTCTACAAACTCTTCTATACCTTCGGGCAGGTCTAATGGCTTTTTCTTCTTGTTGTGATCAAAACATTGGTTTACGATCACCTTATAAAACCAGGTTGTGAATTTGGCTCGTTTGTTGGGATCCCAAAGTTTTGGCCTGCCCCATAATTTTAAAAACGCTTCCTGTATAATGTCCTCTGCATCGTCCTTATTAGAAACAAGGCGATAGGCAATCCTATAAAATCGATTAGAGTGACGATATACAAGTGCTGCAAACGCTTCATGGCTTCCCTTCTGTATCTGGTAGATCAGAGACACGTCATCCAGATGTGAGAGTTTTATATCTATGTTCACTGTTATATGTCTGCCGCCATGACTGGTTTTATAAGCAACATTGCTCTTACAGGCATACGTACGTTACACTTCACGCAGGCATTTCATTTGATCTATCGATGTCTGCGCCCTATCAAACGAGGGGCATAACATAGTTTACGTGGAAGCAGTTGGACCAGGATTTTGCGCTCGTCAGCTGTAAACTGATTTGCAAGCTTCACAATGGCTCCTTCCATTGTTACATGTATCTTGCTCTTGAGCGTTTCCAGGCTATTTGTCTTTTTAAGGAAGAGATCCTCATCAAACTGATCCGTCACAAGTATTTCTTTGATGTCTTTACGAAGCTGTTTGATCTGGGTATGCATTGCAGATGTCTTGTCACTAGCTTCTCTCATACTCTGATGAAAAAAAATCTCTTTGTCTGCGGGTAGCTGAGCCAGCAATTCCTGCCGTGAGTATTTGTCGCCGGATCTCAAACGTCGGCATCCATCAAAGGCGTGAACCGTAGACCACGCAAACAGTGTAATAACCAGCGCCGCTATAACCATTCTTTTCTTCATAATTGTTTCCTCCTATAGGTCTTTCTTTGAATGTTTTCAACTGAGCTGAGTATACTTTTATAAATTAATACGAACGAAGGTTGAAAAGTCTTCGCTTTTTTCTTTTTTACTTAATCATGCCCAAAACATCGGTAATAGTTTTGACTAAACCTTAATTCTTTAGATATTGTGAACAGTTAAAGGAATGGGGAAAAACTAGGGGCAAGAAATTTTATTGACTGTATCGGACATTTTGAGCAAGCCCTGTGTTAATACCTAAATTGAGCGATTTTTTACTCGACCTGCACCAATCTCTTGCGCATCAAGGACTTGCGAAAAGTCTCGACATATCCATTGGTATGCCTACGCTTTTTGCAAACCTTGCTGCATCAAGATCTCGGCACATTTCTTCGCAAAAAATCGCTCAACTTAGGTAATAAGAAAAAACCAGTAAAGGCCCATTCACAATTCAAGATGTGACACGAAAGCGGCTTTGGACAGGTTCAGTTCCTGCGCGACCTGGGTGGCCATTTCCTCGATGGATTTCCCGGCCGAAGAGATAACCGGAATATGATATTTCTGGAATGTCTGTTCGGCATGCTTAATTTCATCCCTGCAGGTGGCAAGCCTGGCATAGTTACTGCCTGGATAACGCTTTTCCCGAACGTTGTGCAGAAACTCCGGGGTAGTGGTGAGGCCTGCTGCGCATTTCAGGTTGCGGAGTATGCCATCCGGCAGATAGTATTTGGAAAGGAACTTATCGGTAAGGGGGAAATTGGCTGTCTTCATGCCCATCTGGGAAGCCATGTAGACCGATATAGGCGTTTTGCCGGCTCTGGAGACTCCGAGAATAATGACGTCGGCTATGTCATACTCCGAGGTCTTGGTGCCGTCGTCGTGTTCCAGGCAGTAGTGGATTGCCTCCACCCGCCGGTCCATGTCCATACCGGTCATCTTGCGGCTGACCCCGGGAAGCCTCAGTGCCTTGGCATTGAGGCAGTTTTCCAGTCTTTCCAGGAAAAAGGCATAAGCGTCGAAGAATTCCACTTCAGGGACATTGAAGACGGCGATGGTTTCCGCATTTATGATGGTACTGAAAATGAACGGTCTGCGTCCGGCGGAACGCTTCAGGATATAGTCCATAATTTTTTTGGCGTTTGCCACCGTCGTGATGAAAGGAAATTTTTCCTCATTGAAATTGATTTCGGGAAACTGGCAGATAAGGGCCTTGCCGAGGCTATCGACCAAAATGCCGGTACCGTCCGAAATGTAGTATATGTTTTTAGATGTCCTCATGTCTTTTCCCTCCCCAAAAGACTACTACAGACAGCAAAGGAGCACAATTCAAAAAATGGACTTTTTACGAAGCCGTCAACCATTATATCGATAATAAGCGGCGCAGGTTCCTTCACTTGAAACCATGCACGGGCCGACCGGATTAATGGGTGTGCAGATTTTTTTGCTTTTCCATAGACACCTCCTATAATGCTGTTAAAATACCCCGGCGCACATTTCTCCAAACGAACCAAGATCTTCACAGACATAAATATCGCTTTCTTTCATAGCTGCAATCTTTGCCTGAGCCGTACCGCTGCTGCCGCTGATAATTGCACCTGCATGCCCCATGCGTCTTCCCGGTGGTGCAGTTAAACCAGCAATAAATCCGACCACTTTTTTTGTTACATGCTTTTTGATAAATTCGGCTGCTTCCTCTTCTGCATTGCCACCTATTTCCCCGACCATAACGATTCCCTCTGTGTCGGGATCTTTTTCAAAGGCATCAAGGCAGTCTATAAAGTTTGTTTCATTTATGGGATCGCCGCCAATTCCTATACAGGTGGTTTGACCAATGCCGTGCAGGGTTAGCTGATTTACCACCTCATAAGTAAGAGTTCCGGAGCGGGATACAACACCTATGGGGCCGCCTGATTTGTGTATGTGGCCTGGCATGATGCCGACCTTGCATTGGCCGGGCGTAATGATTCCAGGGCAGTTGGGGCCGATGAGTCGGGACTTTGTGTTTTTTATATAATTTTTGATTTTAATCATGTCTATAACCGGAATACCTTCTGTTATGGCAACAATTAACTCGATTTCAGCCTCCACTGCTTCCAGAATAGCATCTGCGGCAAAAGCCGGCGGCACAAAGATCATGCTGCAGTTTGCACCTGTCTTTTCCATGGCCTCTTTAGCAGTATTAAATACAGGCACATCATCCACTTTCTGACCGCCCTTGTCTGGAGTTACCCCGGCCACTACATTTGTGCCATATTCAATGCATTTTTGAGTATGAAACCGGCCTTCTTTTCCCGTTATTCCCTGAATCAGCAATCGTGTATTATTATCAACGAATATGCTCATGATTTGACAAGCTGTGTAACTTTCTGAACTGCTTCCTTTAAGTCTGCTGCAATAGTAAAATTAAGGCCTGATTCGGCAAGGATCCTGCGGCCTTCTTCAACATTTGTTCCTTCCATGCGAATTACAACAGGAATTTTTGTGCCAGCCTCGGCTGCAGCCTTTGCAACTCCACGGGCCAGCATATCACAGCGAAGAATTCCGCCAAAGATGTTTATCAGAATTGCTTTAACATTTTTATCGCTGAGTATAATCCTAAATCCGTTTTCCACCATTTCTGCATTAGCGCTGCCGCCCACATCCAGAAAATTTGCTGGTTCAGCGCCATATAGTTTAATTAAATCCATGGTTGCCATAGCCAGACCGGCACCATTAACCATATTTCCGACATTTCCATTCAGCTTAATATAATTTAGATTGAATCTGGATGCCTCAACTTCCAGGGGGTCTTCTTCAGCAAGATCTCTGTATTTAAGGATGTCTTTGTGACGAAAGAGGGCATTATCGTCAAAGTTAATTTTTGCATCCAGCGCTACGATATTTTCATCTGCTGTTATTGCAAGGGGATTTATCTCTACAAGTGTGCAGTCATAATCCATAAAAAGTCTGTACAGATTTATTAATATCGAAGTAAATTGCCTGGTCAAGGTGGGTGAAAGTTTTAGGCCAAAAGCAACCTGAGGGCAGTGATATGGCTGGATGCCTAAAAGGGGATTAATGTAAACCTCGATTATTTTTTCAGGTGTAATTGAAGCAACTTCTTCAATATCCATTCCGCCGGCTTCGCTTGCAATTATAACTATTTTTGCAGTTGCTCTATCCGGAATGATGCTCAGATAAAGCTCTTTTTCAATTTTCAGGCTCTTTTCAACCAGCACCCTTTTTACTATCTTACCTTCGGGTCCTGTCTGGTGAGTGATTAAGGGCGAGCCTATAATGCTTTTTGTTATGCTTGCAACTTCATCAAAAGAATTTACAAGCTTTATGCCTCCTCCTTTACCCCGTCCTCCTGCATGAATCTGGCTTTTAATTAGAATCGGGAAATCGCCTATATCGCAGGCGATTTTTTTGGCTTCATCAGGGGTAAGGGCAATGCCGCCATCAGGAATGGGAATCTTGTATTTTTTGAATAATTCTTTTGCCTGATATTCGTGGATCTTCATGAAATATTATCCAATAATACAGAGGACGTCATTTCTGGCAACCGAGTCACCGCTGGCAAAGTTGATGGATTTTATTATTCCGCCGGCAGGAGATGGCAGAGCATTTTCCATCTTCATAGCTTCCAAAATTACAACTATCTCTCCAGTATTTACTGAATCGCCCACCTGTTTTTTATAACTGACTATTATGCCTGGCATGGGAGATTTAAGCGGTGTTCCTTCGGTATCGCTTTCCGTCTTTTTGGATGCTGTAATTACGGGTTTCGCAGGTTCTGCCGGCGTTTCAGAGGCCGGCTGGGCTGCCTGCGGTATCGGAACGGCCCGTGGGGCCGTTGGAGCAACTGTTACAGGTTGTTGAACAGGCATCTGACTTTGCGCCTGCTGGATATAGCTTACAATTGGCGATCCTCCTATTTCTTCGACTCCGACTTCAAAGTATTCATCATCTACGAATACATTGAATTTTCGCAAGTTATTGCCTTTTGCAGGAGCGACTTTTTCTTTCCTTTCAACAAGCTTTCCTGCTCTTGCCTTTTTGATAAGCTCCTGTTCAGCCTTGACATCTTCCAAGGTTCTGGGTTTTACTTCTTCTGGTGGTTCTTCTTTACCATATTTCCATTTCAGAAATCTTTTTCCAGTAACAGGATAAAGCGCATAAATCAGGACATCTTCCAGGCCCACTGCTAAACCCTTAACATCTTCTTTGGCTTTATCAAGTTCGGGTTCTAAAACCTCTGCAGGCCTGCAGGTAATGGGCTTTTCACCCCTTGGGTAGTCTTTTAAGGCTTTTTTCCGGACTTCCGGGTTGATCGGCACAGGCGTCTTGCCATAAAGACCGTAACACAGGTCTTTTGTTTGGGCTGTTATCATTTTATAGCGCTCTTTTTCGTCATCAAACAGTACATTGTTAATCGCCTGCGTGCCTACAATCTGGCTCATGGGAGTAACAAGGGGAACCTGGCCAAGGTCTTTCCTGACTTTGGGAAGCTCTGCATATACCTTATCCAACTTGTCGAGAGCGTCCATCTCCCTCAACTGGTTTACCAGATTAGACAGCATGCCTCCCGGAATTTGATGCACAAGAACATTGATATCAATAATAGAAACTTTTGTATCATCAAGTAAATATCGATACTTGGGGATAATGTCTTTTTCAAGGATTTCATTAATTCCTGCCAGTACTTTGATATCAAAGCCAGTATCCCTGTTTGTTCCCATAAGCGTCATGACAAGAGGGGCAAGCGCAGGATGTGAGGTGCGGAATCCATAAGGAGACATACACGTGCCAAGGATGTCTACACCAGCTTCAATAGCCTTTAAATGGGTCATTGAAGCCATGCCCGAAGTAAAATGGCTGTGAAGATGGAGAGGCACAGATACAGCATCCTTAAGGGCTTTAACAAGGGTATGTGCATCATAGGGGGCCATCAAACCGGCCATATCCTTAATGCAGATACTATTTGCCCCCATTGCTTCAAGCTCTTTTGCCTTTTTTACATAATATTCAAGGTTATATACCTCTCCTCCCATTCTTTTTTCTGTTAGTGAATAACAGATACAACCCTGAAAATGTTTTCCGGATTTTTTAATAACAGGAACTACTGTCTCAAAATTACGGTAGTCGTTTAATGCGTCAAATGTCCTGAATATATCAATACCGTTATGGGCGGCTCTTTCAACAAAGGCTTTGGCAACATCATCCGGATAGTTTCTATACCCAACAAGATTCTGCCCTCTGAGGAGCATAGAGAAACGGGTTTTTTTGATATATCTTTTTAATGTCCTTATCCTTTCCCAGGGGTCCTCGTTTAAAAATCTGTGCATTGCGTCAAATGTTGCGCCTCCCCAGGTTTCTAAAGCCCAGAATCCGACCTGATCCATCAGTTCTGCAATAGGGATCATGTCTTCAGTTCTTCCCCTTGTGGCAAATAATGACTGATGGCCGTCGCGAAAGGTCAGGTCCTGTATTTTAAGAGGATTTTCTGCTTTTGGCCGTTCCTTGCTGGAAGCCGTTGTTATTATTTTAACTTGATTATGGTCGCTCATATTTAAAGAACTCCTCTTTATTTATAACTTTTTACCTTCGCAGAAATCTTGCTCCATGAAAGGCTTTCATCTGCATAAGGTTGCGCATCTGCATTTGTGCCTGTCTGCCACTCAGGCCCCACAGCCTGAGTTTGACTGAAGGGGCGTGCGCGGCTGCCGGAAATGGCTGCGTATATATTATTTCTTCCTCTTGTTGTATATATCTGGTTACTGCTGATATTGCGGCAGCTATCTTTTTATTATTTTCATCCACATTTAACCTCCGTGAAAAATGATGTGAATTCCTTACTACATAGGAATGTTTCCATGTTTTTTAGGGGGCCTGAATTCCCTTTTGCTGCACATTATCTCCAGGGCATCGATCAGGCGGGGCCTTGTTTCGCTCGGAACAATTACAGCATCAATGTAGCCCCTGTTTGCTGCACAATAAGGATTTGAAAATAGCTCCTCGTATTCTTTGATTTTTTCTTTTCGCTTTGCAGCTTGGTCATCACTTCCTTTTATTTCTTTTCTGTGAATTATATTTGCAGCTCCCTCTGCTCCCATTACCGCAATTTGCGCACTTGGCCAGGCAAAAGCCATGTCTGCACCCAGATGTTTAGATGACATTGCAATATAGGCTCCTCCGTAGTCCTTTCGGGGAATAAGAAGTATTTTCGGCACGGTTGCCTCTGAATAGCACCATAGAAGTTTTGCACCGTGGCGAATAATTCCTCCCCATTCCTGCTGGCTTCCGGGCATATACCCAGGGACATCGGCTATTGTAAGAATGGGAATATTAAAAGAATCGCAGAAGCGTATAAAACGAGTTGCTTTGTCAGATGCATTAACATCCAGACAACCAGCAAGAACCATGGGCTGATTTGCAATGATACCTATACTTTTTCCGTTAAGCCTTGCAAAACATACGATTATATTGGGCGCAAAGAATTCGTGAGGCTCAAAGAACTCTCCCTTGTCAACAATTGAACGTATCACGTCCTTCATGTCATAAGATTGATTCGGATTGTCTGGAATAATTGTATCCAGCACCGGATCTCTACGTTTTGGATCATCTTCCGGAATAATATCTTGCGGATCTTCCATATTGTTGGGAGGCAGATATGACAGTAGTCTTTTTATCTGGTTTATGGCATCTTCATCGTTTTCACAGGCAAAATGAGCCACACCGCTTTTTTCATTATGAGTCATAGCTCCCCCGAGATCTTCGAAGGAAATTTGTTCTCCTGTCACAGCCTTGATAACTTCCGGGCCGGTAATAAACATATAGCTGCTTTTCTTAACCATGAATACCCAGTCGGTCATGGCTGGTGAATAGACTGCTCCGCCCGCGGTCGGCCCCATTATTGCTGAAATTTGCGGAATAACTCCTGAACATGCTGAGTTGCGGAAAAAGATCTCCCCATGGCCTGAAAGGGCATCAACTCCTTCCTGTATCCTTGCTCCTCCGGAGTCGTTTATGCCGACAACAGGTACTCCGGCCTTTAATGCAAGATCCATAACCTTACAGATTTTTTTTGCATGCATTTCGCCGAGGCTGCCGGCTCTGGAGGTAAAATCCTGGGAAAATGCGAATACAGGCCTGCCTTCAACAAGGCCGTGGCCCGTTATAACACCGTCTGATGGAATTTCGGTCTTTTCCATGCCGAAATTTACGCACCGGTGTTTAACGAACATGTCGATTTCCCGAAATGTTCCTGTATCAAATAACAGATTTAATCTTTCCCGGGCAGTCAGTTTTCCTTTTTCGTGCTGTTTTTCGACCATTTTTTCGCCGCCCATTTCCATGGCCTTTGCTTCCCGGTCCTTTAGATCTTTTATATTATCTTCTACTATGCCCATTATTATATTCCCTTCAGACTTCGTAAAATAGTAACACTTTAGCGTTATGAAACAAACCGGCTGAGCGTGAGCTTCAGGTATGATCAAATTCAAAACAGGAAACTGTTTAAACACATTAGAAATCGTTAAGAAAGAACCTATCAGAATTTTGGTATTGTTTTTTAATGGCTTGTTAAATTGTCACTATATTATATTCATTCCTGGCAAGTTCTTTCTTTACGATATCTTATGTGTGAGTTTTTCATGGTTTTAATTTGATTATACCTGAAGCGCTTTCCAAAAGCTAGATTGTTACAAACTATCTAAACTTTTCCATTGTTTTCTTGAACCCTGGAATCGAATTTATAATAATATCATCATCCACACAAAAAGCTATTCTAAAATGACCCGGGCCGCCGAAACCGCTGCCCGGCACCACAAGAATCAATTCGTCCTGCAGAGCTTTCACAAATTTTACGTCGTCAGGAACAGGAGATTTAGGGAAAAGATAAAAGGCTCCTGATGGCCTGACAAATTCATAACCGCATTCCGCGAGGTTATTACATAGGATGTCTCTTTTCCTTTTATATTCAGATATATCAACGCTTGCTCCCTGTATTGAAGCTATTATCCGCTGCATAAGAGCAGGAGCATTAACAAACCCCAGAATTCTATTGGATAGAGTCATCCCATTAATGAGATTTTCTTTAAAAGCAGCCTTCGGATTAACTGCAATATATCCTATGCGCTCGCCAGGGATGGAGATATCCTTGGAATAAGAGGTGGCAATTATGCTTTCCCTATAGCAGTTAAATATACTGGGAACTTTGACCCCGTCATAGACGATTTTACGATATGGCTCATCGGAAATAAGATAAATAGTTCTACCTGTTTTTCCACTTTTGTCATTTAATATAGTCCCGAGTTCAATTAGACTTTCTTTTCCGTATATCCGGCCGGTCGGATTGTTAGGAGAATTTATGAGCACTGCTTTTGTTTTATTATTAATGGCAGATGAAATTGCATTTATATCCAGGCTAAAATCAGGCTTCGTCGGTACTGTCTTTAATATTCCTCCATGGTTATCAGCATAAAACTTGTATTCAACAAAATAAGGGGAGGGAGTAATAACCTCATCGCCGGGATCTAATATTGTTTTTAGAATAACATTAAGAGCGCCTGCTGCGCCACAGGTCATTATTATTTCACTTTCAGAGACCTCTGCCTGCAGTTCCACTGAAACATAGGCGGCTACCGATTTACGAACATAAGGAAAACCAACATTGGGCATATAAGCGTGATTTCCCTTCACAGAGGAGCTGGCGCTGTCTATCAGACTATCCCTGAAACTTTTCGGAGGGTTAAGGTTTGGGTTTCCAAGACTGAAGTCATATATATTGTCGGGGCCATGCTCTGCCTTAAGGCGCGCACCCTCTTCAAACATTCTGCGTATCCATGAAGATTCGGATAGTACTTTCTCAATCTTTTTTGCAATCGTCATAATAACGGCATTCTTATTAGATAGTTCACGGTTGTCAGTTCACGGGTCACAGTTTTTTAAATAAACTATGCAACGACTAAAGCATTTTAACCGTTAACTGTAAACTGTAAACTGTAAACCGTGAACGGTTAGTCCACAGATTCAACAGACTTGATTTCAGGAATTGCCTTTTTTATAATTTCTTCAATTCCGTTTTTAATAGTCATTTGAGACATAGGACACCCTGAACAGGCGCCTTTCAAACGCAATTTAACCACGCCGTCAACCACATCCACGAGTTCCGCATCTCCTCCATGAGACTGCAGCGAAGGCCTTATTTTTTCCAGAATTTCCAGAACTTTTTCTTTCATTATATTACCCCCCCTTATTAGTATAAAAATCTTTTCTAAAAATTTCAAACTCATCCTTTAATATTGCTTCCCGTATTTTTTTCATGAAGCTTATATAATAATGAATATTATGAATTGTATTCAAACGATAGGAAAGCAGCTCTTTTGCCATGTACAGGTGGCGCAAATAGGCTCTTGAGTAATTACGGCAGGCATAACATGTGCATCCTTCTTCAACTGGACCGGTATCGTACCTGAAGCGTGAGTTGCTGATATTTATTGTGCCGTGTTTTGTGAACATCTGGCCGTTTCTGGCGTTTCTTGTTGGGATAACACAGTCAAACATATCTGCGCCAAGAGAAACAAGCTCTATGAGATCTTCAGGGGTTCCTGTTCCCATTACATATTTTGGCTTTGTATCCGGCAGGACAGGGAGTGTAAATTCTGCGATATCAAACATTATATCTTTAGGTTCTCCGACACTCAATCCGCCGACTGCATAGCCGTTGAAACCGGTTTCTACCATCTTTTCAATAGAGATTTTGCGAAGATCCTTGAACATGCCTCCTTGAATTATTCCGAAAAGTAGATTCTGTTTGTTTTTATTCCAAGCCTTTTTGCATCTTTTTGCCCATGCTGAAGTTAGTTTTACCGAATCTTTTGCTTCTTTTTTACTTGATGGATAGGCAATACAATTATCCAGGCACATCATTATATCTGAGTTGAGGCAGATCTGAATTTCAACAGCCTTTTCAGGAGTCAGCAAGTGTCTTGATCCGTCGATGTGGGACTGAAAAGTAACGCCTTCCTCATTTATTTTTGTGAGCTTTGCAAGCGAAAAGACCTGGAATCCGCCACTGTCGGTCAGGATCGGTCTGTGCCAGTTTGTAAATCCGTGAAGGCCGGAGAACAGGTTTATCACTTCACATCCCGGCCTTAAATACAGATGGTATGTGTTGCCAAGGATTATTTGAGTCCCGGTTTCCAGAAGTTCTTCAGGGGACAATGACTTTACTGTCGCAAGGGTCCCAACCGGCATAAAAACAGGGGTTTCAACAATACCATGACGAGTATGAAGTAATCCTGCCCTTGCCCTTGTTTTTTTGCATTTCGCAACTACATTGAAATTGGTCATATTTCACTCAAATAGCAAAGAGCACCTTTAAGCTGCTATG
>Ga0114930_10004757_pt1 | contig 11339 bp, 10 predicted proteins | sample AnhtaG_FD_87300 | JGI IMG/M metagenome (GOLD analysis project Ga0114930, IMG submission 87300) | Deep subsurface microbial communities from Anholt, Denmark to uncover new lineages of life (NeLLi) - Anholt_01485 metaG | ecosystem: Environmental > Aquatic > Marine > Oceanic > Sediment | place... | reverse complement strand
CGCGGATGCCCTTCTCCTTCAGCGTATCGATCACGACCTTCATGTAGGGCATGGTGGTCGTGAGCAGCGCCGACATGCCGAGGATGTCCGGCTTGTGCTGCTCGATCGCCTCCAGGTACTTCTCGACGCTGTTGTTGATGCCGAGATCGACCACCTCGAACCCCGCGCCTTCCATCATCATCGACACCAGGTTCTTGCCGATGTCGTGGATGTCGCCCTTGACGGTGCCGATCACCATCTTGCCCGTCCTGGGCGCGCCGGTTTCCGCCAGCAGCGGGCGCAGGATCGCCATGCCCGCCTTCATCGCGTTGGCCGCCAGCAGAACCTCGGGGACGAAGAGTATGCCGTCGCGGAAATCGATGCCGACGATGCGCATGCCCTCGACCAGGGCCTTGGTCAGCACGTCGTAGGGCGTCCAGCCGCGCTTCAGGAGGATGTTGACGCCCTCGACCACCTCGTCCTTGAGGCCGTCGTACAGGTCGTCGTGCATCTGCGGGACCAGCTCGCCGTCCGGCAGGGAGTTGAGATCAAGCGTGTCGCCCGCGTCCTCGGCCATCGCGTTTCGGCTCCTGGGTTGGGATGCTTCAGGAGTAGGAATCCGGGGCCTCGGCAGCTTATCCATTCGCGACATCAGGCGACGCAAACGCGACAGTGAGGCGGCGGACCATTGGATAGATAGGCGCTTGTGACGACGGACGAATTCGAGCTGGCCAGCCCCTGCACCGGCGTGTGCCTGCTGGACCCGGACACCGGGCTCTGCCGGGGTTGCTGGCGCACGGTGGACGAAATCGCGGCTTGGGGCGGGCTCGAGCGCGACGGGCGGCTTGCCATCCTGGAACGCCTGCGCGCGCGCCGCCGCGCCGCGGGGCAGGACCGCCGCCGGGTCAACGCGCGGCGGGGAAGCGGCCCGGTGGTCCGGTAGACTCTCAGGGTGCGACGCGGGACAGCACGGCTGAGCAGGTCGCCCGGCCGCCGCTGTGCCGCATGGTGATCGCCGTATCCGCGACCGTTCCGTCGAGATGGGCCATCTCACCGCCGCGGCGGTTCGGAACCATGAACGAGAGCGAAAACGCGCCTCCGGAGCCGATCGGCCGGCGCAGCACGTTCGGCCCGACGCGGATGTCGAGCGTGGCGCCGGCGACCGTCGCCGTCGCTTCGTAGAACCGCTCGTCGCCTTCGCCGTCGAGGCAGCGGAACTTGCCGGCGAACGCGCCGTCGGCCGCGAGCGAGGCGGGCGTCGAGACCGCGGCGCACGCGACCGCCAATGCGACCAGAGCGGAACTCGGAATTCCCGTTCGCAACGGCATCGACGCCCGCGCCATTCGGTCAGGCCCAGCGTTTCGCCCAGAGCCGGTACATCAGGATCACCCACAGCGCGTGCTGCGCATTGCGGCGGCCCGCGAGGTGATCGGCCCACAGCTTGCGCACCGGCCCGGGCCTGATCGGCCCCGCCGCCAGGGCGCGCTCGGACAGCAAATCCTCGGCCCAATCGCGCAAGGGCCCGCGCAGCCAGTCGCCGATCGGCAGCGAGAACCCGGTCTTGGGCCGGTCCACCAGCGCGCGCGGCACGTAGCGGTCGAGCACCCGCCGGAGAATCCACTTGCCCTGGCCGGCGCGCACCAGCATCCGGTTGGGCAAGGTCCAGGCGAACTCGACCACGCGATGGTCGATCAAGGGTACGCGGCCCTCGAGTGCGAAGGCCATGCTGGCGCGGTCGAGCTTGGTCAGGATGTCGTCGGGCAGGTAGGTGACGGTATCGAGCGCGCGCATGCGGTCGAGCGTGCCGGCAACCGCTACGGCTGCGTCGTCGAACGCCGGAGAGCGCGACTCCGGCGGATCGTCCATCAGCGCCGCGACGTTGCGCCACTGCACGACCAGGCGCCGGTACATCTCGCCGGCGCTGTCCGCGGTCAGCAACGCGGCCGCCTTGTGCGTCTGCTCGCCGGCGCGGCGCGGCGCGCGCTCGCGCATGACCAGGCGCAGCGCGCCGTCCCACAGGGCGGGCGGCAGGCAGGCGATCGCATGGCCGGCAAACCGGCGCAGCGGCATCGGCAGCGCCGACACGCGCGCCCACAGGCCCGGCGCGGTGACGTGCCGGTTGTAGCCGGCGAACGCCTCGTCGCCGCCGTCGCCCGACAGCGACACGGTGACGTGCCGCCGGGTCAGGCGCGAGACCAGCAGCGTCGGTACCTGCGAGGAATCGGCGAACGGCTCGTCGTACCATTCCGCCAGGGTCGGGATCGCGGCCTGCGCCTCGGTGGGCGTCACCTTCAGCTCGGTGTGCTCGGTGCCGAGGTGCTTCGCCACGGCGCGGGCGTTGGCGGCTTCGTCGTAGTCGCGCTCGTCGAAGCCGATGGTGAAGCTTCGCACGGGCCGCGCGCTTTGCGCCTGCATCAGCGCCACGACCGTGGAGGAATCGACGCCGCCGCTCAAGAAAGCCCCAAGCGGAACGTCGGCGATCATGCGCCGGCCGACGGCGTCGCGCAGCAGGGCGTCGAGGCGCTCGGCCGCCTCGGCGTCGTCGAGCTCGCGCCGCGCGGCGACGCCCGCTTGCGCGACTTCCAGCGCCGACCAGTAGGCATGCGTCGCGGGTTCGCTTCCCGCCCGCAGCGTCAGGATTTGGCCGGGCTGGACCTTCTGGACGCCCGCGAAGATCGTCGCCGGGCCTGGCACGTAGGCGAAACGCAGATAGTCGGCCAGCGCCGCGCGATCGATCCGCCCGCGCCAGGCGGGATGCGCGCGCAGCGCCTTGAGCTCCGAGCCGAACAGCAGGACGGGCCCAAACTTCGCCCAGTACAGCGGCTTGATGCCGAGGCGGTCGCGCACGAGGTACAGGGCGCGCTCGCGCGTATCCCACAGCGCCAGGGCGAACATGCCGATCAGGCGCTTGATGCCGCCTTCCACGCCCCACTGGCAGAAAGCCTCCAGCATCACCTCGGTGTCGGATTGGCTGCGGAACTTGCGGCCCAGCTTTTCCAGCTCCGCGCGCAGCTCGCGGTAATTGTAGATTTCGCCGTTGTAGGTGATGACGAAGCGCCCGTCGCCCGAGGCCATGGGCTGCGCGCCGCCGGGCGACAGGTCGATGATCGCGAGCCGGCGGTGGCCGAAGGCCACGCCCGCGGCGGCGTCCGTCCACAGCCCCTCGCCGTCGGGGCCGCGATGCGCCAGCGTGGCGATCATGGCTTGCGCGGCGGCGCGCAACGCCGGGGTCGGCGTGCCGGCCGCGGTGTCGAACAATCCGGCGATGCCGCACATGCGCCAGACATAGCGGTAAGCCGCGCGGGGCGGAAGGCCCTATAATCGCGCGATGGCAGCGCTATCCGCGTTCAGCGTCGAACCAAGCGCGCCCGGCGCCGCGCGCACGCGGCCGGGGCGGGCGTTCCGCGCCGCCGCCTGCGTGATGCCGTTGCTTTACGGCCTGCTGTCGCTGTGGCTGGGGCAGGATGCGAACTGGGACCTGCGCAACTACCACTTCTACAACCCCTATGCGTTCCTCAACGGGCGGCTCGGGTTCGACGTGGCGGTCGCGCACCACGCCACCTACTACAATCCGTTCTCCGATCTGCCGTTCTATCTTCTGGTCACGACGCTGCCGCCGCGCGCGACCGGCTTCGTCCTGGGCGCGGTTCACGGGCTCAACTTCGTCCTGCTGGCGACGCTGGCCTGGCGGCTGCTCGCCACCGCGCCCGGGCGGGTGCGCGAGGGCGCGGCGATCGGCTTGGCGGCGCTGGGGATGCTTGGCGGCGCCACGTTGTCGGAGGTCGGCACCACCTTCCACGACAATTTCATCAGCCTGTTCACGCTCGGCGCGCTGACGGGCGTGGTTCTCAACTACCGGCGGCTGGTGGAAGCGCCGGCGGCGAACGCGCTCGCGTTCGTCGCGGCGATGGGGCTGCTCTCGGGCTTCGGGGCGGGGCTGAAGCAGACCGCGGTGATCCTGAGCGTGGGGACATGCGCGGGGCTTCTGTGCGTGACCGCCGGCCCCGGGCGGCGCTTCCTGCTCGCGTTCGTTTTCGGCCTGGGCGTGCTGGCGGGCATCGCGCTCGGCGGCGGCTACTGGATGTGGGAGCTTTGGCGCACGTTCGGCAATCCGCTGTTTCCGTACTACAACGACGTGTTCAAGTCGCCCTGGGCCGATGCGGCGGACTACCTCAATCGCGTCTATCTGCCCGCCTCGTGGTTCGAGGTCCTGTTCTATCCCCTGGTGTTCGCAGCCGAGCCGTTCCGGGTGAGCGAGATCGGCGTGCGCGACCTGCGCCTGCCGCTGCTGTATGCGCTCGCGCTCGCGGCGTTGCTGTTGTGGCCGTTCCGGCGGCTCTGGGCTGGCCCGGGCGTGCTGAGGCTCAGCGACCACCACCCCGGCACGCTGGTGCTGGTCGCCGGGGGCGTCGCCTATCTCGCGTGGCTCAAGATGTTCGGCGTCTACCGCTATCTGGTGCCGCTGGAGATGCTGGCGCCGGTGCTGATTCTGCTGATCGCGGACCGCATGGCGCTGCCGCGCTGGGCCCACGGCGCGCTGCTCGCCGGGATGCTGGCCGCGGCGCTGGCGACGGTGCATCCCGGAAGCTGGGGCCGGGCGGCGTGGAGCGGCGACTATTTCGGCGTCCGACCGCCGCCGATTCCCGACCCGGCGAATTCCATCGTGGTGATGGCCGGCACCGAACCGCTCGCCTATGCGATTCCGTTCTTCCCGCCCGAGGTGCCGTTCCTGCGTATCGAGGGCTGGTTCACCGGGCCGTCCGAGCGGGGGAACGGGACCGACCGGGACATGCGCCGGCGCATCGGGCTGCACGCGGGCCCGCTTTACGCCTTCTTTCGCGCGCGCTACGAGCACGAGCGCACGGTGAAGGCGCTGGCGGCCTATGGCCTGAAGCTGCGCGACGGCGAATGCGCGACTTTCAAGCCGCATATCGACATCGTGCAGAACGAGGTGCTCGCGTTCTGCCCGCTGGACCGGCTGTAGCGGGTTGGAATAAACAGGGGCCGCCGCCGTTTTCCCGGGCGCGAGGGCCGTCCGGGGGCGGGGCCCGGGGCCCGAGCGGCCGGAACCAAGAGGAATTCATGCCCGACTCCCCGTCCTTCGCCGGCCGTCGCGTCGCGGTGCTGGTGCCTTGCTACAACGAGGAACGGACCATCGCCGAGGTGGTGCGCGGCTTCCGCGCCGCGCTGCCCGCGGCGGAAATCTACGTGTACGACAACAACTCCAGGGACCGGACGGTGGAGGCGGCGCGCGCCGCCGGCGCCGTCGTGAGTTCCGAGACCTTGCAGGGCAAGGGCAATGTGGTGCGCCGCATGTTCGCGGACATCGAGGCCGACGTGTACGTGATGGTCGACGGCGACAACACCTACCACGCTCCCAGCGCGCCGAAGCTGGTCGAGAAGCTCTTGAGCGAGAAGCTCGACATGGTGGTGGGCGCGCGGGTGGACAATGAGGAGGCCGCCTACCGCCCGGGCCACCGCTTCGGCAACCGGATGCTGACCGGCTTCGTCGCCCGGCTGTTCGGCGAGCGGTTCAAGGACATCCTCTCGGGCTACCGCGTGTTCTCGCGCCGCTACGTCAAGTCGTTTCCCGCGCTCGCCAAGGGCTTCGAGACCGAGACCGAGCTGACGGTCCACGCGCTGGAGCTGCGCATGCCGGTGGCCGAGCTGCCCACGCCCTACGGCGCGCGGCCCGAGGGCTCGGCCAGCAAGCTCAACACCTACCGCGACGGGGCGCGCATCCTGCTGCAGATCCTGCGTCTGTTCCGCGAGGAGCGGCCGTTGCAGTTCTTCCTGTTCTGGTTCGCGGTGCTGTTCGCGCTGTCGGTGGCGCTGGGCACCCCGGTCGTGACCGAGTACCTGCGCACAGGCCTGGTGCCCCGGTTGCCCACGGCGGTGCTGGCCACCGGCATCATGCTGCTGGCGTTCCTGCGCCTGATCTCGGGATTGATCCTCGACACGGTGACGCGCGGCCGGCGCGAGTTGCGCCGGCTTGCCTATCTCGCCATCCCCGCGACCGGCGCGCCGGCAGGCCGGCCGAAACGGTGAGCACGGCTCCCGCCGCCCGGCTGGGCGAACAGTTCTGGCGCTTCTGCATCGTCGGCGCGGCAGCGTTCGTGGTCGACGCCGGCATCGCGCAGGCCCTGGTCAGTTGGGCGGGGTGGAACGCGTATGTCGCGAGCGGTCTGTCCTATCTGGCGGCGGCGACCGCGGCGTGGTGGCTCAACCGCCACTTCACCTTCGGCGCCAGCCAAGCCCCGATGCACCGCGAATGGGCGACCTACCTCGTCGTCAACGCTTCGGGCGGCGCGGTGAACGTCGTGGTGCGCTATGCGCTGATCGGCGCGTTCGAGACCGTGCGCGTGTGGCCCTGGATCGGCGTCGCGGCGGGATCGCTGGCGGGGCTGCTGGTGAACTTCGCCGCGAACAAGTGGTACGTGTTCCGGCGCAAGGCTCCTTAGGCGGCGAACCGGATCACACCGTCCTTGTCCACCGCGCGCCGGATGCGGCCGAGGCCTTCGAGGTAATGCAGGTGCGCGAGGGTCTCGCCCATGGCGAAGCCCATCTGGTGCGTGTCCAGCTCGCGGCCCGGGAACAGCAGCGCGATCAACTGCGCGGCCGCCACCGGCTTGGCCTTGCAGGCGGCCGCCACCGCGTCCAGGCGCTCGTCGTGATGGTGCTTGAGCAGGTCGAGGCGCGCGTGCAGGCCGGTGAACACGCGGTCGTGCGAGGGCAGCACGAGGGTCTCGGCGGGCAGCGGGCGGAACAGGTCGAGCGACCCGAGGTACTTCGCCAGCGGGTCGGCTTCGGGCTCGCTCGGCCACACGCTCACGTTGGTGGTGATGCGCGGCAGCACCTGGTCGCCCGAGATCAGCACGCCGAGGTCCGGGCAATGGAGGCAGGCATGTTCGGGCGCATGGCCGGTGCCGACGATCACGCGCCAGTCGTGCGCGCCGATGCGCAAGGCCTGGCCGTGCTCCAGGCGCCGGAACGAGCCGGGCAGGGGCAGCACCACGCCGGGATAGTGGTTGCCGCGCCTCTTCAGGAGCTCGAGCTGCCCGGCGTCGACGCCGTGGCGGCGGTAGAATTCGGCGTGGGCCGCGCGGTCGTTGTCCTCGGTGCCGATCACGCGCATGGCGCGGGCCATCACGTATTCGCCCGCGCTGCACCAGAGTTCCACGCCCCATTCCCGGGTGAGCCACGCGGCGAGGCCCATGTGGTCGGGATGGAAGTGGGTGACGATCACGCGCGTGACCGGCCGGCCCTTGAGCGTCGCGTCCCAGACCTGCCGCCACAGCGCCTTGGTCTCGTCGCGCGCGATGCCGCAATCGACGATCGCCCAGCCCGCGCCGTCCTCCACCAGCCACAGGTTGATGTGGTTGAGCTTGAACGGCAGGGGCATGCGCAGCCAGTGGATGCCCGGGGCGACTTCGATCGTGCCCCCGGGCTCGGGCAGGCGCTCGCCGTGCACGTAGACGATCCCCGGCGCGGTGCGGGCGGGCGCGGCGGCGGATTTGCGGGCGACGTCGTTCATGGCGCGGCACTCTACCCGGGCGGCCGGCCCGGCGCCATGCGCTTATCGGCGGCGGCCAATGCGAAACTGGCATCCCGGCGGGACGCGCGCTACTCTCCGCCGCCCCAGGCCCGACGGAGTCCCGCCGCCCGTGAGTTTCGCCGAGATCAAGTCGCCGATCGCCGAGATCATCGAGGAAGCGCGCAACGGCCGCATGTTCGTGCTGGTCGACGACGAATCGCGCGAGAACGAGGGCGACCTGGTGATCCCGGCGCAGATGGCCACGCCCGCGGCGATCAACTTCATGGCCAAGCACGGGCGCGGCCTCGTCTGCCTGGCGCTGACGCGCCAGCGCGTCGAGCAGCTCGGCCTCAAGCTCCTGGAGCAGCAAAACCAGTCGCGCCACGCCACGGCGTTCACCGTGTCGATCGAGGCCCGCCACGGCGTCACGACCGGCATCTCCGCGCCCGACCGCGCGCGCACCGTGGCCGTCGCGATCGACCCGGCCAAGGGCATGGCCGACATCGCCACGCCCGGGCACATCTTCCCGCTGATGGCGCGCGACGGCGGCGTGCTGGTGCGCACGGGCCACACCGAGGCCTCGGTCGACCTGGCGCGGCTGGCGGGCCTCAACCCCTCGGGCGTGATCTGCGAGATCATGAACGAAGACGGCACCATGGCCCGGCGCGACGAGCTGGTGAAGTTCTGCCAGTTCCACGGCCTTAAAGTGGCCACTATCGCCGACCTCATCAGCTACCGGCTGAGCCACGACCGCATCGTCGAGCGGCTGATGGAAACGCCGTTCAAGAGCCGCTACGGCGGCGACTTCCGCATGGTCGTGTACGTCAACCGGGTCAATTACATCGAGCACGTCGCGCTGGTGAAAGGCGACCTCGCGGGCGCCGATCCGGTGCTGGTGCGCATGCACGCCATGAACATCCTCGACGACGCGCTGGGCGACGCCGCGAGCGGGCGCGGCAGCGACCTCGAGCACGCGCTGGGCGCGATCGCCAAGGCCGGGCGCGGGGTGCTGGTGCTGATCCGCGAGCGCTCGCCCACCTTCCTGTCCGACAAGCTGCGCGCGCAGCCGGCCAATCCCGGGGGCAACCCGGCGCCGGTCCCGGCCGCGGAAGGCGGGCTGGGCACGGCGTTGCGCGACTACGGGGTAGGCGCGCAGATTCTGCTCGACCTGGGCGTGCGCAGGATGATCCTGCTCACCCACGCCAAGCGCATGATCGTCGGTCTCGACGGGTTCGGCCTCAAGGTGGTGGAGCACCGGCCGATCTCGGGTTGACGCCGGCTGGGGCGGCGATTGAGGATGCCGCCCGGGCTCTGGTAGACTCCCGACCGGGCGTGAGGGCGATGCCGAAATCCTGGATCGTGGCGAGTGCGGTGGGCGCGGCGTTGAGCGTCGCGGCGGCGTCCCTTGCCGCCGCGGAGACGCGCCTGGCGCTGGTCGTCGGCAACTCCAACTATCGCCACACCCCGCGGCTCGCCAACCCGGCGAACGACGCGCGGCTGGTCTCGCAGGCCCTGGCCGAGCGCGGCTTCCGCCTCGTCGGCAACGGGCCGCTGCTCGACCTCGACAAGGCGGGCTTGGAGCGTGCGATCCGCGAGTTCGGCCGCTCGCTGGCTCCGGACACGGTGGGTCTGGTGTTCTACGCCGGCCACGGCCTGGCGGTGAAGGAAGTCAACTACCTGATGCCGGTCGACGCCAACCCGGTGCGCGAGGCCGACGCGGACTTCGAGCTGATCGACTCGCGCCTGATCGTGAGGCAGATGGCCTCGGCCGGAAACCGGCTCAACATGCTGATCCTCGACGCCTGCCGCAACAACCCGCTGCTCGACCGCGGCTTCCGCTCGGCGACGCGCGGGCTCGCGCGCATGGAGGGTGCATCGGGAACATTGGTCGCGTTCTCCACGCAGCCCGGCAATGTCGCCAAGGACGGCGAGGGGCGCAACAGCCCCTACGCGCTGGCCTTCGTCAACGCCATCCGCCAGCCGATGGGGCTCCTGGACGTGTTCAACCGCGTCGGGCTGGACGTGCGCCAAGCCACGCGCGGCGACCAGGAACCGTGGCTGGCCGTGTCGCCGATCGAGGGCCAGTTCTATTTCTCGCCGCCGGGGCCCGCGGCCGCGCCGCAAGCGGTCGCCGCCGCGCCGTCCGCCTCGGCCATGCCGGCTTTGCCTGTTCCGGGTGCCGCCGCGCCCGCCTACGCGGCCCCGGCGCCTGGAGTGCTGCCGCGGTCGGGCGGCGCGCTCGATCCCATCGACCGGGAATTCGTCGCGCGTGAACCGGCGCGCGTGCGCGCCGAACCGGACGTCGGCGCCGACGTGGTCGCCACGCTGCGCCAGGGCGAGGCCGTGCTGGTGCTCGGCAAGGTCCGGGGCGACGCCTGGTATCAGGTCGAGCTCAAGGACCGCTCGCGCGGCTTCGTCGCCGAGGCGGTCCTGGAAGAACCGGACGCCTTCCGCACGCGCCAGCGCGAGAACCGGCCGCGCGATCCCCTGGCGGACTTCCTGAAATCCATCCTGACGCCGCCGCCGGAGGACAAGAAGGAGCAGGACCAATGGAACCGCGTCACCAAATAGGGCCGCGGGGCGGCCCGGCGGATCACACCTCCGTGCTTGCCGCTTAACGTCCGCCCGCCGGTGCCTTAGATTCTCGGGTATGGCCGAAGAAAAGGATTGGATGCTGCCGCCGGACCTCCAGCCCAGGCCGGAGGACGTGGCTTACGACCTCGACGCCGCGCTTTCCGCGGTCGTCGGCCTGCGCTCGGAAATCCCGGACGACGCCTTCACCGCCGGCATCCTGGGCACCGAGCGCGCCGGCAACGGGGTGGTGATCCGCGAGGACGGCCTGATCCTGACCATCGGCTACCTCATCACCGAGGCCGAGACGATTTGGCTAAATACTGCCAAGGGCACCGTGGTCGCAGGACATTCCTTGGCCTACGACCAGGCGACCGGCTTCGGCATCGTGCAGGCGCTGGGCAAGCTGGGCGTGCCGGCGCTGCAACGCGGCTCGGCCGCGGAATGCCGGCGCGGCGACGCGGTGGTCGTGGCCGGCTTCGGCGGCCGCCGGCGGTCGCTCAAGGCGCGCGTGGTCGCCAAGCGCGAGTTCGCCGGCTACTGGGAGTACGTGCTGGACGAGGCGATGTTCACCGTGCCGGCGCACCCGAACTGGGGCGGCGCGGCGGTCATGGACGCGCGGGGGCGGCTGCTGGGCATCGGCTCGCTGCTGGTGCAGGAAAAGATCGAGGACAAGGAAGTCCAGGGCAACATGGTCGTGCCGATCGACCTGCTCGAGCCGATCCTCGGCGACATGCTGCGCCTGGGGCGCGCCGACCGGCCGGCAAGGCCGTGGTTCGGCATGTACACGACCGAGTTCAACACCAGGCTGGTCGTCGCGGGCCTGGCCAAGGGAGGCCCGGCGGATCGCGCCAAGGTGGAGGTGGGCGACATGGTGCTGGCGGTCGCGGACCAGCCGGTCGCGGGCCTGGCCGACTTCTACCGCAAGGCCTGGGCGCTGGGCCCGGCCGGCGTCGAGGTGCCGCTCACGCTGATGCGCGGGGGCGAGCGCGTCGGCGCGGTGCTGCGCTCGATCGACCGCAACGATTTCCTGAAGAAACCGAAGCTGCACTGAAGGCGTGGCGGCGTCTATTTGCCCGGCGCGAGCGCCGATGCGATGTCGGTTCGCGAAAAGCGCCCGCCGACGAAGAGCAGAGACAATCCCGAGCTTTGGGCCAGGGCGTAAGCCGCGCAATCGCCGATGTTGAGTTGGGCGGGGTGGCCCGATCCCTTGCCAAAACGCCGATAGGCTTCGAAGGCCAAGGCCGCCCGATCG
>Ga0114930_10004755_pt1 | contig 11341 bp, 5 predicted proteins | sample AnhtaG_FD_87300 | JGI IMG/M metagenome (GOLD analysis project Ga0114930, IMG submission 87300) | Deep subsurface microbial communities from Anholt, Denmark to uncover new lineages of life (NeLLi) - Anholt_01485 metaG | ecosystem: Environmental > Aquatic > Marine > Oceanic > Sediment | place... | reverse complement strand
TTGGGAGAAGTAACAGATATATACATCTGATTATAGATTGTGAATACACCGCTCTCCCCCATAGGATCGCCGTCCGCATGATCCGAAACCCGGATCGTACAGTCGTCCGACGGATTGTTCGAAACGGTCCAATCATGTTCGCCGTCGTCTTCTGTGTCGAGCACAATGTCCTCACGGTAACTTCCGTTGATGTAGAGCTTAATGTCCACATTCCCAGTAAAATTCTCGCTCGACCAGCAGATCGTATATTGTTCACCGACCTGCCAGGATTCGCCTCCGCTGGGAGAAGTGACAGTGATGGCCGGGCATAGACTCTGGATTCTTCTTTCCGGGATATATGTGATATTATCCCCTTCATCAAGGTTGGCCCCACATTCCAGAATAATCCACGCATCGTTCTGAAAGTTTATGGTCGTGCCTGATTGAATGACTAGTGAAATACCCGAAAGGACTGTCACATCACCAGTAATTTCCATAGTACCGGCCCACATTTCGTTACTGCTCAGAGTTCCAGAATGAGTTGGTGGAGAATAAATTAAAACATTGGCCTTTGATGTGAGTACCGTACCATCATTTTCCTTACCTGAAAGCACAATTTGTCCATGAATATATTTATTCTCATCAGCACACCTCAACCATGTATTATTGTTTGATAAATACGGCACCTCTACATAAAACTGCATCCAACCATAATCACCTGGCAATGCACCAGTTTCTGAAAGTAAAACTGAGTCCTCTAAGCTAGAGCCAAACAATTTACATGTTACCCATCCAAGGTAATCCGGCTCCAACTCATCAATAAATCTCGCCTCAACATGTACTTCTGTGTTTTGTTCGAGATAGTATGGGCAGGAAATAATATCTATATAGTCCTCGACGCCTGTAGAAGTGTAATTTATCTTAAAATCCAAAGTGGTAGGATTACTTTTATTTCCTTGTGTATCTTCAACTTCAACCACAAAAGTGTAATCTCCATTAGAGTAATTTCCAGTATTCAAAGTACAAGCAATATACCAATAAGGTCCATTTCCATCGATCTGAAGCCAAAAAGGGTACACATCCCGAATTTCCTTGTTGTCCATTGAACTTGCAGTCCCTTCTGGAAATTCAAAACTTGTGAACTCGAGTACTTTTGTACCCACATCATTTTCTATATGACCGGACATCTTATATACACCAAGGTTACAATCTTTACCAGGACCCGATATAACTTCCTGGGCCTGTACAACGAACACAACCTCGTTAGTGACAGAATTAAGATCGGTAATTTGTTCAGGAGGCGTAGTATCGTCCACAGGTTTGTAATAAAGCCTTTTATCTAAAATTTCCGGAGGAGATGTATCTGAAAAAGGAGATATCTCTCCACTCTTTAAAGGATTTCTGTACGTACCACTTTTTTCACCAGCTTGAAGATGAACATGGGGATTGGGAAGGCCCTGTAGCGTACCCAATTCTATACCGGCTTTCACTATCCATTTGATATTGCCAACTGGATTGGTGACGTTGTTCGTAAAACTACCTAAATGATAGTAACCAAAATCACCAACCTCTACATAAGTCCGTCCGTTTGTATATCTCAACTCTCCACTGCTCACAGAATATACTTGCGTTGATGTACTATAGTCCGTCTCCCTTATATCTATCCCTTCGTGAAAATGTTCATTCGGATCTGTTCGAAATTCTCCGAACGTCCCAGAAATTCTGTGCTGGGTATTCTGTGATCCACGAGTTTTTACGGGCCAACAATAATTCCCTGTCTTTTCTGTCTGTCGAAATTGCACATATACAGGACCATATATATTATTCTCATAACTGATTTCATTCCCCTGATACAAATCGTATAGGTTGACGCATGCATATATTTCCCACGTTTCAGGATGCAAGACATACATGTATGTTTCGCTCAAACCCCCAAATGTCCTTTCTTCTCCTACACCCAAGTTCCCACAATCCAAATACCATGATGGATAACCATACTGTTGACCTACTGCACTTGGATTGTTTATGTATATGTCAAATTCAAAATATCCACAAACAATAGACTGACTACCTACGTTTTTAACATCAACCTCGAAATATACACATTGTTCTGCAAATTCAGTAGTTTCTATCGGGTTATCATTATCATCCAAAACACGTATCTCTGTAATAGCCAAGTCTGGTAAGTTCTCCTCACTCGGATACCAAATTTTCAGTTTCCACCAATCGATATAACCTGTAGAATCCTGAATATAATCACTTGCATATAAATACCAATCTTGATTAACAGGTTCACCATTGAAATAATTAACATAAATTCCCTCTTCATCAATATTATCACCATCATCAGATGGATCTACGTCTTTCAGTAAATAATATTCACCATCGGGATGTGCACTCTCAACATCCTCGAAATACTCATCAGAGAATTCAACTCGTAAGTCACCTCTGTAGGGATGGATTATTTTATAAGATACCTCCATTCCATCAACTACAGCATCATCGGGTGCCCCCGTTATTGTAATATCACTATGTACCCAATCACCAACATATACAGAACCAGCATCCGGGATTGTGACATCAGTCGAATTCTCACCCTCTATCGGATTGGGGGGCTCATCATTTGACATAAAGGTAGGTTCATGAGAACCGCTCTCACTCTCTACAATAAAACCTCGTCGGATGATTTTTGGATGATAACCCCATTCTTTAAGCTTTCGCATCTGTTGTTCATTCAACTGACACGCTGAATAATCTGTTCTGTATTCCGGAACTCCTATCTCTTTCAACACATTGTCGTCAATCAAAACAATGTGGGTTAAATCCACTTCGTAGACTTTTTGAATCGTACTTTGAAGTTGGTTAATTGATGTACGATCTATCTCTTTATTTATCGCCTTTCGCCGTACTCTATGCTTTTGATTATGGACGACGTTTTCTCTGGGCGTTTTTATATCATCATATACCTGGGCAACACACGGCAAATGATATAAATACAAAGAAAATGTGAAGCCGATAATAGTAGCCAGCAAATGATTCTTTTTATACATCGGTAACTCCATTAATTTTGTTAGGATTTTATAGAATAATAATGTTTCCGTTCGCTCTTTATTCAGGATTGACCAATCTGTATTTTTTAATGTTATTGCCTACCCTGGTTAATATTTCTCTTCCCTCGTCTTCAAAACTAAACCCAAGTTTATAACCAAAAATATTCTGATCCAGGAATGGCTTGGACCAGGCTAAAACGCCATTGAAATGGTACACCTCTATTTCAGGATTGACCATTTCGACCTTCACGGATTCATACCCATCCTCAACAACATCTACGTATCTTTCCTCGGCTTTCACAATGCCGATGAGCTTCATCTCGGATGAAATATCAGCATCGTAAATGACTTTCGGTCCGGAAGTCACTCTCTGCAGTCCTCCTTGAACATTCTGAACGTTCAGAATTTCACCGGTTTCTGTTTCGAGCAACTCGAAATGGAGTCCCGTATTCATCAGCGCGTATTTCCCATCCGTGGAAAAAATAGCGACGGCCGAAGTTTCAGGATATCTCTTTATTAAAGTGCCGTTCATGTTTAGGAGATACATTGCGTCCTTTTTCCCTTCCGCTATTCGTCTGTTCCTATGATAGCTCAGAATATACCGGCTATCCGGTGATAAATAGATTCTGTATGCCATGGATTCGTCGGCTTGAAATTTCCATCGCTCAGTTCCCCATCTATCAAAAAGGATAATCCCTGATTTAGAAGAAAAAATCTCTCCCTTGGCATCCGTAATACCAGCCACAAGATACTGACCATCGATTGTAAATTTACAATCTATGATTCTGTTCCCAAGACTAAGCTCAATTGTTTCAAAAAGATCAACAACTTTGATCGTGTCTCCACCCGGATTGTAAAATATTAATGATCCTTCATAATCATTAACCTCAACGACCGATCCATCGCAGTCCGAGATATAATAGATATTATCCATTCCTTCATTGTGTACCGGTTGGTACTTCGTCCACAGTAAACGCCCTCTACTGTTAAAAAGCTCGTATTGCATTTTATAATGTTCTGATTGTCCCTCTGCTTCTTTGATCAAAGTCTGAATAATTACGTACTGTCCCTGATCCGATCTCATTCTGAGAGTACGATTCGTAAGGGATTTGGTGAAAGTTACGTTCTGCTTTTCATCGTAAAATCGAATCTCTCGGTTTTGAAAACTGCCTTCGCCTGTTCTCTCTCGTATTACGCTGTACCTGATATCCCCCTTCATCTTCTGACTTCTTTTGCCCATGGCTATTTCCCCAACCTCTTCACCCTGTTCCCGTGATTCCACCTCCCTGTACTCCAGTGCCTTTCCCTTTCTTCCCCGGTATTCATTCCATTTCTCCTGCCCGAGAACAAGGCTAAATAAAGCAAGAGAGACGACAGCCGTTATGAGATGCAAATTGAACCGTTTCATGGTGTATCCTCCTTATGGTTCTGAGTTTAAAATGGGTTCCTTCTGAAACAGTGAATTAAAATAACTATAAATCATCTTTTCAAAACAAAAAACCGAGCTGCACCGCATCTTCCTAATACTCCGGCAGCCCGGTTATTCTGTCGATCAAATAATTTTAAAACCATTCGTACTAAAAGCTGCCGTTCGCCTCTCCCCAGAAAACGATCACCTTCGGCTCATGGTTTTTAGCCCCCCAAGGCTAAATTTATCTTTTAATAAATTCGTAAGATTGTGTTGGCATCCGAAAGGTAATGAAGTAAAACTGAATTGTCAAGCATTTTTTATATTTTTTTCGCCTCATTTCACCAAAACCATCTTCCGAACCCCCCTCATGCTCCCCATCTTAATCTCGCAGAAGTAGATTCCCGAAGAAACCAACTGACCCTGAAAATCAACCCCCCTCCACACAATCCTCTTCTTCCCAGGATCGAGCACCCCATCCACTAAAGTCACGACTTCTCGGCCTAACATATTGTATATCTTCAAAGTCACTCGAGACTCTTGATAGAGATCAAAACCAATCGTCGTCTCGAGGTTGAAAGGATTGGGATAATTCTGATAGAACTGAAACGCCTTGGGAAGTTCAAACACAACCAAAACGTCGTCGGAAGATTCATCCTGAAAACCGTAAAGAACCTCCGGAGCCCCTAACGGCCCCACATGCTCTATTCCAAACGTATCGACAGCTTCGATGTAAAACGTCATGTCTTCCACATCGACCGAAGAGGGAAAATAGGTTCTGAAGCAATGAGAATTCTCCTCATCAAGGTAACTCATCTTCACCTCTTGAAACTGTTCCATACCACCTGTCCGATAAAAAAGAAAAACAGAATCGGACTCTACGCCCGTTCTTGATAGAACCTCAACGTCCATTCTCTCTAAACCTTCATCGAGCAAAGAAACCCAATCAAAATTCGTAAAACTCATCCCGTGATAATAAATTGCCTCGTACGCATCGACCAATCCCCAACCGTATAGGTTGTCCGGGAATTCTCCCACCAAATGGGCCGTCTCACGAATCGCCTCCCTCACCTCCATAGGACCCAACTCCGGATGGGCCTGCAACACCAGAGCGCAAACCCCGGCTACGAGCGGACAGGCAAAAGAGGTCCCGTTGGCAGTTCTGTAATCTCCGTACGAAGGATCAAACACATAATCACTCACACCCATAGCCACAACATCCGGTTTGATCCGCCCGTCGTATGTCGGCCCTGCAGAGCTGAAACCTGCAATAACTCCTTCTGAATTCACAGCTCCCACTGCTATAACACTGTCTCCATCTGCCGGAGAAAGAATGTAGTACCAGGCATCGTTCCTTTCGTTTCCGGCCGAGCTTACCACGACAACACCTTTGCTCGCAGCAATGTCCGCCGCCTTAGTTGTCCGACAGCTATCCCCGTTAAGGTCTTCGTACGCATAAGAAAATCCATCATCGAAAAAATTGTATCCCAGAGAGCTCGAAACCACATCCACTCCCAAAGCTTCCAGCCACTCGATTCCCGCTACCCAGTCGTCCTCCTCAACCCGGGTCTCCGTATCAATCCATTCTGTCTTCGCCAGAGCAAACGAGGCGTCGTAGGCCGGTCCGACGAGTTGCCCCTCGTCAAACCCACCCAAGACAGAGAGCGTCATCGTTCCGTGTCTATGTTGATACGAAGGGTCGTTATCCTCGTTCGCCGTGTTATCATCGTCCCAGTGAAAATCGTGTTCAGCCACAACATCGAGGTGGGAAAAGACCGGCCAATCACGGTAATCAAATCCCGTATCGATCATCCCCACCAGTACACCCCTACCCGTAATTCCCAGATCATGAACCTCAGGAACGCGAATCTGGTTGTTCTGCACATAGCTGGGACCATAGTCCAAACTGTGGGAGCCAGAAGGCTGCACCAATCCTTTCTTTTCCACTCCCGGCGGAAGGGGTTTAAGGATGAAAGAAGATACCGGTTTTATTTTTCTGACAAAAGGCAAACTCTGCACCCGAATCATCATCTCCTCAGGAATCACCACACTAATGCCATTCAGCCATCGCGAGATGACCCGAGGCTTCAAACCCAAGTCTTCCAAAGCCCGAATGTATCCTGATGCGACAGGAAGATCTGTCTCATCGATCAGTTTATCCTTCTCCCTCACTTTCGCTCGCCTCACAAGGGATCGGTGCGAGAGTCCCAGTGCCAATCCCTCCGGAACACCCCCTTTCTCAACAGCAACTCCGGATCCCTTATCCCTGAAAAAGACCCAGTATTTCTTCCCATTTTGGTAATGAACACTCTGACCCCACAGCGTGCCAGAAAATAGAACAAGGAATAACAGACTACGGTACACTCTTTTCAATCGCATGATAGAACTCCCCTTCGGTCATGTAAAATCCAGCTCGGTTCCATTCCATTTCTCGTGTAATGTTAAGAAAATTTCTTCATTTTTTCAAGAATAAAAAAGGACCTTACCAAATTTCTTTTCTGTTGATTTATGTCAGTCTATAAGCTATATTCTTCCAACATCTATCTCACTTTCAAAAATCGAAAGACGATTGACTTGTTCTATTGGATTATCACGATCATCGCCTCTACCCTCTTGATTCTCTACTGTGGCTTTCTGATCTACCTCGGTGTGGGTTTCGGTCGATTAAAGATGAAACCGTCACCGCACTGTTCCCGGGTAACCCTCATCATGCCAGCACACAACGAAGAAAAATCTCTCCCCAATCTACTCCAATGCTTGTCGAGACAGTGCTACCCAGTTGAGCTTACAGAAATTATCCTTGTCGATGATCGCTCAGAGGATCAGACTTACAGGATCATGCAAGATTTTGCATCAGTTCATCCCAACGTTTCTGCTATTCGCATCGACAACGCCATCGAGGGTATTGGACATAAAAAGCGCGCCATTACCCAAGCCATCCAAGCTTCGACAGGAAACATCATCCTCACGACGGATGCCGATGCATCACCCGGTCCAGACTGGATTTCCGAGATGATTCGGGCATACGATAAAAACGTTGGAATGGTTCTGGGGTACGCTCCCTACCGCACGGATGGCCCCTTCTGTACCTTTTTCCACCGCATCCTGGCCCTTGACTATTTCGCCATGGGTGCCCTGGCTGCTGCTTCCACAGGACTGGGCTATCCGATGACCTGTAACGGAGCTAACCTATCCTACCGGAGGGAAGTCTTCCAAGAGGTTGGTGGATTTGGAAAAACGGCAAAATGGATGTCCGGCGACGATGACCTCTTTCTGCATCTCGTTCGCAAAAGAAGTAAGCTTCAGATCAACTTCGCCCTATCCTTAGGTTCAGCCGTATTCAATGATCCTCCTCAAAATTTGCGAGAGTTCATCCGCCAGAGAATTCGCTTTGCCTCCAAGCACTTGGCCTATCCTGCCGACACGAAGGCCATGCTCCTCGGAATCTACGTACTCAACCTCAGTCTCCTTACCCTCATCGTCGGCACCATCTTTTCGCTGACCTCCCTACCCGTCCTTCTTGTTACCCTCATCGTAAAAGCCATCTTTGAGATAACCTTCTTGGTTCGCGCACAGCGTCTTTTGGAAAAACGAAACCTCGTAATGCTATACCCCTTCGCTGCAATCCCCCACATCCTTTACGTCATCATTTTTCCCCTACTCGGTCAATTCATAAAAACCCGATGGTAAATAGCTCCACGGCCTCTTTGACCAAGTGTTTAAACATTTTAAGCAAACATGGGTGGATCCACTTGAAATTTTTCACTTCTAACGAAATCGACTCACATATCAAACAACTTTTATTCTATTATCATTTTATTGCAATCTCTAATTTTTAGTTGACAATATATCGATCATTCCTTACCTTTTTACAAACATAAATACCTCGCTCAAGAACGATGATTCTCAATCATTGAGTAAAAATGACTTACCACATCGATTGTTTTCAATTCAAGCCTTTCTTACCATTCGACGGCTGATATAGAGTAATACTACCACATGGGATGGACTATTTCGGCTAGAACAACTGACGTAGTAAACCAAAGGGAGAGGAGCTGACAGTGGACATATTTGACAAATGTTATGGTTTCACACGAGCAAAAGAAGCCATCGCAGCAGGAATTTATCCTTATTTCAGACAAATTCAGTCAGGCCCTGGTTCTGAAGTCATCATCGAAGGCAAAAAAATGATCATGATCGGTTCGAACAATTATCTAGGACTGACCGGCCATCCCAAGGTGATTGAGGCTGCCGTTAATGCCGTCAAAAAATACGGTACCGGATGTACGGGATCCCGTTTTCTTAACGGCACCCTCGACATCCATGTAGAACTCGAGCATCGGCTGGCCAAATTCATGAACCGAGAGGCCGTCCTCTGCTTTACAACGGGTCATCAATCCAATTTAAGTGCTCTCGCAACAATCTTAGGTAAGAACGACATCGCCTTCACCGACAGGGCAGATCATGCATCCATCGTCGACGGATGTCGGCTCTCCTTCGGAAAAGTTGTTAAGTATAAGCACAGCGATATGGACGATCTCCAAAGAGCCTTAGAGGCACATAAGAACAAAGAGTCCGGAAAGATGATCGTAACCGATGGCGTCTTCAGCATGGAAGGAGATATCGTCAAGCTGCCCAAGCTGGTAGAACTAGCAGAGAAGTACGACACACGTGTGTACGTCGACGATGCCCATTCGGTGGGTGTTCTCGGAAAACACGGTCGCGGAACCGGCGAACATTTCGGTTTGGAAGACAAAGTCGATCTCCAAATGGGCACCTTCAGCAAATCCTTCGCATCCATCGGCGGCTTCGTCGCAGCAGATGAACCCGTCATCGATTACATCAAACATCACGCCAGATCTCTGATCTTTACCGCCAGTCCACCTCCTGCATCCGTAGCAACAACCTTGGCCTGCTTAGACATCATCGAATCCGAACCGGAACGTTTAGAGATACTCTGGAAGAATACAAGAAAAATGCAAGAAGGCTATAAGAGTCTAGGCTTTGATACGGGTCACAGCGAAACGCCCATCATTCCCATCAAGATCGGTACAGATGAAGACTGCTTTGCCTTTTGGAAACTCATGTTCGAGAACGGCATCTTTGCTAACCCGGCCATCAGTCCAGCAGTACCCCCTGGCGAGGCCATCATTCGGACCAGCTACATGGCCACACACACAGAAGAAGAGTTAGACAAAGTCTTGGATATCTTTGCCAAGCTTGGAAAACAGTTCGGTATCATATAGTGCAGGAGGTTATCTTGGAATCCTTAGCGGTCGATGTCCAACCCGTCTTAAATAAAAAAGATTGGAACGCTTTTGTCAAATTCCCCTATCGCCATTATAAAAACAATCCCAACTGGCCCCCCCCCCTTCTCATGGACCAAAAAGTCCTCCTGAATCCCAAAAAGCATCCATTCTACGAACACGCCAAAGTACGGTTTTTCTTGGCAACGAAAGATAGAAAAGTTGCCGGTCGCATTGCTGCTATCGTGGACGAAAAACACAACGAATTCCACAACGAAAAAACCGGGTTTTTTGGATTCTTCGAAACCGTAGAAGATTATGAAGTCGCAGAAAAACTCCTCTCTGCTGCCCGGACTTGGGTCAAAGATCAGGGGATGAAAGCTTTCCGAGGTCCGGTGAATCCCTCCCAGAACGAAGACTGCGGACTTCTCGTCGACGCCTTCGATTCCCCTCCGGTCATTATGATGCCCTACAACCCACCCTACTATGCGGATTTCATCAAACGCTTCGGCCTCAAGAAAGCCATGGATCTCTACGCCTATTATATCGACAACAAGAACCCCCCACCCAAAAAACTCATACGAGTGGCCGAAGCCGTGCGTAGAAGAGAAAAGCTCATCGTACGGCCCATAAACATGAAGGATTTCAACAACGAAGCCAAGAAAGTATGGCACGTGTACAACAACGCCTGGAGCAAGAACTGGGGCTTCGTCCCCATGACCGAAGCCGAATTCAACCACATGGCCAAGAACTTGAAACAGGTCGTCGTCCCCGATATCGCTCTTATGGCCGAGATCGCTGGAGAACCCATCGGCTTCGCGCTAAGCCTTCCCGATTTAAACCAAGCCCTCATTCACACCAACGGACACCTCTTTCCTTTTGGTCTTCCTAAACTCCTCTGGTACTCTCGAAAGATCGACTTCATCCGTATCATCATCCTCGGCGTCATTCACCAATATCAAAAAAGGGGCATTGACGCCATCTTTTATCTTGACACCTGGCGAAACGCCGTTAAGAAAGGGTACTGGCGAGGTGAGATGTCGTGGATCTTAGAGAACAATAATATGATGACCCGCTCTGCGAAAATGTTGGGAGGTCGTATTTACAAGACGTATCGAATGTACGAAATGAAACTTTAGTCTGACTACTTTATCGTTACTCCACTTTTCGGTCGAAACATTTCCTATGTTTGAAATAAGAAAAAACAATCTTTTCATCTAAAATTTCTTCATACCATCTTTATACCTCAGATCAATCAAATCACTTATTTCCCTTGCTCTCTCATCTCTTTGACTTAGGAGTTATGATTGTCTACAAACGGTTTACAAACTGTCTAATTTCTTTCACACCCACAACGTGCTGATTATAAAAGAATAAGTAATTCTTGACTAAAAATGGTGTAATCTTTTCTTGACACCCGTGAACTCAAAACCTTGATTTACTCTTTCACATCGAAGAACACAGCAGTCTATATAAGTCTAAAATACAATAACTTAGCAAATCTATCTATTGAGATCTATAATTCTGGCATATTTATTGTTATTTTCGATACTGAGGATTTTTAATTCTCATTTGACCTTTTCCCTTTCGTAATAAAGGCTTAGGTTTCACCTAAGCCTTTATTACATTCAGTAAATAGAACATAAAATCAGTAGATT
>Ga0114930_10004754_pt1 | contig 11344 bp, 8 predicted proteins | sample AnhtaG_FD_87300 | JGI IMG/M metagenome (GOLD analysis project Ga0114930, IMG submission 87300) | Deep subsurface microbial communities from Anholt, Denmark to uncover new lineages of life (NeLLi) - Anholt_01485 metaG | ecosystem: Environmental > Aquatic > Marine > Oceanic > Sediment | place... | reverse complement strand
GTCAGGCAGCTCCTGCCCCGTGGCATCCTTCCTTAACAGGGCAGCTAGAGCATTTTCTGCCCTTGCAAAATTCCAGGTTTAGTCTCACCAAGGCAGACTCTATAGCAGGGAGTTCCAACTCCTCCTCCCCAAGTCCAAGCCTGGAGGCAACTTCCTTGGCAAGAGGGGAAAGCAATTTGCCATCAGGTAGGTGCAATCTATGCAGCGCTGGGAATAAGGAGATTGCCATCGATATGATGCGGAGCCGAAAAAGCAATGATGCCATAATGACACTGCTCGACACCTACGCCATTCCTTTGTGCCGCTTGCAAGCGGTGGGTTCTAGGTGAATTTGTACCTCCGTGCTTGCCCGAGTTTCTGTGTGTCTCGTGGGTGTTGAGGGGTAGCGTCTTCGTCTATATAGTGAATCTGGTCACAATTCATCGTTTTGTTGCTCTGCCATTTTGCCCAGTTCTGCTCGAAAACAGGGGTTCCTGAAGTGCAGTCCTCCTGATCCCCCCCCGAGTTAAGGTGCCGAAATCGCGTTTTTAGTCCTCTGTAAATACAAAACATCGACTCCATAACTTCTGATCAAGGTGTCACACCAAATATTGCGGCCTGGAACCTCATCGGGGTCGAGCGAATTCAAAGGCGACCATCAGGTCACCTTCCTAGCTTGCAGATCACAGTGAGCTCCAGCCATCCCCCTCACCACCTCACAAGCCATTGACTCCAACTGCCGTGAGCGGCAGGGAGTTGAACCGGAGCCGGGGGATATGGGGGGTCTGTTCTCTGATCCATGTCTTCGATTGCCGTATACTTAAGCAGCTCTTAGGCGGCTGGAATCCCCAGAGTTTGACACAATCATAGACAGTATCGAGAGAAATGGCAGGAAACCAAAGGTCTTACCCTTGGGGAAGGTAATCTCTCTCTCGATTTGTCTCAGCGGTACTTACAGGCTACACGTCAAGAAGCCAAGTCTGTTCTCCTGACAGCTTGTGTTGAGGAGCAAGGCCAAGAACTCAGAGAAAAGTCTAAAGGAGAGAAATCAGACAAAGCTTTCGGCAGGTTTACTTGACAGAGAGTATCTGACATAGTATGTTCTTCGCACCAGAAGCCATCACACAATCATGGATAATCTGGTTACAATTGAGCTTCAAAGGAGGTATCATGCTGAGAACAGCGCTATGTGATTTGATCGGGATTAGGCATCCCATTATTCAGGCCGGCATGGGGCCATACAGTACCAATCGGTTGGCTACCGCTGTGGCAAACGCCGGAGGACTAGGGATCATCAGTACCAGTGGCCTTATTCTTGGAGATTTGGCTCCACAGCTAACTGAAATGGTTGCAGAGGGGGAGAAGGGGACAGCATACGAGCTGCTAAAGAAGGTCCTCTATCGTGTTAAAGTGGCTACAAAGGATTCAAAAGGGATTTTCGGGATAAATTGCTTGGTATCTGCCGAGATGGCCCTAGCGGCAGGGGACCTAATTCGCGCGGTAATCGATGCCAGGGATGAAGACCAAGACATGAAAGAGAGGCTAAGAGTAATCATCACCTCGGCAGGTGATCCTGTTCCCTGGGCGGGAATGATAGAGCCATCGGGGGTCAAGTGGCTTCATGTGGTTCCCTCTGTCCGTCATGCCCAAAGATGTGAACGGGCAGGGGTAGATGGCATAATTGCTTCAGGCCATGAGGGCGGATACCATGTCTCCTGGGAGCCGGTTCACACCATGGTTCTACTTCCAGCAGTAATTAGCGCAGTGAAAACCCCTGTTATTGGGGCGGGAGGATTCTGTGACGGAGCCACCCTTGTCGCCGCTTTAGCCTTGGGCGCTGCAGGAGTTCAAATGGGCACCAGATTCTTAGCTACCAAAGAGAGCGATTTTATGCAGATGTGGAAAGACCAGATATTGAAAAGTGGCGAGAGAGATACGATAGTGGCGAGAGGATTTGTCGGCCCAGCGAGATATCTGAGGAATGAAGCTTCCCGTGAGCTTACAGAGATTACTGTGAGAAAAGCCCCGGGATTATTCCTGGGTCAGCCGGACGAGATCACGACCCTTGCTCCTGAAGTCTTAGACAAAGAGGTGGAAGGAATTCTTGCTACATTTGCTGGAGATGAGAAGAAGGCGCTTGTGGCTGGTGGAGAGGTGGCTGGAAGAATAGATGACCTCCCAACAGTAGGAAAGCTTATAGAAAGGATAATGAGAGAGGCAGAAGAGATCATCCGCACTTTTCCTCAAAGGCTCATAAAAGAGCAGGAGGTACGCTGAAATCGACAAGAAGAAGGTAAGGAAGAAATGGCCGAAATAAGAGAGGCAGTACTAGTGGATTATGCCCGAACCTCCTTCGGCACGGCGAGCAAAAAGAGGCCTGGCTTTTTCGCAGACAGGCGAGCCGATGACCTTGCCTCTATCGTTGTTGAGGCTTTGATAAAGCGAACCAGGATAGACCCGTCCTCCATTGACGAGGTGATCATGGGGGCCGTAAACCAAAGCGGAGAGCAGGCAAATCCAGGCAGGGGTGTCGCCATGATGACGTGCCCCTTTGAGGTCGCAGGACTGAGTGTCGATCGAGCTTGCTGCTCAGGTATGACTGCCGCCCACATTGCCTGTATGGCTATTCAATTGGGCATAGGGAACACCTATATTTGTGGAGGGTTTGAGAGCCATTCTCGCTTTCCTACCCCTGTGATAACTCCTGATACAGATTTTGTCGCGCTGGCCAAGGAATATGACGCTTCACGTGCAATGCCAAATCCAAGGATATTTGAAAAGGTCGATCTCGGTGCTGTAGTAGGTATGGGTCTGACCGCTGAGAGGCTGGCTGAGATGTTCGGCATCTCTAGAGAAGAGCAAGACCAATGGGCCCTGAGAGCCAACCTGACGGCTGCTGCAGCCCAGAGAGAGGGCAAGTTTAAGCACGAGATAGTCCCGGTGGAGGGCAACCTGCCCGATGGGACGAGGCTCGTTGATTATGACCAAGGTGTGAAGGCTGACTCAACCATTGAGAAGATACGCAGTCTCCCACCCGTCTATAGGCCTGATGGGACGATTTGTGCTGCGAGCGCCTCTAAGGAGAACGACGGAGCCACTGCAGGGGTGTTCATGTGCAAGGAGAAGGCGAGGGAGTTGGGTTTAGTGCCGATGGTGACCATAAGGGCGATGGCGTGGGTGGGAGTTGACCCTAAAATCATGGGCTATGGTGCCGTCGTGGCATCCAGAAAGGCTTTGAAACAAGCAGGTCTATCTGTTAATGATATAGACCTCTGGGAGATAAACGAGGCCTTTGCCGTGGTGCCTCTCGTCCAAATCAAGGAGATGGGCATAGATCCGGAGAAGGTTAATGTCAATGGCGGTGCCTGCTGCATTGGTCATCCCACAGGGGCGAGTGGGGTGCGGTTGATCGGAACTCTAGCCTGTGAGATGAATCGTAGACACTCGAGATACGGCTTAGCAGCCATATGCGGGGGCTGGGGCGCAGGAACGGCAACAGTTGTTGAAAGGGAGCAGTATTGGGAAGGTCGCCGCTCTTTCTTCTCCTAATCGACATGATGATGGTAGAGAACCCGCGGAGGCTGTTTGGTGAGAATAAGCAATAAGGTGGCTTCTTGGTGGATGGGTGGCTAAAGGCCATTCATCATCTATCCTGGTGAGAGGGTGTACAGTGGAACAAGCCTTATCGGATGTGAGAGTTTTGGATTTGACGCGCTATATAGCTGGTCCCTACTGTACCAAGCTCATGGCCGACCTAGGCGCCGATGTTATCAAGATAGAGAAGCCAGGCGAGGGCGATCCTGCTCGAAGAATGGGACCTTTCCCAAGCGACGAGCCCCATCCTGAGAAGAGCGCTCTTTTCCTTCATCTCAATACCAACAAAAAGGGCATCACCCTCAACCTAAGGTGCTCGACGGGGCAGAAAATACTCAAGAAGTTGGTGAAGGATGTGGACATCTTGGTGGAGAGCTTTAAGCCTGAGACAATGGCTTGTTGGGGCCTGGATTTTGAGGCCCTGGAGAAGATAAACCCCAGGCTAGTGATGGCCTCCATCTCCAACTTTGGGCAGTATGGGCCCTACCGGGACTTTAAGCTATCGGACGGCATCTTGTATGCTATGGGCGGCGACATGTATACCGACGGCATGTATCAACGCGAGCCGGTCAAGTTCGGCGTGAACGTAGTACTCTATGAAGCGGGCTCGTCAGCGGCTGTGGGCATCATGGGCGCCAACTACGGGGCCCAATATGGAGGGACAGGTGGACAGTATGTCGACATCTCCCTAATGGAAACCCTGGTGAGCAGCGTAGACCGGAGGGTTACAAACCTCATAGCCTATCAGTATTGCGGGCAACAAATGATCAGAATCTCACAAGCTGAATTGTCTTTTCCCGCTGGGGCATATCCTTGTAGGGATGGCTACTTTGGCCTCACCGGCACCGGTATGCGGTGGATGGGCGTTGCCAAGATGATCGGCGACCCCGAGCTAGAGAAGCCTCCGTGGAGCACTTTGGAGGCTCAGTTCGACCCAAAGCGGAGAGATGAGTTTTACGAAAGGTGGTGGTTCCCTCATCTCCTCTCACGAACCAAGCTTGAGTGCTGGTATGATGGCCAGGCAGCAGGCCTGTATTGCGCCCCGTTGAATACGACGGCCGACATTATGCAGGATCTGCACCTTAGGGAAAGGAAGTTCTTTGTAGAAATCGATCACCCGGTGGCGGGGCGAATTACCTATCCTGGCGCACCCTATATCCTATCTGAAACGCCGTGGCAGGTGAAGAAAGCAGCCCCCCTTCTGGGACAGCACAACGAAGAGGTCTATGATAGGCTAGGATACACGAAGCAAGATCTAGTTTTGCTGAGGCAACAAGGGGTCATCTAGCCCCGAAGGGTGGGATGAGGAGGCTTCAATTGGCCAAGACTAGGTTACCTTTAGAGGGGATTAGGATTGCGGGGATTGTGGTGGTTTGGGCTGGCCCCTGGTCAATGCAGCTGCTTGCCCACATGGGGGCCGAGACCATCAGGGTGGAGTCATGCCAGCGCTTCCCGGCGATGACCAGAGGTCTATTTCCCAACCCCCCTAAGCTACTTTTGGACAATATGCCGCCCATAATGGGAGGGTACCCCGACCGAGAGCCAGGCGACAGGCCATGGAACCGCTCCAACCATGCAAATACCACTCTGTACAATCAGCTGACCATGACGGTAGACTTAACCAGACCTGAGGGAATGGATATCTTTTGGAGACTCATCAGCAAGTGCGATGCATTTGTGGAGAATAATCCCCCTTCAACCATGGATAAGTTGGGCATAACCTATGAGAAGATGAAGGAGGTCAAGCCAGATATCATCATGCTGCGTGCTCCAGGCTACGGCCTCAGTGGCCCTTGGAAAGACTACCGTGGCCTCGGGAGCAACTTTGAGGAATATGCTGGGCACGATATCTTAAGAGGCTACCTAGACATGGACCCCTCGGGGCACAGTATGGTTTTCGCTTGCGACCACGCGGCTGGAGCCCAGGGGGCGTTTGTTCTGCTAGCCGCCCTGCATTACCGGAACCGAACGGGCAAGGGGCAACTCATAGAACTGAGTCAGACAGAGGCCTTCCTTCCCTGGATAGCGCAGGCACTGATGGACTACGATATGAATGGGCGCATTCAGGGGACGATGGGAAACCGGTATCCCGGCGCAGCACCTTGTGGCTGCTACCGCTGCAAAGGGGAGTCGATAGCTCAGGGAACTTCTAACCTTACCCCCGATCAGGGGAATTATGTGTTCATCACCTGCCACAATGATGAGGAATGGCAAGGTCTGTGCCGTGCCATGGGCAATTCCTCCTGGACCAAGGAGGAGAAGTTTGCCGATACCATAAGCCGCTACAAGAACCAGGACGAGCTGGATAGGCACATTGAGGGGTGGACGCGGGAGCGCGACCACTTTGAGGTTATGTACATGCTGCAAGCAGAAGGCGTTCCCGCTGGGCCTGTTGAGAGCTATAAAGATGCCTATAACGACCCCCAGCTGAAGGCACGGGGATTCTTTGAGTGGGCCACCCAGGAGGATTGCGGGACTCATCTTTATCCAGGGATGCCCTGGAAAATGTCCAAAACTCCCCTCCGCATCCGACGCGGCCCCGCTCGTCTAGGCGAGGATAACGAATACGTTTACAAGAAGATTATCAGGGTATCCGACGAAGAATATGCAAAATTGGACAAAGAGGGGCATATCGGAATGGACTTTGTCGAACCCTGATCACAGGCCGACCTAAGCTTTACCTGATAGCCTAGCTGGACGTTGCCCCGGGGATATGCTCCACTGGCCTCACCAAGGTAAGGGTTAGTGCCCCAGGCTCACATGCCACGACACAAACTCCGCACCCCCAGCACTTCTCAGGGTCAATGACCGCCTTATATTTCTTCGAGCCGTTGGGCTTGACCATATCTATGGCATCGAACTGGCACCGCTCCACACAGTCCTGACACCCGGTACAACCGTCCAGATCGACCACGGCCTCATAGCGGCTTTTCTCCCAGGCCTTGCCGATGGACACATTCACCATATCTATCGGGACGTATATCATACAGCAATCGCGGCAGCACTGGCAGCTCGTGTTCATACCAGTCATGATGGCGATATTCCCCCACATGTGGATCAACCCATCCTCTTCGATCTTGTCCACAAGCTCTAAAGCCTCATCCAAACTAAGCCTTTTGCCTGAGCCGCGCTTTATGGCGTATTCAGCGCCGCGACCAAATTGTAGGCAGTGCCATTGCTCCTCTTCCTTGGTGTGCTTGCAGTGTTTCCCGACGGCGGTGGTACAATAGCGGCACGAGCAGGGAACCACTGCTATGAGTTCCTGCGCTCTCAGTATCTGGCGAAAGTCCTCGCAAGGGAGCACCCCGGGAAGGTCTTTGATTGCCTTGTACGCCGGCACTACCCGCATCATCGGCTGCGGCGACTGAGCCATGGAGTTGCCCCAACTTGGGTACCACTCGTTTATACAGAAGTCGTACCACATCTCGAAGAACTTTCGATCCTGAACCACGTTTAGCTGTTGCGTGGCTTGGGTGCCATCATGAAGCTGCATGATCTCGCGCGCGAAGCGGAAGTACTCGCGCTTATCAAAGTCCCGTGGGAAGGTGACCCCCTTGAAAAAAAGGTCATTCAGTTCTGCTCGCACCTTGTCTGCGGCAAACCCTGTCCTCTGAGCAACCTCCTCCGGGGTGCCCGGCAGCGCTGCCACCATCTGCGCCTGCTCTGGCGTCATCAGATGCTCCAGTATGGGGCGCAGGCGGGTGGAACCGGGATGCCCTAGGCGTTCCATGAGGATGGCATAGGTATCATTAGCACTCATAAAATCAACCCCCTTTCCTAAACAGAGACTCTCCTCTGTGGAGTATTATATCAGACGGAATCAATCAGCTGACAACCTATTGTGCTCGTTTAGATAGCGTCTCATCTAAGGGATATTGACAATGAGGTTGACAGAAGGCCAGGAGGTTGATATGTTCTCCAGAGGCAGACAATATTAGCCGTCTACCATAAAGCGAAGGGGAGGAGGAGAATGACCCGTTCCAAAGGATATGCGGGAAATATTTTGCGGGTGAATCTTTCTGACGGGAATGTCGACAAGATGCCAACCCAGGTTTATGCAGATCTCTTTCTGGGAGGGAGGGGGATAGCTGCTAAAATCTACTGGGATGAGGTCTCGCCAAGCATCAACGCATTCGATCCAGAGAACAGGCTGATCTTCGTAACAGGTCCTGTTGCTGGAGTTCCAGGCTTCGGCGGCTCTAGGTGGCAGGTTTGCGGAAAATCTCCCATTCACGATTGTTTCTCCTATTGCAATTTGGGCGGCTTTTGGGGCGCTGAACTTAAATTCGCCGGCTATGACGGCCTGGTTGTTTACGGGAAGGCAAATAAGCCATCCTATCTATGGATCGATGATGATCGGGTAGAGATAAGGGAGGCAACCCATCTTGTGGGCAAGGGAGCTATTTATTGTCGAGAGAAGCTAAAGGAAGAACTGGGAAAATCCTTCCGGGTCGTGGCCGTGGGCGCAGCAGGTGACAATATGGTGAGCTTTGCCAGTCTGGTCGCGGATAACGATGCCACTGGCTCAAGCGGGCTGGGTGCAGTAATGGGCTCCAAGAATCTGAAGGCCATTGCGGTAAGAGGAAGCAGGAGAACGGTTGAGGTAGCCCATCCCGAGAGGGTTCGAAAATTGAAGGAACGGCTACGTCTCGAAATGGGGGATAGGCCTACAGTGATAATGCCCTGGCTAGTGAACCCAGATAAGGCCAAAAAAGATGTCTGCCAAGGCTGTATTGGCGGATGTATTCGCGTAACATATGAGGGTCGCGGTGGAATTAAGGGCAAATTCATGTGCCAGTCTAGCATTTTCTATCAAGTTCGAGCGCAACGCTATTATGGAGAGCTCAATGAAGTTCCCTTCGAGGCTACGAAGCTCTGCGATGACTACGGTGTCGATACCTATGCCATTGAGACTATGATAATGTGGCTCTCGAGATGCTACCAGGCCAGACTCTTAACTGAAGAGCAAGCCGGCATACCTCTTTCTAAGATAGGGAGCAAGGAGTTTATTGAGACATTGATAAGGAGAGTATCTCACCGGGAGGGGTTTGGCGATGTTCTGGCCAATGGCACCCACAAAGCCGCAGAAACTCTGGGAAGTAAAGCCCAAGAATTGATCACCGATTACATGACCAGAACTGGCTACACTTCCATCTACGGGGCCAGGTTATATACTACTACTGGGCTCTTCTATGCCATGGAACCGAGGTTGCCTATTCAGCAGCTTCACGAGGTCCATATATTGATTATTGCTTCACTTCTTGCAGGCATGGGTGCACAGGGTTTCGATTCCAGCAAGTTCATACGAGACGTGGCAAAGAAATTTTGGGGAAGTGAAATAGCTGCTGACTTTTCCACCTACGAGGGGAAGGCTTTGGCGGCAGCCAAAATTCAAGACCGTCAGTACGCTAAAGAATGTCTCATTCTGTGCGATCTTCTTTGGCCCATTTTCTATAGCCGGCTTTCAGAAGACCATGTGGGTGACCCTACCCTGGAGAGTCAGGTTTATGCCGCGGTAACGGGAAGGGACATTAGTGAGCAGGGCCTGTACGGAATTGGGGAAAGGGTTTTCAACTTGCAGCGGGCTATTCTTGCCAGGGAGGGACACAAGGGAAGAGAACACGACTGTCTGGAAGAGTTCAATTTCACCGTCCCGTTGAAGGGCGACTTTGGCAACCCAGACTGTATAGTTCCGGGCAAGGATGGCGAGCTTTTTTCCAGAAAGGGGATGGTTGTGGAAAGGGACAAATTTGAACGGATGAAGGATGAATACTACCAAATCCGAGGTTGGGATGTCCCCACGGGTTTTCAGAAAAGGGATAAATTGGAAGATTTGAATCTGGGAGAAGTCGCGGAAAAATTAGCAAGTGAGGGGCTGCTAGCCTAATTCTCAGCGTCCTTATGTTTGGTTGCTCAATCAGGCTCCATATTCTCTAATCATCTCTATATGTCTTTGATATGCATCACGGGCTCCCTTTGGTACGTATTTGATGCCAATTTGCGCCCTCTGCTTGCGGAGGGTTTGCTGCAGCAGCTTTACATCCAGTTTCCTCGGAGTCACCTTATTCCTGACAGCCAGAGCTGCTGCCGTACCCGCTGCCTGGCCAGTAGACATACTGCATGCCATATTCCTCGATGAGGCCCAAACGGATATGTCAGTCGAGGTAACCGAACCAGCGGCCAGAAGGTTCTCCATATCCTTGGGCACCAAACAGCGATAGGGAATGTCATAGGGCGGAACATCCCGTCTTCCTGAGTGTCCATCATCAGGTCCGTGAATGTCCTCAGGAAAGTTGCACATAGCGATAGAATCATTGAAGGCCCTACCTTGAAGCATATCTTCCTTCTTCAGAACATATTCCCCCAAGATTCTGTGCGTGTCCCTCATTCCCAGATGAGTTGGCGTCTGCTCTATATACGCATTCTCAAAGCCTGGGAGATTCTTCTTGAGGTAGTTGTAGGTAGACCATGCCTGCTTCCTGGCGTCAACTTCCCCATAGGTTAAGTCTTCCACCCTCCAGCCGTGGTGGCCCTTTGGCAAGCTTACATGTAAGGCCTGTACTAATAGCCTTCCAGGCCCAGGCATCACGATCATATTGAAGTTTTCATGGTTCTGGTAAAGCTTTCCCCCCGCTTTCCCCTTCTTGACAAGGCCTTGACCGCCCCAGAGGTAACCACGCTGTAATATAGGCCTTCCGCCCAGTCTAATCAGTTCAGCCATAATGGGTGGTCCCCATTCCTCAGGTTGCTCCAGCTTAAGCTTCATCAGCTTGTATATGTCTACGCCACCATACATGACAGCCCATGTGAATCCCAACGGTCGCCCGCTGGGATGTCCTTCAGTCATGCAAGGTGTTCCAGACTTCCACGCTATGTCGGCGCTTCCCGTCGCGTCTATTACGATTTTTCCTAGAACTGCTTGTCTACCCTCCTTACCCTCAATGATGACGCCCTTGACTGTATTTCCTTCCTTTACAGCGCCAACTCCGTAGGCGTGAAACAATAGCTTAACCCCAGCTTCCTCCATCATATTGTTAAGGAGATACTTGTAATACTCCCCATCAAAGGTAAAGGCTGCCCACGTATCGTCCAGAACCTTCCCGTCTCTCTTAAGCCGCTTACAGATCTCCTCGAAGATTCCACCATATATAGCAAAATCAACGCCCTCAAAAACCGTAGTAAGACAGTTTGTTGCTACCCCGCCCAGGTAACCAAATTGTTCTGTGAGTATGGTTTTGGCTCCGTTTCGTGCAGCGGCTAAAGCAGCGCCTGTACCTGCCGGTCCACCGCCGACAATAACCACATCCGCCTCAAAGGCTACGGGAGTCTTCCTTTCGGGTTCAGTAATCGTGTTCACAGAAATCGCCATTGTGTCTGCTGGGGAATCCAATGTAGCGAAATGCCCCGCTGGCTTGCGAGTATCAGCCATTTGTGCCTCCTTTTCATCTTTCTTGCCCCTTGTCGTGCCATCGACCATGTGCATCAATACCTGGGGTTGCGATTTAGCGATTGTCCCTAGCGCCGGAATTTCGCAATATCTTTGTCTAGCTCCTCAAGCCCTAGTTTGGCAAGTTTCGCCTTCGTTGGTATGCCGTTGCGGTCCCAACCCCTGGCATCATAGTATTCATCTATGATGGTATCCGGCTTTCTTATTACCTCGCCGTCGCGTAGCCCCCCTTGCAGGGGCTCGGTGTACATTCGCTTGGGCAGGGTATCGTCCTTCCTGGTTAGGCCCTCCCGAATGTTGAAACATCGCTCCAGATTGTATACC
>Ga0114930_10004753_pt1 | contig 11345 bp, 8 predicted proteins | sample AnhtaG_FD_87300 | JGI IMG/M metagenome (GOLD analysis project Ga0114930, IMG submission 87300) | Deep subsurface microbial communities from Anholt, Denmark to uncover new lineages of life (NeLLi) - Anholt_01485 metaG | ecosystem: Environmental > Aquatic > Marine > Oceanic > Sediment | place... | reverse complement strand
GTTTCCATACTTGAACACCTAGAATCGACGGATTTTCTGATTTTCTTCCAACCCTCTATATTCTACACGAATTTTTGGACGATGTACACATGCCGAGCATGAGCGCGGTTGTGTCTGTACACAGAACTCTCCGGAGCATCTTCATTCCCTCCCGCCCGCTCCCTTCCTTATTAATATATTACCTTCTTACTGTATGAGGATGGCTGTTCAAAGGATGGATTTAGCTTCCGCTTTCCTTAATAATAGGAAGCATGGAAGTAAGCACTAACTTACCATTAAGAGCCATTATCCAATTCAGCGAGCACCTGGGAAGATAAAGCATCATTACGTTGGAGGATAAGAGACTCTCCGAGAGTTCCTGAGACCACACCCTGTTCTTATTATAGTTGTTATGTTCGCCATGATACATAGCACTTCCCCATTCAAAGAATAGTGAAGTAGTCATTGGGCATACTGTATCTAGCTTCTTTTTCGACCCTCAAAGTTGCACTTGATAGTTGAATCCAGGTCTAACAAAATGTAGTCACAAGAGCCTTTATACCAAAGAACAATAACCCACTATAGCAAAGATGAAAACCATATCCTGCTTGTAATATATTTATTTCCGGTTGGTCGCAGGCCGTTCGCCCCGGCGGCAGGACGCCCGCCAGGGCGTCGGCCCGAACGGGGTTCGAATCCTACCGGGCCCATATATCGATCCCTGAGAACCAAAAGGGCTCGGCATCCACGCCGAGCCCTGATCGTTGTCTTGCTTCAGATCTTCTGCTTACTCTACGATTCCACCCTCACTTGCAGGTGAGGCAGTGGTGATGGAGATACTAACCATCGCGCTCGAACTCTCACCATCTATGTCCATCACCTTGTAGATGAAACTATCTTCACCCACAAAGCTAGCGGTGGGAGTGTAACGAATGATGTTCCCAACCACTTCCACAGTCCCATTTTCGGGAGAAGCCTCCAGTTCAACGCTGATAGGACCGTCGCCCATGCCCTCATCATTTGCCAGTACATTAACCTCGATGATGACTTCCTCTTCCCCTTGAGCCGTATCGTCGAAAGCCAGGGGAATATCATTCACAGGCGCTACATCGATTGAAACGGCAGCCGAATTCGAGGACAAGTCCCCATCGCTTACCTGGTAGGTGAAGCTGTCCATCCCGTCATAGTCCAGATCCGGAGCGTATGTGAAAGAACCATCATCATTGAGGATGAGACTTCCATGACTTACGTCACTCACCAGGACTGCTGCGAGAGGCTGTCCTTCTGTGTCGCTATCGTTCTCCAAGACGCCGAGTGCAGATACTTCCAGCACCTGGTCTTCCTCAAGTTGGAAGCCATCATCATTGGCGACTGGAGCGCGGTTCGGCAGGATCACGGTTACGGTCACAGTCGCAGCTTTAGAGTTGTCAGAACCATCTGTAGCCAGGTACGTGAAGAGATCCTCGCCGGCGAAGTCCGGATCAGGGAGATAGACAAAGGATCCGTCTGAGTCAAGTGTCACGCTCCCATTGGCGGGGGCTTCGCTCAGTGATACTGTGAGAGTGTCCCCATCCGGGTCTTCATCATTGCCCAGCACGCCCGGTGCAGGAACGATGAACACCTCATTCGCCATCGTCTCATAGGCGTCGGAGGCCGCCGTCGGGGGTTGATTCACCGGCTCAAGAAACTCCCACCAGAAGATTACCTTCGCCGCTCCCCCGCGCTCAAAGTACTCAACATCCACACTGTGAGAGCCGGAAAGTTCAATCTCAGCGGTATGAGTCTCGCTGGCGTTGCTCGAGTGCCACTCGTCGATAATGCGGTCGCCATCGATTTCAACGCGGATGCCGTCATCAGCCCGCGCATACAAGCGGTATGTCCCGGGCTCAAAGTCCACAACCCGGCTCCATAGTGCCGAAAAGTCATCTTTCGGTATGCCGAGCGCCGGAGAATTCGATCCCCAATCGAAATCGATCTCGTCAACGGTTTTAACCAGTGCCCACTTGCTGTCCATCGTCCGGTTGAACCAGTAGGCAGCGGTCCATTTGGCATCGTTCTGGATCGAGATCTTCTCAACGTTGAGGTGAATGCGCGCCTCACCCTCGCGTTCGAAAAATTCCAGCTTTAGATCGTGCTTTCCCTTGGTCATCTCCAGGTCAACCACCATGGTTCGAACGGATCCATCGTCCCACTCGTCGATAACCAGGCGATTGTCCACCCACAGGCGTACGCCATCGTCAACACGGATGGAGAAGCGGTAGGTCGCGGCGTCGAATATCAGCCCGCGGGTCCAACGAACGGAGAAGTTATTAATGGGCAGACTTGATGAGGGCGACTTGTATTTCCAGTTGAAGTCGATCTCCTCGTCGTTCCTTATTAGGACCGGATCTCCCTCGAGCTTTCGATTATCGAAGTATTCGCCGCGCCACTCGGTAATATCCGGTTCAACGACGATCTTCACCCAGAAGGGCAAATTCGCGTCGTAGCCCAGACCGAAGATATCACCGCGCGCGTTCCGCAGCATCCAATACCCCCAATAAGTCCCGTTGTCATCCGGCGCCTTGAGATCGACGGTTAGGTCCACAATCTGCCCCGGTTCGACATCGCCTCGCATTGGCATTACAGTGGAGCCATCCATCCTGTACCCGGAAAGGAAGATTAAGTCATAATCAAGCGTCCAGGTGCAATCGCCATTGTTGCGTAAGCGCCAGGTTTTGGCGAACCAGTCGCCCTCATCGATCCGCGTTCCATCAGGGATGGTCACATCCTTAATGAATTCGACGGAATCGACGCAGCTCGGTACCGGCGTGGATGCGGGTGTCGGTTTCGGAGTTGGTGGGGCAGGCATGTTGAGAAAATCCCAACCGAAGTTTACGTCTTCCCGGAGTTCACCAGACTCAAGTGTGCGGATGTGCATGCCGCTCGCGGGGTTCGTCCAAATGCCCGGTTTCAAGGAGGAGAGCAAGTGGCTCTCTCCGAAGTTGGCTGAAACACAATACTCTCCGGGCAGTAAACCCTGAAAGGAGTATCTGCCTCCATAATCAGTCGTCACCTCGGCTAAGCCAAAAGACGGGCAGGGACCAAAGCCTAGTTCGATGTTCACATCTGGAAGACCCGGCTCCCCGGATTCTAGAAGACCGTTGGCGAAGAAGCCACCCGTGGCTTCGTTGATAACACACCCTGGAGGAGGTTCTTCTTCGCTGCTGATGTTGGCACACAGATCGTGCCAAACGATCCCTTCGATGGATGCGGTCCCCGCAGGTGTTTCCGTGGGAAGCGGGGGTTCGGGTGTGGCGTCATCCGGACCCCGCAAATTGCACGCAGTGAGAACAAAGATAAGGCCCATCAGACCCAGCCACGCAATCACCAAATGGCGTTGGGAGATGAACATCTGTTGATCTTGATACTGTTTTCCAGGGTTCACATTCTCATTCATCGCACGCTCTCCTCTTTCAACGTCATAACCAGTCGATCCAATTTCAAATACGTTTCTCCCAATGTTCCGAGTTGACATGTTTCACCTCTTTCACCACTGAAGCATTGCTCCAGGGACTTCGGCGTAGAATTCCCATCTTCTTTTGTTCGAGCATGCTTCACGAGCGCGTTTTCAATATCCGCGAGGTCAGACGAGAATAGCGGTGCACCCTCAATATCCTTTCTTTTTAATGCTGCCATGTGTTCTTGTTTGGCCAGACGACGGGAAGCCCTCATTCGTTCCATCTGTTCCCTTCCATCAGGATCACACTCATATAAGAGAGTCTGAAGCCCATATAAGAGTCCTAGTACGAAGGCTGCTCCGCCAGTCTGTATCAGTATGGATGTTGCCTGTTCCAAGCTCATGCCTTCCTCCTATGTGTGAACTTCAGTGCGTCTATAGCCTAAAGGAGAAGCAGGAAGGTTACACCCTGCCATTGACCCATATTCATGAGAACCAAGAGACGGGTTCTTAGATGGTCCACCTGGACAGGTTGATTACTGGGCCATTGGGGGATGGATATTAAAGAAAGAGGGGATAAGATCCAAGACGAACCTCTGACGGACTAATGGGAGAAACCGCCCCGGGAAAGGACTACTCCTTTGTATGCGAGCAGCTTCTTCAGGATCAATGATAGATCTAACGGAGGAACGTTCCGTTTACGGGATGATCCGCGGCTTGTGAAGAAGTGCGGTCAAGCCCTTCGGATAGCGTTGCGGGAATTCAGGGCATATACTAAATACGAGAGAAACCGTGCAGCTGTTCGTTTGTCCGTAATACCCATTAACAGCAAAGACCATTTCGTCCCAGAGATCCTGCTATGAATATGAAACGAAGAATTCTCTTCCTGGTTTTTGCATTTTTCGGGTTGCTCCCGCTTCCTCTCCGGGCCGCAGCGCAGTCCAGCATCATCCGATTTGACCGTCTGACGGTAGAGGATGGCCTTTCTCAGAATGCGGTCCTCACTATCGCACAGGATGGTAGGGGATTCCTTTGGTTGGGAACTGAGGATGGGCTGAACAAATATGATGGTTATAAATTCACGGTGTATGAGCACGACCCCGAAGACCCCACCTCACTTGTTGATAACTTTGTCTCGGTAATCTATGTTGATCGGCAGGGGGATCTCTGGGTGGGTACGCGCAGCGGTCTCGATCGGTACGATCCGGCGTCGGGGTCATTCATCCATTACACTGGCGATGCGAATGATCCCTACAACCTTCAAGGCGAGTGGGTCATCAGCATATATGAAGATCGTCAGGGAACCCTATGGGTCGGAACCGAAAAAGGGGGATTGAACGGGTTGGATCGAGCAACGGGAACCTTCACACACTACCGTCACGATGAAGGGGATCCATCGTCTTTAGGCGAGAATGCTGTACGTGTGATCTATGAGGATTCAGCAGGGAATTTGTGGATTGGAACACACGCAGGCCTAGATCGATTCGATCGGGCAGAGGGGGCGTTTACCCATTTCGGGCAAAATGATACCGATCCAAAAAGTCTGAACCTCAACAACGTATCGGCAATCTGCGAGGGCGAGCAGGGACACCTCTGGATCGGTACGGAAGAAGGCGGGATTAACCGCTTCGATCCAACGAGTGGAGACATTCTCAACTTTCAGCATGACCCGAAGGATCCTAAAAGTCTGAGTCATAACCGCGTGCGAGCCATTCATCGGGATCACCTCGGGAACCTTTGGGTTGGCACGCAAAACGGATTGGATTTCCTGTCACTCGAAAGTGCGTCCTCCACAAGGGGGAGGTTCAATTTCCTGCACTACCGTCATGACCCGTTTGATCCGAACAGCCTGGGCAGCAGCGCTGTCTGGTCGATCTACGAGGATCGATCTGGTGTGATGTGGTTCGGGACATACGGAGGGGGTCTGAATAAATATAACCGTTCAACCGAACGGTTCCGACTTTACCAGCACCACCCGAATCTTCCGAACAGCCTAAGCGACAATATGATTTGGTCTATCGTGGAGGATTCACTAGGGAGACTCTGGATTGGGACATTTAATGGAGGTCTCAACATGCTCGATCGAGCGAGGGATAAACTCGTCGTTTATCGTCATGATGAGACCGAATCCGAAATCCTGCTTAGTGATGATGTTCGAGCGATCCTCGAAGATGCCTCAGGTAACCTGTGGATCGGGACGGCGGGCGGTTTAAATCGCCTCGATCCTCGAACGAACCGCTTTACAGATTTCACACATGACCCTGAAGACCCAAGCAGCTTGAGCGGAAACCAGGTGAACGTCCTGCTGCCGAGCAGGTCTGGCGCAATCTGGGTAGGCACCCGATACGACGGACTCAACCGGCTGGATCCCTCTACGTGGAAATTTACACGCTACCAGAATCGCCCCGACGACCCTCTCAGCCTGGGTGACGATCGTGTTTGGGCGCTATATGAGGATCACCTCGGTGCCGTTTGGGTAGGGACGTTGAACGGTATCAGCGTCCTGGATCCAGAGAGCGATCAGTTCATTCGCTACCAGCATGATCCGCAGGATCCAAACAGTCTGAGTTCGAATTCCGTTTTTTCGTTCTATGAGGATCCCGATGGCTTCATGTGGATAGGCACGTGGGGAGGGGGGTTGAACCGCTTCGATCGCTCAATGGGGACCTTCGATCACTTCACGGAGGGCGATGGTCTGCCCAACGATACGATTTACGGGATCGAGGTAGATGCAGATGGGCACCTCTGGATGAGCACGAATCGGGGATTGTCGAGATTTGACCCACGATCTGGAATTTTTCAGAACTACGACGTTCGTGATGGCTTGCAAGACAATGAGTTCAACGTCGGTGCGCACTTTACGAGCGAGAGCGGAGAGATGTTCTTCGGAGGCATTCGGGGGTTTAATGCTTTCTTTCCTGCTGATATCCAGCTGAATCCCTATATCCCCCCCATCGTGATCACGACATTCTATAAATTCAATCAGCCTGTTCGCCAGGATCTTCTCCCTGATGAACGAATAGAGCTTTCCTATCGAGAGAATTTCATTGCTTTTGAGTTCTCAGCCCTGGATTTCAATGCGCCCGACAGCAACCGATATGCATATATGCTCGAGGGACTCGACGAGGATTGGATCGAGGCCGGGACTCGGCGCTATGTGAGCTATACAAATCTCGAGGGCGGCGATTATGTATTCCGGGTTAAGGGATCAAATAGCGATGGTACCTGGAATGAGGAAGGCGCTTCGGTGTACATTGCTGTGGCGCCTCCATATTGGGAGACGCTTTGGTTCCGAGCTATCGCTCTATTCGGTGTATTTGGGCTGGCGTTCGGCGTTCTCCGATTGCGTGTTCGCACCATCGAAGCCCGCAGCAGAGACCTTGAAGGCATTGTCCAAGAACGGACGCGGGAGATCGAACAACGAAGGCAAGAGCTTGATGCTTTGTATCGTGCCGATGAGGAATTGTTCCGACACCTCGAAGTCGACCAGGTTTTCCAGGCGCTTGTGGATGTTGCAGTTGAGATTCTCCACGCCGATAAAGGATCGCTGTTTTATAGGGATGATCAAACGGAAAAATTAATCCCGCGTGCCGCAAAAGGTTTAAAACCTGAGACTCTGGAGCAAATGCAGTCCTCCACTGAGGATGGCACGGTTGGTTGGGTCCTGGCGACGGGACAACCCGTCATCGTTCACAACGTGCGTGATGAACCACATGTAGCAAGGTGGATCACCGACGCGGAGGGAATCCAATCCTTCATGCACATCCCTATAAAGATCGAAGACGCAATCTATGGCGTCTTTAACGTGGATTACATGGAGCCGAGGGGTTTTGGAACGGAAGAGCAGCGGCTGTTTACGGCTCTAGCGCAGCGAGCCGCACTCGCAATCGAGCAGGCTCAGCTGCAGGATCATGCACAGCAAGCCGCCGTGTTTGAGGAGCGGCAGCGTCTCGCCCGTGATTTGCACGACGCGGTAACACAGACGCTGTTTTCTGCTAGTATTATCGCGGAGGTAATACCTCAACTGTGGGAGCAAGACCCCGAGATTGGTCTCAGCCGGCTTGAGATCTTGCGCGAACTAACTAAAGGGGCGCTGGCCGAGATGCGCACGCTGCTTATCGAACTGCGACCTGCTGCCATCGCGGAAGCGGATCTCGTTGAGCTGATGCGGCAGCTGGCTGAATCAACAACCGGACGCGCACGGATACCTGTCGATCTTCAAGTTGACGGAGAATGCGACTTTACTCCCGAAGCGAAAGTTGTCCTCTATCGAATCGCACAGGAGGCGTTGAATAACGTAGCGAAGCACGCCAAGGCGACCCGGGCGGCAATTCGTCTTGTATGTGAGGAACAAAAGGTCGAGCTTACGATCGAAGACAACGGGGTTGGCTTCGACACTGGTTCAGTATCGCCGGATCATTTGGGTTTGGGGATCATGCGTGAAAGAGCCGAATCGATTGGCGCCGAACTGGCAATTGAGAGCGGGCAGAACGAAGGCGCGCGCATCACACTTACGTGGATGTGGTAAACATTGCGCTACAATAATCAGCCCTACTCATGCTGAGCAATTAATAAATATAAGTTTTGACCGACAAGTATGGCTCAGCGAAAAAGCAGCACTCGCCTTGGTAGAAAGATGAGGAAGCTATGGAAGACAAGGAAAAGATTCGAGTGATGTTGGTCGATGATCACGCCGTAGTCCGCAGCGGCTTGGCCGATTTTTTACTCGCTTACGAAGACCTGGAGTTAGCCGGTGAGGCATCTAGCGGTGAGGATGCGGTGTTGATGTGCGGGAAAGTGAAACCGGATGTGGTGCTCATGGATTTAGTGATGGAAGGGATGGATGGCTCTGAAGCGACGAGAGCGATTCGGAAAGCCTGTCCGGATATCCAGGTCATTGCACTTACGAGTTACAAAGATGAAGATCTCGTTCAGCGCGCGATCCAAGCCGGTGCTATCGGTTATCTATTGAAGAATATTTCTGCACAGGAACTTGGTGACGCGATTCGCAATGCACACGAAGGCAGGCCGACGCTGGCCCCCGAAGCCGCACAAGCTCTTATCCACGCGACTACTAAGCCCCCGGAGCTGGGTTTTGACCTCACACCTCGCGAGCGGGAGGTGCTCGCGTTAATGGTCGGGAAGTTGAATAACCCTGAGATCGCCGAACAGTTGGTGATCAGCCGCTCAACTGTCAAGCATCACGTCGGAGCTATCCTCTCCAAATTAGGCGCCTCAAGCCGCACTGAAGCAGTAGCCCTCGCACTGAAGAACAATATAGTCGAATAGTACGAAGCGAGACGCTTCACACGCGATTGTTTCAAAACCTCCACCTTTCTGAGAAATCAGGGATTTTCTCCATCTAGAACGCCGGACCGATCGCGTCCAGGAAAATTGTTTCAAATCGAATCTTCATAACCGGAGTAATACGGGAATATTCGACTGTCCTTTTCCGACCCTGCCCACTTGACCCATATTAAGACTACCCATCTGACCAACTTTAAGATCGCTCAAATACTCGATGTATCAAGCGATATCCCTCTCTATACTAGAGACAATTCGAGGCCGCAGAAACAATGATTTTGAGGAATTTTACATGCTAATCCTTGTGGCAGACAAACGGTCGCGGACCCGTTTTGCACTGAGGCTGCTCATTGAACAAGCTACAGGACATACCATCGTGGCTGAGGTTGCAGACGCAGAGTCGCTGACAACAAAAATTCGGGAGACATTGCCTGACTTGGTTTTACTCGAGTGGGAACTATCACAAGAAAAAAATGGCAAATTAATATCTTCACTGAAAGAGGATCATCCTCAAATGAAAGTGGTGGTTTTGAGTGTACAGACCAAATGGCGCAAAGCAGCTTTGAATGCCGGCGCCGATGATTTCGTTAGCAAGGGAGATCCTCCAGATCGATTGATGATGGTGCTAAAAAGCTTTGAGTGACATAAGAGATTTATTCAGAGACAGCACCGTAACGGTTGGACATCAATCTGACACTGAGGGATCCTGCTTGACGGAACCCAATGGGTTCGAAAGGAGTTCTTGAAAATGGTAGAGCTTCCACAAATCCAAAAGGCGATCACGATAAGGAGATTTGATATGATAGCAAAAAAACTGTCTTTATTCGTATTGGCGCTCATCCTGTGTGGGATGTTTGTTAGTGGATGTGGTGTAGCAACAGAGTCAACCGAAAATTGGAATATGTATGAAAACGAGAAGCATGGATATTCTTTTATGTATCCATCAGACTGTTTTTACGGGCCGATGCCTTCGGATTGTAAAGAAAAGCCACCAGAAGAAAGACGTCCTGAGTGCTTATGCTTCTTGAATGGTGAAAATCCGGACCAGGTATCCCTGGAGAAAATGATTCTCGAGGCTGATACTGTGTCAGGTGCGCCATTCTATGTCTCTCATTACGATACTCCTGTGTACAACCCTCCTCCGGGGATAGATCTCATTACCTGGATAAAGGATACGTACTATTCTAATTACGAAGACATCCCGGATGAACAAAACATGGAACTCGGAGGAATCCCAGCCGTAAAATTCCTCACCCCTAAATCCCCCATGGCTCCCTCTCAAGAGGAGATTTTCTTCATCAAGGAGGACAAACTTTTCAGAATCTGCATGATCGATGTAGAAAATGAAAACAACAGAGAGCTGTATGATCAATTGCTGTCGAGTTTTAGTTTTGAGGAGTAATTATTGAGGACATAGAAGATATACTTACAGTATTGATCAATATTCACCTAAAAAACACTCACCATTCACAAGTCTATTATTTCAATAAGGAGAGAATTACGATGAAAAGACAAGCAAAGCTTTTTAAGTCTATCCAGATAGTCCCAATCTTCCTGGTTCTGATACTGCTGGTGGCTGGGTGCGCATCAGGCAATGGAATAGGACTCCCCGAAGAGAGGCTGACACTCTCTGTGACGGGTTATGGTCAGGCTAGCGGTACACCTGACTTAGCGAATGCACAGTTAGGCGTTTCGATCGTCGATTCGGATATCGGCAGAGCGATAAATGAAGCGAATGCGACTATCGAGATGATCACCGACGCAGTCGTAGCACAGGGCGTGAGTTCGAGTGACGTTATGACTTCGTATTACAGTGTTTGGAGTGAGGAGGTTTATGATCCTCAAACCGGCATGCCAACAGGCGAAACCAGATACCGTGTTGACATCAATCTTGCTATAACGGTAAGGGATGTACATAGAATGGGGTATCTAATTACCATCGGGCTTGATGCTGGCGCAACCAACATCTCTGGCATTAACTTCACAATAGATGACACGGCTGCTTTAGAAGCGGAAGCGCGGAGTAACGCAATCGCTGATGTTCGCGATCGGGCCGAGAAACTGGCACAAGGTTTGGGAATGACACTCGGTAATCCCATCTCAGTAGGAGAAGGTTCAGCCGGCGCCCTGGGACCCATCTACAGCTATGGTTTGAAGGGGGATCTTGGTGGAGGTGGGGTCGGCGCTGGAATGCCAAGTGTCATTAGTCCGGGTCAAACCACCATCGGGGTGCAAGTGACCATAATTTATGAGCTGCTTCCTTGATCTTGCTCCTCCATATCGATAATTTTTTTTCGAGAATGATATGGGGATGAGGATCGCGAAGAAAGCACATGTCTTATGAAAGAGAGTGGAGGATTGCACACGCCTTTGGTCTAAGAAGGTGATCCCAGCCTCACTGCCTGCCCCGACTGGCGCCTATCAGTCTGGGGCAGGTTTATGTTGAGTGCTCTTGCGATCCTCTTCGCAATACTGCTGGAACAAGGAGTTCGCAACCGTTGACCTAGCGTGATTGAACGCCATGCTTTGACCAGAGTGTGATACTTTGGATTTCTGGGTTTGATTTCCGCAATACCTGCAATCCGGAGTGTAGCCCGCCTTGGCGAGGGTGCATAATCGGTTGGTT
>Ga0114930_10004752_pt1 | contig 11347 bp, 17 predicted proteins | sample AnhtaG_FD_87300 | JGI IMG/M metagenome (GOLD analysis project Ga0114930, IMG submission 87300) | Deep subsurface microbial communities from Anholt, Denmark to uncover new lineages of life (NeLLi) - Anholt_01485 metaG | ecosystem: Environmental > Aquatic > Marine > Oceanic > Sediment | place... | reverse complement strand
GCGAAGAGCGGGTGATGGAGAAAAAGCAGCCTAGCGCTCGCTGAATGCGATAAACGCCCTGCCCTGCGGAGATCGCTAGGTACTATCCGAAGTCTTTGACCGGAGGATAGGAAGGGAAGCGAGCGGCTGGCCACTGCCCCGGAGCGGGGCGCTTCATTATAGAGAGAGGGGGTGATTTGATGGACCTCTACTGTGAGCGCTGCGGGGAGCCCTGGGAGCACTACTATGTGCACCACGAAATGACAGCGGAGGAGAGGAATCGCTTCTTTCAAGTCCAGGGCTGCCCATCGTGCTACGGAAAGCCCGTAGGGAAGCGTCCCTTCCGCGCTGAGATCTCGTCAGCCCTCCGGTCAGTGCTGGGCGACGATACCGACGGCCTGGCCGCTGAGATGGAAGATGCCGAGCACCTTCTCGGCAGCAAATTCTGGGAATAAACCCTTCCTCCTTCCGCGGAAGTACGGGAAGGGTAAAGGAGTGAGTAAATGAGAATCTTTGTCTACGACGACCGAGAGTTCCCCGACCCGGATCCGAACTTGAGCGTGGAGGAGGTCAAGAGTCTGATGACCGACTTCTTCCCTGAGCTCGCCAATGCTGAGGTAAGGGAGCATACCCGCGGTGATGACACCCTCCACGAGTTCGTGAGGCGGGTAGGCACCAAGGGATAGGCATGGACAACCTTGTTAATGCCTTGAAGCAGCTCCCCGAAGTGCGACTGCGCCTTATCGACCTGGCCTGGCAGGTGACAAAGGATGACGGCTCCATCGATGCCGAGCGGCTGCTCCAGATGAGCAAGGAGCTGGAAGAGGCCACTCACGAGGCCAGGGCGTATGCTGAGGCCACAAGAAAGGCGGTCTGGTGCCTGAGGAGTATGGCCCTCTCCTAGTATTGTCGCACAAGCTCCGTTCGCTCGGGCCACCCTCCCTGGCCATCCTGCTGGCCCGCTTTGCCAGCGCTGATGACTACAGGGACTTTGTGACCCTGGTGAGGGAGTTTCTCCCGGAGCGGGAGCACGAGATCCTGAGGCAGCCAGACCCTGTTAACCAAATAGCAACCTTTGTCAGTCACTTCACAGATCGCTACTTCCCGCTGGAAGAGGGCTTCTGTGACATGGTGGAGGGCTACGAAGAATTCCTGATACACATCCCAGTGCAGGTCATGGGCATTGGTTACGATGATTACCACGAGATCCCTGACCAGTACAGGCTCGGGTATCAGCTCATGACCTACCTTCTGGAGGATCCGTACGAGGGTGAGGAAGGCGACGCTAGAATAGCCCTAGCCGAGGCATGCCGGAAACATATGCCTGTAGACCTCCTCCACCGGGTACCCGGTGGAGGGCTAAGCTTCGATGATGCACATCAGTTCCTGGACAACACACCCTACGCAGCGGTTGCCAATTGGGGAGATGTCTTGACAGCAAATACCGGCGTCCCCTTCCTCGATATTGACTACGACTCTCTCTATCAATGTGAAGTTCCACAATGGACACGCGAATGGGTGGAAGACCTGACCCAGGCTTGGCAGCGTGCAGAGGTGATCAATCAATCAATCTTTCGCCTGGCCGAATGGCTGGAGGAAGATCCCCCGAACCGCTTTCGGGAGATTATCGATTTCATAGAAGGGAAGAATAGGGATGAGCCTGACCCCAGACAAGGAATCCTTGCACTGGACTTTACCTGAGTCTCTTGAGATTCCGCCAGATGAGCTAAAAGTGCGCCTGGACTTCTACCGTGATTCCGTAATTATGCACCTGGTGGAAGACGGCGTGATCACCACCCGCATGGTCTCGGCCAGCGACGTCGCTCTGGCCATGCTGCGGGAAATACCGCTGACGTCAGGAATCCTGCCCCCAGGTGCCTTGTGGTGGAGCCAGAGCGATAACGGGCCCGAGATAGCTCTGTGGCGCCCGCCGCGAGTGTGGCCTGTTGCCCTGGTCGCGGAGCCATTGAAGCCTCCCCATCGGCTGCGTCTGCCCATGCCCGGGCTTATCTTCCTCTGCCGCCCTGGCAGCTCCCCCAGGGTATATGCAGCCAAAGAAAGGCCCAGGCGCATGCAGAGCACCATCTACCACGCTCCCCTGTACAACCTCTTCTGGGATGGACGGAGCTGCCCAGGCACACACAAGTATCCACAGAATGTCGAGGAGATCCCGGAGTCATTCTTCACCAGCTTCTTCACTCCCACAGCTGATGATAGGGGCAGGTCAAAGAAGTATCCCCAAAACCTCATGGATCTCTGGAGGGAGCTGGACGGGAAGAGGCGGTACCCCATGAAGGACCTGGTACCCTTCGGGAAGGTAGAGGACGTTATGAAGTCTAAATAGAAAGGATGAAACAGACATGCGATGAAGAAAGTGGGTTACCTTCAGAATACCCCAGAGGGGCTCCAGGGTGAGCCAGGCTTCTTCTACAACTATATCCTGGCCGAAAACGGGCTCTTCATCCGGGCACAGGGCCCTTTGCTCGAAGCCACGGTGCGCATCGTCCGGGCAGACGTGCGAGGTCTCGCCCCTCTCACAGAATCGGTGGAGCTCACCTATGGCAAGATACCGTGGTATATCCACAGCCTCGCCCTCTCGGTCTTTGCCACCGATCCCTGGCGCGAACACTATCTCGCAGTGGTTTGGGATAGGGGATACCACCTAAAAATGCCGGTACAAGACGGCGAACGAGCTGGCGTCAGTTATGAGAGGCTGCCCCACACAGTCCTCGATATTCATAGCCATAGCTTAATGACAGCCTTCTTCAGTGGGACAGATAACCGCGATGAGCAGGGGCTGCGTCTCTACATGGTTATGGGAGAGATGGACACACTGTTCCCCGAGGTCCGTCTGCGGGTGGGTGTGTACGGCTACTTTGCCCCACTGGAGCTGGAACAGGTATTCGGTGTATAAGCTCGACAACACTTTCGCCAGATCTCCGTTCACAGTGCTGCTGGTAGGCTGCGGTGGGACTGGGGGTTTTTTAGCAGAGGGGCTTCGCCGAGTTCTGCCACCGCAGGCAAGGCTAATTCTGGTGGACCACGACCGCGTTGAAGAGCGGAACCTGTTGCGCCAGAACTTCACCTCGCAGGACATAGGGCGCTTCAAGAGCGAGGCGCTGGCGTATAACCTTGCCAGAAAGACCGGCCGACCGGTGGGCTACTCCATCTTCCCCGTGGCCATGATGAGTTTCGACTGGAATGGCTTGGTGCTCGGGTGTGTCGACAACGGACCTGCCCGCAGGGATATAGCCCAGAAGTTTGACGAGCATATTTTCTATCCCCGCTGGTGGGTAGATGCCGGCAACGGCGAGAACTACGGCCAGATACTCATTGGCAATGAAACACGTCGACTACTCGATTCCTTTGAACAGGAGAGTGAAACCTGCCTGGCCTTACCCCTGCCTACGATCCAGATGCCGACGCTGCTTGCCCAGGCGCCAAGAACCCGCGACTGCGCGGAGGCTGTTCTGGCTGGAGAGCAGGGTCCGACTATAAACCAGACCATGGCTGCCCTCATGCTCGAGGCAGTGCTCAGGCTCATCGAGGGCACATGCTCCTGGATGCAGCTCTACCTGGATATGGAAGCGGGATCACTCGTCCCTGTTCTGGCAACGCCGGAGGCCGTGGAAGGGGTGACTGGAATAAAGAAGCGGAAACTTATGAAAAAGGAGAAGGAGGTGCATTATGAGTTCTGAGATCAAGGTGGTCATCTCCCTCAAGGATAGCAGGGGATCTGTAGGGGTCCAAGCACCTGGCTGTGATCCCATCCTTACTACCTTGGAGGGAGACCTGGGAGTGGCGCTGGAGAGGGTGCCCGACCTGGTGCAGCAGGCCCAGGAAAGGTGGGCTGAGAGTGCCCGGTACCCGAAGGCTGACATGCCAAAACCACCGCCACCACCGCCAGGCCAGACCCAATCAAGACAAACCCAGCGACCATCACCGGCTCAAACACCGCAGCCAAGAATGTTCTAACAGTAGGCTCAGGGCTGGCCTCCCGGAGCTGAAAAGACTGGCCAGAAAGGAGGTGATTAAAGATGGCAAAACGAAAGAAGGCGCAGGTCGAGGAAACCTCCGAGGTCGAGAACCAGGAACCAGTTCTCACCGATGGGGAGGAGGCCGCCAACTTGGAGACCGTGGATCAGGAAGAGGAACTCACCGCAGAGAGCCTGGCCGAGGAGTTAGCTAATGCGGCCAGCCCCTTGGAGGTCACCATGGAGGTCCAGGTGAGGAAGCTCCGAGAGGCGATGGATCTCCTCGGGCCAGTTGTCCCGAAGAAGCCCACGCTGCCGGTACTGTCCTACATCCTCCTCAGGAACGGTCAGGCTATGGCCTGCGATCTGGAGACAGCCGTTGTGGTGGACCTCCCTGGGGTTGAGGGGCAGTGCCTGGTTCCCTTCCGCTCAGTGCTCGAGCTCATCAAGTACATACCCGGCCACGAGATGTTGGCCATTGAGCAGAGCGGCAAGGAGCTGAACCTATCCTGGTCCGAGGGAAAGGCCTCTTACGAGACGCATGAGCCCGATGACTACCCACCGCTGCCCAAGCTCAAGGCAAAGGTGGAGGAGATCGTGGACGGAGACACAGTGGTACCGGCGCTGCTCTCAATGGTGCGATACTGCGCTACCGGGACAGACAAGCCGGTGCTAAATGGGGTGAGCGTGTTCCTCGGTGACAGTATAGAGATTGCTGCCGGAGACGGCTACAGGATGGCCTACAGAACGCTCCCCATAGCCATCCCGCCGGCCGATGACCTCAAAACTGTCATCATCCCCGCCAACACCATCGAGGTGCTCGACCACCTCTGGTCCAAGGCCCCGCGGACGGCCCAAGCGGTTGATTCCCTGGTCGAACTGGTCTCTTCAAGGGGGAAGATACAACTGGCCTTTGGCGACAACAAGCTCACGGCCAGGTTCGGGCCGGTCTTTGTGGGCTCCCAGCTCATAGGCGGCACTCCCCCGAACTTCAAGCAGCTCATACCTCAGGATCCCCCGATGGAAGTCCGCATCTACGCCCCCGACCTGGAGAGAGCGGTGCGTCGTGTCCGCAAAGTGGCCGAGGATGGTAAGGGTACGGTGCGCCTTGTCTGGGAAGACGGATCCATGAAGGTATCCGCCAAGGCCGAAGAGAAAGGCGAGGTTGAGGCGTCCATACCGGTGGTAATCCAGGGGGAGCAAGGCAAAGTCGGCCTGAGCGTGAAATACCTCCTCGAGTACCTCAAAGGCAAAACGGGGTTGGTGACCATGGGCATCACTAGCCCGCAATCGCCCATTGTCTTCCGCTATGCACAATCGCCACTGGTACTGATCATGCCCATCCACGTCGAGTGGTAGTAGAGGGGGGGGCCGGGTTGCGAATCGACTCCCGGCCCCCTCTCTGCGCTCAAATAAGGGCGCCTAGAAAGGCGGTGAACAAATGCCAGGTATATCACTAATGTCGCCGAAGTTCCCCTTCGGAATCCTGGTCTTCACCAGAGGAGTCAACGACAAGGCGGCTGAGGACAAAGCCTTTGCTGCCTTCGTCCTTGACAGCATCAACCGCCACGGCCAGGAGGACTGGGGGAACCTCAGCGATGAGGACAAGAGGGAGAATGAGCTTTCTCTAAGGGAGGGGTTTCGCTTGCTCTCAGCCTACGAGAAAGACGGCCTCCCCAAAATCTGGATCATCACCGAGGCTGACCGCAGCGCTACCACGGTGCTGTTCCCGGAAGAGTACTAGGAAAGAGGTGGAAATGCTGAAGCAATGTGGAACCTGCAGGTATGCATCTGGCTTCGACTATGGCCCCAGCCCCAGCGGGCCAGAGGACGGCGTGAACTGCACATCCGAGGCAATGGCAAAGCACCTTGGCAAGTACCAGCTGGAGGAGTTAGCCGAATATGGGCAGATGAACCTGTTCCGCTGCGAGGTGCTGGGCACCGATGAGGATCCTTGCGAGTGCCCTTGCTGGGAAGCGAAGGAGGAGTAATCTGGTTCCAGACTTTACATGGGCAGCTGAGCGTGGAGCCTTGGTGCTAACCCTGCACCTGGCTGAGTCTTGGGAGCGCTGTCCCAGGGTTCTCTACGGCCATCACTGCACTTGGGTACTTTTCCTAGCACTGAAGCTCAGGTGGCCACCCGTGTACTTCTACTGCGGGTGGGTATGCTGGGATTGTCCCGACTAGAAAGAGGGCCCTATGCTTAAACCGCTCTTCGAGTTCTGGCCTGGTGAATGGGCTATCGGGTTCACGTTGTGCGTGAGTCGCTATTTCCTGACGATCTACCTTGGCCCGTTCACGATCGGCCTCTACATACCACGGAAAGGAGGTAACTAAAGTGTTTGACACCCGAGCCCTACAACTCGAAGTCGTCAGAAAACCTGGCGCCACTGAGGAGCCCAGGGTCGCTGCCCACATCTACGCTGACGACGACTGCTCACCCGTTGCCCAAGTCTTCGCCATACCTCTCAGCCGAGTCCGCATAGTCCTCAAGGCCGAACTCGGCTCCCCATACTGCATTGACTGGTGGGATCTCAAGGATCTCATCAACATCCCCGAATAAGGGGACCAAAACTGAAAGGAGATGATTTTGAAACAGGAGAGTGGCAACTGGAGGCCCTACAATGCGGAGTTTCTGGAGCGAAACATTTTGCAGGTTTTCAAGACCGGCGATATAGGCAACCTAAATAAGGCAACCTATCTCTTCATTACTGCCCACATGGGATTCATCGCCCACTACGACCTTCACGGATTCCAGTGTGAGTATGAAGATATTGAGCTGTTCCGCCTGAAGCTCCAAACGAGCGAGTACAGTCGAAATCCGAACTACAACCTGGAGTGGGCGGAGCGGTATCAGGGCGATCGCCAGTTCAACGAATGGTACGGTCCAGCCTACTGCCGAAGTGTTGCCCAGGGGATTCGCCGTATTGTAGCGGCTACCAAGACACAAGGGCAACAACTGGAAATGGCTTTACTAAGAGGGGAGGTGAAATGATCTTGGAACTAAGTGAACAAGAGATGTCTCTTCTTGCCACTTGCCCCGGGGAGTACATCGAGCTGGTTAGGAAGGGGCTATGCATGTGGCATGAGAGGGAAAAGGTGATTGAGACTCACCTCAAGCCACTTGCCGGCAAAATTCAGGACGCTATAGACGCTGAAAGGAGGTGAAGTGGGAAACCAAATAGAGAAGCAGATCGACGCCCTGGTGGGCGCCCTGACGGATCCCCTCATCGTCTGGCCCGGTGGTTGGGCTGAAACTTTGCCCGACACTATCAAGTCCGATGTCACCCTCCATCGCCTGGGGCAGCTGATGAAGGGAGAGGACGGCCTGGCCAGTTGGCCGGAGGTGTGTGCCTACATGTATACGGTGACCCTGGAGCGTCCCGTGGCCTCTGAGTGGGCAGACATCTACATGTACGCCATGACCCAGTACAAGGGCGATGCTATGCCGGAGGATATCCGCCGGGATCACCTGGACGATTATAAGATGGGCATGCTCACCGAGTTCAGGCGGTGGCTCTGGGAACGCCGTGTGCAGGCCCGAAAGGAAAGGCAACGGGCTGAAAAAAGGCAGGCCAGGGAGGAGGCCAAGGCTAGAGCTCCGAAGCAGATGGAGCTCCCGCTGGTGGTCGAAGCTGAGTACGAGCCCGTGGCTTGAGAATTAGGGGCTGGGGACAAGAGAGGGCCAGGCGGGGATCGCCCCCTGGCCCCCTTTTTTACCTTCCTCAGCTTCAAGACCGCCCGCAGCTTCAAATCGAAGCTAAAAACGGCGCTCTGAGATCAAAATCTGGGCGTTTTTCCGAGGGCCTGACGAGGTTTCCATACAGCCTCCCCCACTCCGCCAGAAAGTGCGATCCGGTGAAGGCTCCAATTGCCAGTTTCTTGAGCGCATTGCACAAAATGCACGATTGTTCAGTCTATCATGTCTAGGTCTCTGGCCAGCTTCATCCGGCCAGCCCTAGTGCAGGTCTTGAGATGAGGTTCCAAATTGGCTTGCCCGGCAGGCAGTGAATCGCATTCATCTGCTGCGTAGTGTAATACGGCAATATAGGCATCGGGGCGCCGACCCTCGATACAGAAGATGACTTGACCGATTTCCCTTGCTCTTAGCTGGTCCCGAATGCTACGTGCCAGTGTTACTACGTGGTTCTTAGATTCCTCCCTTCCAAGAGGTTTGTAGTCTTTTTCAACACGAATGTTAAGGAAATAACCTAAGTTTTGCTGCCTCCGGTTTAGAGTGACGTTGTAATCTGGCTTTCTCTCATCTGGAAAGAAGAGCCCGTACTTTGCGGATAGGATTGCCCAAGGATGTGAATGGCTCTCGCACAATTTCACGAATCTTTGAATTCTCGATGATTTGTACATTTTTTGTGGGGCCAGCATACCCGAGTTCTTGTCTCTTCCACAGTGCGTAACGTACAACTTCATCTTTCACCCCCTGTCCATTCTATTTGACAATCTAGCTCAGCCAATCTGTGAAGTCAAGGCAAGCAGGATAGGAGGATTTCACTGTAGTGAGAGTTAACCGGAAGTATTGAACGAAATGGACCATTGTTACCACGCCGAGACACCAACTCGAATGAACTGTGGCACAAGGCCTGCGCAAAATAGCTTCCGCGATGCTTTAGTAAGATCAAATATTCCCTTATCTCTGAAGAGGGACCACAAGAAGATTAGTGCGATCTTACCCTTCTCCTTTTTGCGAAAACCAGCCTTCCCTTTCCATTACTCCTCTTGCAACCCTGTTGCTTCGACCATCTCCTCTGGCTACAAACACACCGACGTTCTCCCCAACCGTTTCCGCCATCTCCGCAACATTTTTGTGTGTAAATCCTGGGCAGAGCAGGACTGAGTGAATACCCTCCTCTTTGACAAGCCTTTTACACACTTCAACTGCTCCCTCTTGATCCTTCACCACCACCATAGAGAGTTTGTACTTGGACGTTTCAATTACGCGCCGCCTGTGCTGCCTCCTCTGCATCAGGGGCATGGCCAACGAAGGCTACTTTAAATGTCATATTCAACGCCTCCTACTGTGATTTTTGTGTGGATGGGCTTAGCAATTTCATTTGACTGCTGAATAAACAACCCTCAGTTCCGCCTAATCCGCTGTCGCAAGTGGGATTATGGCACCCACGACGACTATGAAACTGGGAGTGGTGGCTCGCGACCTATAAAAGGATAGGAACTCGAATCCCGCCGAAATGCCACATCACTAATGGTTAAACGAAACGTGCTTCTGTGGTACAAGGGCCGTACCAGCCTCACACACCAGATAGCAAGGGTCATTGATTGATGCAACAAAAGACGAGCAATGTCACCTAGCTAGGGCAACTCTTGAACAATAACAGTAGGGCTGCCATAACGGTGGCACAGATAGGCTTGGTCGCCGGCGCCTACATCACCTCCTGCTATAACTTGCTCTTTTGTCGCCATCTCCTGGCTATGCCTATCAGTGTTCCTGACGTCGAGCAGCTAAGGCTGCAGTAGATCATCGACTCACCTACCGAGCATAAGGAGCTGGCTAGTGACCCCCGGGTGATTGTAGCCTGACTATTGCGTCTCCTACGGTAGTAGGAGGCAAGAACGCGTCACCAATACTTGCATAAGGAGGATTTCGCTGTATACTCTTGAATCGTGACTTGTTCGCACAGGAGACGGGGGCTTATCGCTAGCCCATAGGATGAGAAGTTGAAGATAATCTGTGTCGACGGAGAAACGACCGAGTACGCCGAAAAGAAACTGCTGGTCTTTCACTTGGTCGACGCCTTGAGGAAATACATAGCCCGCTTTGAGCGAAATCAAGAACCTGTGAATGCGGGATGAATGAGAACAGTCCCAGTGCAAAATATAGGCGGATATCGCTTCTATTATTCTCGTTATCTGTGACCTTAGGGGCGGCCTCTATCGCTTTCTCTGAACTGAAGCTCGGGGCTTACGGCCTAATACATAGTTTGCCACCAACATTTTTCGTCGCTCTTTTCCTGTTAGCCCTCTCATTCCTGATTTCGGTAAGATTCGATGTTAAGAACAGAGCCTACCTTTTCATACACATAATTGCGCTCGTCTTGCTGCTCTACCTCTTGCCTGCCCTTATTGAGAAGACTGCTAGGTTCGCCCCAGCTTACCTCGTGTACGGCTCTACGGATTATGTCCTTCAACACGGTCATATTGAGCCCTCTGTTTCCGTGTACATGAAATGGCCCGGGATAACTTTACTGGGGGTATCCGTAAGCGAAATTGCCAAACTCAGCCCTTCTACTCTTCTAATCGGTTTTCCTATCGCATTTGAACTAATTTGCCTTCCTCTGCTCTATTCAATTCTGAACAGGGTGTCAAACAACCAACACTTAGTCTGGATTGGACTTTGGTTGTACTTCGTAGCAGGTTGGATCAACCGCGCATACTACAGCGGGCAGGCTTACGGCTTCCTCCTTTTTCTAGTCATAGTGTTTGTCATACTGCTCTCGGCACGGAGGAAGGGCGAGATACGGCCTACCGAAAGAGGTGCCATCCCGATTATGCTTGTTGTCCTTTTCCTCGCCATCGCAGTTGGTCACCTGCTTTCCGCCATTGTGGCTGGTGTATGCTTGGTGATTCTCTACATCCTGTTCAGAATTTTCAAAGTGGGAGGGGCTCGGAGCATCGGCTTTATGATCCCAGTCTTCCTGGTGGCTGCGCTAGTATGGCTCTTTGTCCTGGGTGGAGACGCTTTCCTCAGAGACATCCTGCAAGGGCCGAGAGGTAGCGAGTTGTTGAATTTCGCCGCAATATTCAGGGGCACTTTCTTGGTGCCGTTTTCCGGCGGCGCAGAGCACGCAACCATAATGTTGTTTCGGGCAATGTATACGGGAGTCTTCTGTGCTCTGGCCCTTTTTGGGCTATTCAATATGGTAATCAAGAAAAAGATGCATTTTGACTCCACGGTGATGTTAGGTCTATTAGCAGGGGCTTGTAGTGTCATAGTTCTGGTTGGCAGCTACGGGGGCGAGATCGTTTATCGTGCGTTTGAATTCTCTCTACTCTTTCTGGCTTTCTTCGCAGCAAAGAGCCTGGGAAGCAAAGCACTTTCCATTCCACTAGTCATTTTCCTGATAGTATCACCAGTGTTGTTTGTGGCGTCAGCTTATGCAAATGAAAAGGCTGATTACATCTCCCCTGGCGAAATCAAGGGTGTGGAGTTTTTCCACGATCACGTTACCGATGATGCTGAGGTGCACAGCCTAACACCTCGTATATGGCGCTCCAGAAATATCGAACTTAACCACTGGAGACCGCTTCTCCTGGAGTCCGTGTGCTCCACAGGAGGGAATACTACTAGGAGTGATGAGAAGGAACATTACTTCTTGTTAGGTGAAAGGGATGTCGATAGTCGCATTTTTCTTGGTGGTGAG
>Ga0114930_10004751_pt1 | contig 11347 bp, 9 predicted proteins | sample AnhtaG_FD_87300 | JGI IMG/M metagenome (GOLD analysis project Ga0114930, IMG submission 87300) | Deep subsurface microbial communities from Anholt, Denmark to uncover new lineages of life (NeLLi) - Anholt_01485 metaG | ecosystem: Environmental > Aquatic > Marine > Oceanic > Sediment | place... | reverse complement strand
TGCCCCAGCGCATGACGCGCCGCCGGGCGCGGCTGCGCTGGGAACGACGTCGAGCATGGCGGGCGACCGGCTCTCGATACAGTGCTTGCTCCATCTCGTCGGACTCCGGCTCGGCTTCGGACTCCAAGACCGCCGGCGTCGGGGCCGGGAAGGCCGTGTCGGTCCACTCGACCTCGTCGTCGGCCGGCTCGCGCGGTTGCGTCTCCAGCGCTTCGAGCAGTTGCTCGGCTTCGACGAGACTGTCCGACGGCGCCAGCAGTTCTTCCGTAAACGCCACCTCCTCGGGCGCGACGGCACCCGGCTCCTCGCCGGATATCGCCGTTCCTCGCCCGGATGCCGCGTCTTCTTCAAGCACTCCCGCCGCTGGGGGAAAGCGCGCGTCCTCGCCCGTCACCAGCCCGCCTTCGGGCTCGACGTCGCTGAAGGCCGCCTCCACCGCGTCGGGACCCTCCTGCGAAACGCCCGCCTGCTCGCGGCGCGGGCCGGCTTGCTCGCCCTCGTCCGGTTCGTCCAGGACCCCCTCGGGCCCCACCAGCGAGGAGGGCTCAAGTACAATGGGCTGCTCGTGTGGCCCAGCAGGGGCTTCGGCACCCGGCCCTCCCTCTTCGGCTTCCTTCCCGGCCGCATCAATATGGGCAGTCGACAGGTCCTGCTCTTGGCATCGAAGGAGCTCGAGGGCCGCGGCGAATTCGTCGTGTTCGGCTTGCACGCCGGCGTCTTCAAGGGACGGCTGGGCGATCTCGGCGTCCATGTCGCTCACGCCCAGCTCGAGGAAGCTGGCGGGCTCGACGGCGTCGACGGATTCGGCCTCGCCGACCGGGGCGCACTCAAGATCGGCGCTCACGTCCGCGACACCGGCCTCATCCTCTGCACGCGGCCCTTCCGCAGGCGAGATCCGGTCGCGTTGCGCCACGTCGACGTCTTCAAGGGACGGCTGGGCGATCTCGGCGTCCATGTCGCTCACGCCCAGCTCGAAGAACTTGACCGGTTCGACGGCGTCGACGGGTCCGGCCTCGCCGACCGGGGCGCACTCAAGATCGGCGCTCACGTCCGCGACACCAGCCTCATCCTCTGCACGCGGCCCTTCCGCAGGCGAGATGCACTCGCGTTGCGCCACGTCGACGTCTTCAGGGGACCACGGGCCTATCGCAGCGTCGACGTCGCTCACGCCCTCCTCGAAGAGGTCTACCGGTTCGACGGCGTCGACGGATTCGGCGCGGTAGCCCGGGACGCCCGCCGGCTTGGCCTGCACCAACGGCTTGGTGAGACCCGTCATCTGGATGAAGTCGAGGTCGGTGGCGCGTTGCGCTTCCGGCACGCCGCTTTGGAGCCGGTCATCCGGCTCCAAGCCTTCGACAAGCGAACCGTCGATATCCTCAAGGCGCCTCCGCATCTCTTCATCGAGTTGCGTCAGGCTATTCTCTGGCGACTCCCGATCGGACGTCATGGGCACCCGTGTCTCCGGCCCCAGCCGGGGCGCTGTTTTTCCTAAGCCGATGACAGGCGGTCATCGGTCCGTTGTCCGGTTTTCGCTGCGGCCCTCAGCAGCAGTTGCGAAGCGCGCTTCTCCCGCGAGGCAGACAAGGGCTCAGCCGTGTCGTGAATCGCGCTCGTCCCCCCGCCACCGCGCCCGGCCTCGGCGGGCACGGCCCGGGGGCCCGACACAAACGGCACCGACAGACGCGCGGCCTCGCGCGCCGCCGCCGCGGCCCGGGCCCGACGCTCCTCATTCGGCACGGTCGTCTTCTCGATCGTATGCAAGATGAGTTCGGGGCCAATCTGCCGTCTCTTGAGATGGGCCGATAGGAGCAGCGCGTTCCGGCAAAGTGTGACGATCACGCGCGGATTCCCCTCGGCATAGGCGTGAATGACCCGAATCGCCGCCTCGTCAAACAACGGCGCGCGGTCCGGCGCCGCCCCGGCCTGGCGCAGCCGGAAGTCCACGAAATGCACGGTCTCGGACAGTTCGATGGGCTGCAAGGTGTACGTCATGTTGATGCGCTGCTCGAAATTCGGGGCCGCGCGCAGCACGTCAAGCCATTCCAGTTGGGCGAAGAAGATCAAATTGAGCAGCTTGTGCTGGTGCGTCTCGAGGTTCTGCACAAGGCGCAGCAACTCGAGCTGGCCGCGTTTGTTCAAGTTCTGCGCGTCATCGATGATCAGAGTGTTGACATGATCGCGACGCGTCAGCAGGTACTGATTCAGCGCCCCCATGTAGGACGCGAACGAGGGCTTGGCCGGACTTAGCCCGAACTGACCGACCACCGCCTCGAGCAGCGCGAAGCTCGTCCACGACGGGATCGGCGAGCCCAGAACGGCAACCGTGTACCGCTCCCGGTCGGCGGCCATGCCGATAAGGAGTTTGCGCAGCAGCGTCGTCTTGCCGGTCCCGTAGTTCCCAACGATCACGGCGATCCCGTGCCGCTCGTCGATGCTGCTCCACAACCGGAACAGGCACGCTTTGTGTTCGCGTGTAGCATAAAAATATAGGGGATCGGCAGTCGGGGCGAAAGGCTGCTCGCGAAGTCCGAAAAATACGAGGTGCGAATGCGCGTCATCCACGGTATACGGTTTCCGCCTGGCGAGCTGTGTCCGCACTCCTTAAGAGAGCACCCATTGTGACTACACGCCCTCATGCTCTCTAAGGGCTACGGCACCAATACCCGACCGCTTTTTCGGCATTTGCTCTTACATACTTAACCGCAGTGCGACCCAAGCTTGTGCTATTCTACCGAAGTGCTCACCCAGTGTCAAGCGTTTCGCCACAATAAATACGGCCCAGTTCAGGTGCCGCCACAACATGTTGAGTCCCTCGCGCGCGTTCGAGCGACTTAGGCACAAGATGCGATTGCAATTTGGCTTTCGGCTTAACTTCGTGTTATGAATATGAGCATACTATAAGCAAGCAAAAGCCGCCAGGCCCAGGAGCGGCAAGCGGCCTCGGCACGCGGTCGAGATGAAGCCAGGAGTGTGCGCGGCATGACGAGAGAACGCATTGTGGTCCTGTCGGGTCCGCACGAGGGGAGGGTCTTTGAGATCGACGGCTCGCTGACGATCGGGCGCAACCCCGATAGCGGAATCCACCTGGACGATCCCCAGGTCTCGCGGCGCCACGCCGTCATCGAGCAGATCCCCGACGGAACGTACGTGCGAGACTTGGGCAGCGGCAACGGCACCTTCGTCGGCGAGCGCCGCATTCTGGAGGCCCGCCTTTCCAACGGCGACGTCATCGGCATAGGCTCGGTCCAGTTGCGCTTCGAGGGCGCCCGTGCCCGTGGCGGCGTGCAATTCGAGGCCGACGTCGAGGGGCGCGTCGACGCGTCGGACGCAGCAAACGTGTATGAGACTTTCTTCAAAGCGCCGGACCACGCGGTCACGGTCGAGCAGCAACGGGACGTACAGAAGCGCCTGGCGGCCGTGTACAAGGCCAACCAGATCATCGCCAGCGAGCGGGAACTGGGCAAGCTCTTCGAGCGCGTCATGGACCAGATCTTCTCGTTGGTGCCGGCCCACAACGGCGTGATCCTCTTGATGGACGACAAGCGCGACCGGCTCGCGACCGAGTACGTAAAATCGGGCTCGGGAAACACGGTCATCAGTTCGAGCATTGTACGGCGCGCGTTTGAGCTCGGGGAAGCCGTACTGACCTATGATGCCGCCGGCGATTCGCGATTCGGCGGCGGGGCCAGCATCATCTCCCAGAACATCTCGTCGGCCATGTGCACACCGCTCGTCCACCAAGACAAGCGCCTCGGTGTCCTCTACGTGGACACCCGCGGCACGACTAATGCCTTTACCCGAAACGACCTCGAGCTCCTCGTGGCACTGTCCGGTCCGGCCGCCATCGCCATCCGCAACGCGCAATACCTGGGCGAACTCGAGCATGCCTATCATGACTATCTCATCGTCACCTCGAACGCCGTCGAGGCCCGCGATCACTACACCGTAGGGCACACCTGGCGGGTCACGAATTTCGCCCTCGAGATCGCCCGCGAACTCGGCTGGCCCGAGGACAAGCTCAAGGAGTGCGAGGAGGGCGGCGTGCTCCACGACATGGGCAAGATCGCGGTGGACGACGCCATTCTCCGCAAGACGGCCCAGCTCACGGACGACGAATACGAGAAAATGAAGATCCATCCCACCAAGGGCGCGGCCATGCTCAGCGACATAGAACGCCTCAAACCGCTCGTCCCCTACTGCCTGTATCACCACGAACGCTATGACGGCAACGGGTACCCCTATGGACTGAAAGGCGAAGACGTCCCCATCGAGGGCCGGCTCGTTGCCGTGGCCGATGCGTTCGACGCCATGACCAGCAATCGGCCGTATCGCCGGGGCCTGCCACCCGACGCGGCCATTGCCGAGATCGAAAGCGGAAGCGGTACGCAGTTTGATCCCGCCATCGCGGCCGCCATGGTGCGCTGCTACCGCGCAGGCAAGATCTCCCGCATCGTCCAGGAGTCCCTCAAAGAGGACAAGAGCATTGCGTGCCCGTTCTGCAGCACCTACATCCGAATCCCGGAGGGGGCCGAGGCGGACGACGAGTTCGAGTGCCAAGTCTGCCATCGCCACATACGCCTACGCGAGAAAAACGAGGCCTACTATGGCGAGCTCATGGCCGAAACGGAGTACTGAAGCCCCGTTCCCGCTCCGGTTCACCCTCGGGCGAGCCCTGGTTCGTAACCCGCATATAGCGCCACGCTAGACCCACGCGCGCCCAGGGCTGGCCTGCGGCGTTTCGTTTTGCTACAATACCCAAGACGCCAACAGGGGTTGTTTCGATGCGAAACGACGACGAAAACAGGCCCGGCTCTGTTTTGGTGGCCTGCAGCGAGGCCGCCTATGCCGCCACGCTTGTCCAGTTCATGGCGCCCGATGGCTACGACCTGGAGCGCTGCCACGATGCGCAGGGCGTATTGCGTCTTGTCAGCCACCGTCGCTTTGACGTGATCGTGCTCGACCTCGGACTGGGCGAGGAAGGGGGCGTCGACCTGCTGTCGTTTGCCCGCCGGCAGCAACCCGGCGCCCAGATCATCCTGATCTTCGATATCGTCGAGATCGACCGTGCCATCGACGGCATCCGGCGCGGCGCGCTGTTCTATCTCCCGAGCACCTGCGCCCCCACCGACGTCGCCCTGGCGGTCGGCAAGGCGCTGCAAAAGAGCCGCTCCGACTCGACGCTCAGCGAATACGAACAGAGCGCGTTCGAGGAAATGATCGGCGTCTCCCCCGCCATGCGCCGCGTGGTCGAGCTCATCATGAAGGTGGCGCCTACGGACAGCACCGTGCTGCTGTTGGGCGAAAGCGGCACGGGCAAGGAGATCCTGGCGCAGGCCGTACACCGCCTCAGCCCGCGCCGCGACAAGCCCTTCGTCGCCATCAACTGCGCCGCCCTGCCCGAGAACCTCATCGAGAGCGAGATGTTCGGCCACGTCAAGGGCGCGTTCACGGGCGCCGACTACGACAAACGCGGCCTCTTCGAAGAAGCCGATGGGGGCAGCGTTTTTTTGGACGAGATCGGCGACATGTCGACCATGACCCAGGCCAAGCTGCTGCGGGTCTTGCAGAATGGAGAGATCCGCCCCGTCGGTTCGTCCGTGCCCAAACACGTCGACGCGCGCGTGATCGCGGCCACGAACCGCGACCTCGTCGAGGCGGTCCGGCGCAACGAGTTCCGCGAAGACCTCTACTTCCGGCTCAACGTCATTCGGATCCGCGTACCCGCGCTGCGCGAGCGGCTGGACGCGCTGCCGAAGTTGGTCGAGCACTTCCTGGGCAGATTCAACGCCCGATTTGGCAAGAACGTGCGCGGTCTGGATGAGCACGCCCAGGTCCTCCTGCGGAACTACCCCTACCCCGGCAACGTGCGCGAACTCGAAAGCATCATCGCCCACGCCGTCATCATGTGCGACGGCGAGATCATCCGGGCCGCCGACCTGCCCGAGGACCTTGCCACGGGCGTGCGGGCGCGACCCGGTCTACCCGACTACTCGGCTCAGGCCATCCCCACCCTCCAGGAGATGGAGGCTCGCCTCATCCGCACCGCGCTGGACAAGCTCGATGGCAACCAGACCGAGGCCGCGCGCAAGCTGGGCATTTCACGCTCGACCCTGTGGCGAAAGATGAAGGAGTACGGGTTGGGCGCCTCCGATGAGTTGCCGTCAGGCGGCGCCGTCTCAGACGACTTGCTGTCCTCGGGATAGGCATACGCCCGGAGTCACTGCCGCATACATCCTCCAGCCCGAAGCCACGCGCCAAGCCACCTACCTCAGGCTGACAGCCTGCCTCTTCGCCCGGCAATGAAGCGCACGAACGCCCCCACTGACGGCCCAGGTGCCCGAAAACGGGGTCATTCTCGCCGCGAGTGGGGTACATCATGTAGGGTGCCGCGCGGGGTTTCGCGCAATATTTTGGGCAAGTGCGCGATACGCGAAAAGATCGCAGAAAAAAGATGCTTCGACAGGAACCAATAGGGCGATTTTGGTGTATAATATTAATACAGGGACGCGGGTCGTGCTGTATATTGCACGCCGTCGCGTCTATCGGGGTCGGATCAGTGAAGAGTGTGTACATCGAGACGGAGAGAAGGCGCTACGAGCGTGTGGAAGAGCCGGTGTGCACGTGGCTGTCGTTTCGAACGGACAGCGCTGCCTACGGTACGCTGACGGTGGACGTGGGAATGGAGGGTGCCCGTTTCGAGACCCACCGCCGCGTCGCGGTCGGCGAGCACACGCTCATCAACCTCCAGCTTCCTTCGAGCAGCATCGAGTGCAAAGGCCGGGTATGTTGGGCCTGCCGCGGGGAGGATGGGCTGTTCTCCTTCGGGGTGCGGTTCCTGGACCTGCGTGAAGTGGAGCGCGACTGGCTGGGCCGGCACCTCAATCAGTGCGTCCTTGCCTGATCGCGGCTTTCGGTGTTGTGGCGCCTCTGGTCCCCTGTGGTGCGGGATGAGGAGTGACGTGCGTCGGGTCACTTGTTGGCCCAGACCTGACGTTCGATAAGGGGCAAGTAGTCGGACCACTCCTGTCTTTTCTGTCGGGTTTCCTCGATCACGCGGGTGACGGCGTCCGCCTGGGCGTCGAGGTTGTCGCAGTGGTAGAGCACGATGGCCTCGATGGTCTTGGGCACGACCGGGGCGCCGTTCACCAGTTCGCCGTGGTGCGACAGGATGCAGTGGAGGATCTGGAGCCGGAGCTCTTGCGGGAACCCGTCGATGGCGTCCATTCTATGGCCGACCATCTGCGCGCCGATCTCCAAATGCCCCAGAAGCTTGCCCGGAGTCGTGTAGTCTATGAACAGGTCGTGGCTCATCTCGTCGAGCTTGCCGACGTCGTGTAGGAACGCCGAAGTCAGGAGGACGTCGCGGTTGACGTTCGGGAACACCTCGCAGACGGTCAGGGCGATCTGGGCCACTTCACAGCAGTGGCGCAGCAGGCCGCCTGGGTAGGCGTGGTGCCACTTCTTGCCGGCCGCGGCGGCCGAGAAACGCGCCATGAAATCGGCATCGTCCACGAAAGCCGACACGAGCTTCTTGAGCCAGGGGTCTGCCACCGTATCGAGCATGGCAAGGAGACGGGTCTTGCACTCGGCGCCGCCGTCCGGTACGGCCACGAGGTCGGCGCGGTCGTATTCGTTGTCTCGGATGGGGAGCACCTGCTCGACGCGGATCTGCAAACGCCCCTGGTAGCTGGTGACCGTGCCGCGCACGCTGACGACGTCGCCCACCTCGAACAGGCGTGACATGGCCTCTGCGTTGTTCCAGAGGATGCCGCCGATCTCGGCCGTGCGGTCCTTGAACACCATGCCGAGGAACTTGCCGCCGTTGCTCTGCTGGCGCAGGTCCTTGCGCGTGGCCAGGAAGTAGTCGTTGACGGTGTCGCCTTCCTGCAAGTTGGCGACGAATTGCTTTTTCATCGATGCCTCCGTTCGTATTCGCTTTGGCCGCCTACGGCCTGGCGTGCCGCTTCATGGGGCTTCGGCCGGCGCCGCGTCGTCGGCCGCACCATCGCCGTTGGCCTCGCTAGGTACGCCCTCGTCTTGTCCGGCTTGCTCGGGAGTGTCGGTCTCGGTGCTTGTCACGCGGAAAAGGAAGATCCGCGGGTCGGTGTCCGCGTGGCCGTCGAGGGCGCCCCAATGGACCGCGTAGACGCCCGGCGCGAGCGGGCCAAACAGGCCCACTCGCCACAGTACGCGCTCCGGCTCGTCTACCGGGACCATCTGCACGGGCAAGGTCTCGTCCGCCGCCCAGACCTCCTGCATGCTGGTGGTGGCGTCGAGGGGCGCGGCCTCGGCGGCGCCGAGGCGGCAGAGGCGCACGTCGTATGACGGTAGTTTGTGGACCACGATCAGCGGCTCGGATATGGTGGTGGCCTCGAGCTCCGGCAGTTTGGCCACACCGTAGACCAGCGACTTGGCCTCGGACGAGAACGGCCGCGGGGTGGCGTGGCTCGTCCTGCGATACCGATAGTCCTCGAGCAGGTAGACGCCGGCCGCCTGCGGCAGGCGCCACAGCATGACGGGCCGCGCGTTCACGGCCCCGGGCCCCTTGGTTTGCAGGGCCAGGCGGCCGGCGGTGTAGCCGGTCTTGACGAAGCGCAGTTCCACGTCAGCCGGGCTCGACACGGGCGCTTTGTATTGTCCGACCCCATCGGTGATCATACTGGCGTCCTGGCCGTCCAGGCTGACGGCGACGCCCGGCAAGGCTTCGCCTCTGAAGTCCACCACCTGTCCTTGAACCACGCTACGGTCACAGGAGAGACCGCACAGACCCACCAGGGCGCAGATCGCGAGGCCGGGCAGTGCCCGTTTCGGCGAGGTCGATGGAGATGGAGATGGAGATGGAGATGGAGATGGAGATGGAGATGGAGATGGAGATGAAGATGGAGATGAAGATGAAGATGAAGATGAAGATGGAGAGGAGGCGCGTGGGATCGATCGGGGAGGCAGGTCAGCGCAGGTGGGAAATGGTGTAGTTGGCGCCATGCTGTGCAACGGGTCCCTAGTCCTTCATTAGTGCTGGGCCATGAATGCCGCGCTGATGGCGGCGCTTTCGAGCGAGTCCCTGGCGCAGGCGTCTTGTTCCACGATGTACCACGCCACGCCGGCGTTGGCCGCGGCCTCGAAGATGGCCGGCCAGTCAAGGATGCCGCGTCCCATCTCGGCGAAGGCTTTGGACTTGGCGTCCGCCATGTCCTTGACGTGCAGGAGGGGACAGCGCCCGCGGTATTTTTCGATGACGCGCGTGGGGCCCAGCCCGGCGTAGTGCACCCAGAACGTATCGATCTCGAGGGCGAGGTGCTCCGGTTGGGCCGCGCCCATGACGATGTCCAGGACGTACTCGCCATCGAAGGTCTCGAACTCGTGGGCGTGGTTGTGATAGCTGAGCGTGATGCCGGCCTCGCGCAGCCGGGCGCCGGCGGCATCCATGGCCTGGGCGCAGTGGCGCCAGCCGTCCTTGTCCGGGGTATGTGCGGCGTCGATGCATGGGACGACCACGTGGGCCACGTGGAGGGCTTTGGCGGCCTCGACGACGGCCCGAGGATCGCCCGTGATTTCCTCGTAGCCCATGTGGGCGCTGATGGCGTTGAGCCCGGCCGCATCCAGCGCGCCCTTGAACTCGGCGTCGGTCAGTCCGTGCGTGCCGGCGATCTCGACGTGCTGGTAGCCCATCTCCCTCACTTGACGCAGGGTCCCGGCGACGTTCTGCGCCAGATGGTCGCGGACCGTGTACAGTTGCAGTGCGTACGGCAGTTTTCCCATGTTCGTCAATCCTCCGGTTTCGCCGCATCCGCGGCATCGAGTTCGTTGGCCCCATTGAGGATGGCCACGGCCTGCTCCGGCGTGTTGCACGCGATCAAGCGCCGCCGGAAATCCGGCGACTTCAGCGCCAGCATGGCCTGCGCCAGGAGTGTCAGGTACAGTTTGCCCGAGCCGCCCGGCATGGCGAACAGAACCACGAGGTGCACCGCCATGTCGTCCGCCGCGTGGTACTCGATGCCGCGCCGCGAAATGCCCACGCCCACGACCGGCTCAGTCACCGCGTCGATCCGCACGTGGGGGATGGCCAGGCCGTTTCCGATGCCCGTGCTCGACATGTCTTCGCGCGCCCGCACAGCCGTGCGCAACGCTTCCGGGTCGGTCACGGCGCCCGTTCGGGACACCGCGTCCACGAGTTCGTCCAGGGCGGCGTCTTTGGAGATCTCCTCATCGAATATGAGGACGCAGGTGTCGCTGACGTCGGCGCCGAAAACACTCATACTATACTCGAAGCCTCGCAAGAAGTTCGCCGAGCGGCGCGACCGGAGGGTGTCCGACCGCTGCCCCGGCACGGCCGGCTAATCGAACGCGAACCGGGGCAGATTGCCGGCCATCCGTTCAAGGGCCTGCTGCAATCTGTCCTCGCTGACGGTTAGGCTGAAACGGATGTATCCCTCGCCGTGCTCGCCGTAGGCCGCGCCAGGCGCGGCCACGACGGCGCATTTCTCGAACAAATAGTCGCAGAACTCGGCCGAGGTGAAGCCCTTGGGCACGGGCACCCAGAGGTAGAACGCGCCTTTGGGCGGGTCGTAGTCCCAGCCAAGGTCGCGCAAAGCCGCCAGGATCATCTCGCGCCGCTTCGCGTAGAGCTCGATCATGTGCTCCGTGAAATCGTCGCAGTGGTCCAGGGCCTCGATGCCTGCGTACTGGATGGCGTTGAAGATCCCGGAGTCCGTGTTGGCCTTGACGGTGGCGATGGCATTGACGAGGTCCGGGTTGCCGCTGGCCATGCCGATGCGCCAGCCCGTCATGTTGAAGGGCTTTGACAGTGAATTGAGCTCGACGCCCACGTCTTTGGCGCCGGGGGCGTTGAGAAAGCTGAGCCGCTCGACGCCGAAGACGATCTCGCTGTACGGATTGTCGTAGCAGATCGCCACGTCGTTGGCCTTGGCGAACTCGACCAGCTCGTCCAGGAACGCGCGCGTGGCCACGGCCCCCGTCGGGTTGTTCGGGTAGTTCAAGTAGAAGGCCGTAGCCCGCTTGGCCACGTCGGAGGGGATGTCGTCCAGGCGGGGCAGGAACCCATTCTCCTGGAGCATGGGCACGGGAAACGGCTCGGCGCCTACGAACCAGATGCTGGGTCTGTAGCCGGGGTACCCGGGATCGGTCACCAAGACGAGGTCGCCCGGGTTGACGACGCCGAGGGCGAAGTGGTGACAGCCTTCCTTTGAGCCGATAAGGGCGACGATCTCGTTGGCGGGGTCGAGGTCGACGCGGTAGCGGCGCTGGTACCACCGGGCGACGGCCTCGCGGAACGCCATCATGCCCCACTCCTCGTCGGTGGGATAGCGGTGGTTCTCCGGGTCGCGGG
>Ga0114930_10004750_pt1 | contig 11355 bp, 7 predicted proteins | sample AnhtaG_FD_87300 | JGI IMG/M metagenome (GOLD analysis project Ga0114930, IMG submission 87300) | Deep subsurface microbial communities from Anholt, Denmark to uncover new lineages of life (NeLLi) - Anholt_01485 metaG | ecosystem: Environmental > Aquatic > Marine > Oceanic > Sediment | place... | reverse complement strand
TAGAAGACTTATTTTAGATGCACTTCTTGGGTTAAAAGAGAAAATATTTGGTAAAGAAAATGCTTTTAATATATGGGGATGCACAGTATGTGATACTTGCGATGAAGTTTGTCCTCAAAAAGTAGAGCTCACAGAAATTTTTACCATTTTAAAAAATCTTAGCGTTGAAAAAGGTGAAGCACCAGACTACTATACAACGCAAGCTTCCGCTATTTTAGAAAGCGGTAAAGCCATCCCAATGCAACCTGCGATAGAAAGAAGAAGAGATCAACTCGGATTGCCAAAAGTAATTCCTCCTGATGTAGAAGAAGTAAGAAAATTATTAGAAGCTACAAAATTAGAGGAAAAAATTAAAAAAGAAGAATAAACTTCTTCATTACTCTTTTTTAGAAAAATTTTCAGGGAATTAACATCCCTTTATAATAATGAAGCTTAAATTGAAATAGTAGATGAGCTTTATTTAGTATATAAAAATATTAATAGGTGAATTTTTGATGAGAAGACCAATAATCGGTGGAAATTGGAAAATGAATAAAGGCTTACCTTCTGAAGCTGCAGACATGCTAAAAAAGTTGATTCCACTTGTGAAAAACATAAACAATGTCGATATTGTAATTGCTCCACCATATACAGCTTTAATTCCGTTGATTGAACTCACTAAAAATACGAACATAATGATAGGAGCACAAAATATGTATTTTGAGGAAAAAGGTGCTTTTACGGGTGAAATCTCCCCTATATTCTTGAAAGAGTTAGGATGTAGTTATGTTATTTTGGGACATAGCGAAAGAAGAGATATTCTAAAAGAAACCGATGAAATCGTAAATAAAAAATTGAAAAAGGCTTTGAATTTTCACCTGAATCCTATTGTATGTATTGGAGAGCACTTAAATGAGAGAGAAACAAATAAAACAAAAGAATTTATAGAGAAACAATTTAGACTTTCATTTAAAGAGTTGAGTGATGAAGAATTGCGGAAAACTGTTATAGCTTATGAGCCAATTTGGGCGATTGGGACTGGAAGAACTGCTACTCCGGAACAAGCTGAAGAAATTCATATATTTATACGTGAGTTGATTACAAATGCTTATAATAGTAGAACTGCAAAAGCTGTCAGAATCCAATATGGAGGTTCTATAAAACCCAGTAATGCAAAATATATCTTCAAAAAGGAAAACATCGATGGTGGTTTAGTTGGGGGTGCTTCCCTTCAAGCAGAGTCATTAGGAGCTATAATTGAAGCTGCAAATGATTCTTCTTTTTAAGATCTAACAGACTTTTATTTAATTTATCCTAAAATTTGATCAAACATGGATGCAAGTTTTCCAGGAAACTCACCTAAATATGATTGTGGATCTGCAAACAGTAAATAAAAATAAGGCTCAAACAGTCCATTAATAGTTGGACCAACTCCTGATTTTATTATATAAACCCATAATTGTTCATTTGAAAAATATGATTGTCGGTAAATCCATTCAAGCGTTGACATATTCGGAAATACGCTAATATTTCTTAGAATAGCGTCTATATCTGCCAATGAAAATAAAGTCCCGAAACTTTTGATTGGTGAAAGATCAAACGATGTTATACAGATACCTTTAAGCCCATAACTACTCATTTCTTCTAAAAAATCGTCTGCTAAACTACTAATCGCTTTTTTTTGTGTGTCTACGCGGTTTCTAGCTTCCTTATCAGTTAGGATTTCGATAATTTTATCCTCTTCGTTTTGTAGCAATTCTAGGGCTGAATCGAGAGGAATTTTGTCTGCGATAACTAATTTATAAATAATTTTAATTTTTGCTTTAACAGACTTTTGAAGGAGATATGACTCAGATTGTGTCGTGATTAATACATCACCTTCATATTGATTATTATCGGGATTACCAGGTTTTTTTTTACTAGATTTAAACTCTAATATTTCAATCTTTTTATCAATATTCCTAGCAAACTCAAATAATGCAGAAACTAATCCTGCGTTGAGTTCAAATGAGCTAACTGGATCTAATTTCGTCAATGGTTCTAAATTCTGTTGCGTGAAGTCAAAAAATCTTAAATTTAAATTAACACCGCTTGGAGGAGTATTTAGAATTAAATTATAATATGGAAAGCCTGTATTAGTAATAACAGAAAACTCATAAAATGTCATATTAAATCAAAATCTAAAAAAAATTTGAAGATTGAAATATAATTTAATCTATAATTATAGATTTGGCAATATATATTTAAATTAATTGAGTTAATTACATAGTTTACTTAAAAAAGCTAATAAAAACTCCAAGAATATAAAAGGGTAAAAACGGAGTTAAATTTCTTATTTTATTATTATCGCAGGTTTTCCAGGTAACCCTTGAGCCGCTTTCTTTTCTTGCGATTCATTTTCTGGGATAATAGTTACTTTACATTTATATTTCTTTTCATAAATATTTTTGATTTCAAAAAAGAAATTAAATTCACACATTTTTTTTTGTTCTTTAAATATAAACATGATAATTAGGTAGTAAAAGCTAAATGACATTAAAATACTAAATTATGACGTATTATATTGAATATCCCTATGTAGAATCAGAATACGAGGAAATTTTTAATGACTTGTATGAAATTGAAGGAACAAGGAAAATACAAGAACTTTCACGCCAACTCCGAACTTTTTTTAATTACAAGGCTGAAGTGATAAGATATCGGTTTCGATCCAACCCTTTTCCCGCCAAAAATTGTGCAAACACTAAATTTTTCAGTCAAAAGCAAAAGATTGAATCATTTACTTATGAATACATAACTAAGCTTAAGAAATTAAAAAAGAACACTCAAACACTTGAACAAGGGATTCAATCTCTTTTTTTTGGTAATAAAATAAGACAGTTAAAAAATCTCTTTGAAATTACTGAGAAGTTATTCATCCTACTTCATTATTTTTCAGAAGAAAGCCTTTACAATCATCCAAAACTTCTCAAATTTAATGTAACATTAGCAAAAAATATTTGTTTGGTGAAAAAGTGCTTGTACGCGAAATCTAGCGAATTCTTTGAAGAACTTGAAATAAATTATAGCAATTTAGAAGAAGAACTTGAAGATTTAATTGGAACAACCCCAGTTGAGAAGGAACAATCAAAAAAACAACTCGAGATGAGATTAACTTCATGAAAACATATACTAATGTATCACGGAAAACCGTGGGAGAAGATCGAATTGCTATATGCCCAAACTTTGGATGTGAGTTCATATCACGAGTGAAACCTCTTAAATTTGGATTTTTAGGGTTTGGAAAATATCCGAAATGTAAGAAACATCGCATCCCCTTAGTCTACATTGATGAAAGGATCAGTGATTTCGTGGATGCTGCTTTAGCGTGCTTGTTTGATAGATCCGGACTCCCTCCAAGTGAATTGTATGAGAGCATAATATCAAAATTTCCTGATGAATTTAACTCGTTTATAGAAGGATGGGTGTATTGTATTACGGTTGGAAGGGGAGCACCGATAGTTTCACAATACATAGATACAATTTCGAATGCGTATCTCAAGCAATTGACCAAGAAACAGATAAAAGCACTTAAAAAAGGAGATGGTTCTAAGCCAAATCTCGTGAATAAAGCAATTAAGGAGGGAATGGATGAAATTACTATCCAATATACGAGAGTTCTCAAGCATCTTAGAGCTCATTCAGAGATCCTTATTGAGCATCAAAAACTTAAGTCCCTTTCAAAAAGTCTCCGAAATTATATGAATGATTGGCAAAAGAATACGTTGAATGATAATGAGATAGTTAACTCCGCAGAGAATAAGTGTGAAATGACTCTAAAAGAAATCAAACTATGTTATGATCAAATTCTAAATGTGGGTACATGCCGTTGTCTTCTAGGATTGAAACCGGAAAGCAAAAAATTAAAGAAGGCAAAAATAACCGCGTTTGACAGGTTTTCTGCTTATCATGAATTTTTTAATGAAGGATTAACTGTAAAATTTACAAAATCCGATATTAATAAGTTATTGGAAGAACCACACTCTAAACCATCCGTAGACCATATGATCAAAACAAAAGATTTATCCCCAAATGAGATAGAATTGAGAGCCTTTAATATTTATATTGAAAAAAGTAAAAAGTTAAAAATTTATAATTTTGAGCCTACAATACTAAAAAATTTAGTTATAGAATTAGGAGAAGATACTATGGTTTTTCTTGAAATTAGTGATCAAGATTACTTACAGAAGAGAAATAAGTATAGTTTTTCCTCAATCTATTCTGATGGAGATATCGAATTCTGGATAAAAGCTTATAAATTAAAGTATTATGGTGGGTCTTGGCAGGCTGTTTTTGATTTTATTATTGAATGCAATAACTTTTTTAATCTAAAAATTGATATTCCACCTTATTATAACGCAATGATACCTATCGTGAAAACATATTTCAAGAGTAATAACTTAAATTATGAGGAATTTTTAAAAAAATATGGAGCTCATAAAACCAAGAAACCACCAACGGATGAAACTGTTCTCGAATGGATAAAAGCATATCAAGATCGAGAATTAGGAGGATCTATCTCTGCTATTATGAAGTATTTAGAAAAACTTCAAGGTTATACCCTTGGAGAGACAACAATAAGGCGTCATATAAAAAAAATTTTTCTTAATGGTAAATATAATGATTATTTTGGTACAAATTTATCTTACGAAGAATGGATTAAAATATATAAAAGAAAATATTTTAGAGAAGATATACCTCTTGACCCTAAAATCCAATCTCATGAATATATTTTAGTATATAATACAAAAAATAATCGATACAAACGCGTATTTATCAAAGACCTTGAAAATTCAGAATTGTTAGAAAATATAGATGAGTTACAGATACTTGGAATTTCAAACAATTTACAACCAAAAAAAGTGAATATTGGTCATTTTGAAAAAAAAGATCCTCAGGAATCCTTAGAAATTGTTTGTAGCCATGGATCAGTGATAATTTCTCCAGATCAATATCTTTTCACTATAGACGATGACTGCAACATAACCGAAATTAAGGGACGCAATCTAAAAGTTGGAACGCCGATATTAATGCCAAGAATTTTAAAAATCGACTCAAATGATGAGCCATTAGATCTTAAAAATTGTGGGAGGTTAATTACTAGCAATACTGCTCAATACATCGAGCAATTTGGTAAGAAAGCATATCGGTTTATTGAGAAAAATTCAAATTTAGGAGCAATATTAGGTCAATATGCCGCTGAGGGGACGATGCCATCGAAATTTCAACCCGGAACAACAATTTCAGTGAGCGTGGATAAAGATTATATTCAAAAGCTTCAAAAAATAATCAAAGAAGTATTTGGGCTAGAGTTTCAAATATTTGCACAAAGAGTTACGGAGTGCAAAAATTGTGGATCTAAAACAATTGAAAAGGGGAACCAAAATATATGTCCTAAATGTGAAGATGGTATCTATAATGAATGTTATGAATTAAGGACAAAAACAAAGTTAGCAAAAACTATATTTACTGAGGGTTTAGGGTTAAAACATACTTACTCGTATTTAAAAGAAATTCCATCGTTTTTGTATAATTCGCCAACGGATTGTGAGAAAAGCTTTATATTAAGTTATTTTAAAGGTGATGGATCGGAACTGGATTATCGCAATAAAGGAGGAATCTTTGAACTCAATTTTGTAACCACTTCTAGACGACTAGTATTCGGTTTGAATTTGCTTATGAAGAAATTAGGAGTTATTATGAGCGTTAGGGCACATAAACCTTCTAATAGGCCGAACTCGAAAAAACTCTATCAGATGAGTATTCGGGGTTCTTCTAATTTTGAATTATTAAAACATCATTTCGAAAATTTACCTGAAATTGACTATACTACTAGCGATATTAGAACTTCTGTAAATAATCAAATTCTTATGAGAAAATTAAATTTAGAACTTCAAAATATGTATGGCATTTCATTGAGAGAATTAAGTAATAGGGGAATTATCCCTAAAAATGCACAACATATTGCAACTCAATTAAAAAGAAAAACAAACTTGTCAGAAGTGCTCTTATTAAAAACTCTTGATGGGTTAAGAAATGAAAAACTTCTGACTCCCTTAGTTAAAAAATTGGAGCAAGTCTTTCGAAAAAACACTTTTACCAGAATAAAGAAAATTATATCTTCTAAAACACCTAATAACTCGTATAATATTTCAGTAGACGGAATCGGATATTGTTCTGGAACTGTTTTTGTATATGTAAAATCTGAAGAAAAAGAATAAAGAGAGCTAATTATCTAATAACTAAAGCAGGTTTTCCCGGTAGTGCTTGGCTTGCTTTCTGATCAGTGGAATTCTTTTCAATCAAAACTGCTCCTCTTAAATCTTTAGATCATACTGGATTTTTTCATTTCTTAGACGAAATTGGTTAATAGCGTCATAAAATGGATTTAATTTCATTTCAAATGCGAATTTTTCATTCCTACTCTCAGGATCCTCTTCTAACTTTTCTTTAATAGGCAAAATCAAATATTCTTCAGTAAAAAATTTTTTAAATGTTTGCCTAAATTTTTTTTTATTTGGGTAAGGGTAATCCTTTCCACTAACAATCATAGGATAAGCTTTCATTAAGTTATCTTTAAAATTCCTCAGTGAGAAATCGATTAGAATTGATTCATAACCTTTAATGTTTAAATTTTTATCTTCTGACTCTATGAGTTCATTGGATTCATTTTTGGACTTTTTTAATTCAGTTAATAATAATTGTCTCTGACTTTCTATTAATGTAGCACCAAGAACATTTATCCACTTATCGTATAAATCAAGAATTACGTCAGGTTCAAAATTCTCAGTTACAAAATCAGGAAAGAAAAAAGCTCCATGATCTCCAATTTTTCCTTTTTTCTCACTATATTTTTGTGGTCTTTCATAGTCTAGGAAAAAGAAATAAATTCGATCTTTTAATGGTCTGTTGATAGTCAGTGCTTGTATCGTTTTATCAATACCTCCTATGTTTTCAACAGATATTGGAAATAATAACCATTTGTTTTCAAAATAATATTTCATAAGTGTTTTCTCAGTTCCACCTTCCGTATATAAAACAAAGGGAGTAGAGGCAAATAAGCCAAAATCAGCTAGAACCGATCCTCTAAACTCTATAGCCTCTGACTCATTATTCAAATAAAAATAAGGTTGCTCTTTTTCTTTATTTTTAGGCCAAATTATCAAATTAAATTCAAATAATTCCCATGTAATTCTCGTTAGGTTTCTCAATAAAGCTAAAATGTTTACTGAAATATTTAAATTTCCATAAAGTTTACTTAGTTTATTTTTGCGAATCATATCTAATAAGTTTTCCAAGCTTTCAAGACCGTTTATTTTATTTTTCGAAGAATGAATAAAGTGGTGATATATCCGGCTATACATTTTCTTTAAAATATCCTGTTCTCCTTGCGTTAGAAAATTCCTCTTATCGTTTAATTTTTCATTAGTCCAGTTTTTAAATTTAGCAAGTACTTCTTCTCTTTCATTTTTATCAAATTGAGATTTAGTATTTAGTCGCGGATAAATATGTACTCCACTCGGTACTATTAAATACTCCCCAAAAAGCATAAGTGAATCTAACTTTATCCATACTTTAAGGAAATCAAAAGACAGCCAATGAGAACCAGTCAAATGCCGATAAAAATTATCAGAGACTTTTTTATTTTTAATAGCCTGCTTCAAATTTCTGTTATTTTTTCTTATCTGCTGGCGTTTTTGCCTAAAAGTTCTTTCTTTAGAGTTTTTGACATTTTTATTGTACATTTCGAATCTTCTCCTAATTTTAGTCTCTCTCCATTTTTTCTCTTCATTTTCTATTCTCCTTAGCTGTTTTTTCCTCTTTTTTCCTTCAATATTAATATTGATATATTTTTTTTGTAAATAGTAATAAAACTTGCTTTCCTTGCTATAATATTTCTTAAAACTATCCCAATACAATATGAATTGAAAAAATTGAAAAGGATGGTAAAATTTAATGAAGTCTTTCTCTTTTGGTTCATTTGGAAAAAAACTGAATCTTCCTCTTCTATCTAGTTCCTGTCCGTATTCCGAATCTGCTTTTGTAATATAAATTGGTTGAAACAAATTATTCTCTTCTAGAAAATCTAAAAGATGATAACATTCCGTAATTTCACCTTTATATTGCACATAACCAAGTTCCTCGGCCCAATTAAATAATCCTTTTCTTGAAAGTAGATTCCGATGTAAAAATGGTGAGTAACTTTCCCATATATCAAAAACAGTTGTCGATTCTATCATTATTATTAAGCTGATACATTTGTTTTACATTATATTCCAAAATTCCTTAAATTCAAACAATTAATTTGTTTAATAATAATTAAGATGTTTTATTAATTTTTTAATATGATATAATGACCTACAGAAACCCAAATAAACCAAATAAATTATCCTATTATTAAAGCTGGTTTTCCAGGTAGTGCTTGAATTGCTTTCTTTTCATTGGATTCTTTTTCAAATAATACCGTAACCTTACAATCGAATCTCTTCTCAACGATTGAGGCGATATCTTCAAAAAACTGATATTCTTCGCTGGCTGAAAGAATAACATTTGAGTATTTTCCAATGTTTTTCAACACTTTTTTTATTGTTTGAACCACAAATTTACTGTGTTTTTTATATTCATCGTGTTCCATGATTTCTTTCGTAATGATGCCTTGATTTGTGGTTTTTTCAATTAACGATAAGAGATCTGTGTAGAACTTAAATTTCCATTCGTCAGCTATGATAATTGTAATTTCGTTCAGTTTGTCAGTTTTAGTTGCTTGCTTAATGTTATGAATATCTTCTATTATGGTATTCAAGAGATTCCTTTTAAATTCGTTTTCCCTCGTTAAAATATTGTCGTTGTAGGATGGCCAGGGTGCTATAGTAACAAATCCTTCTTTTCCAAGTATCTCCCAAAGCTCTTCTGTGATATGCGGAGCAATTGGATGAAATAGTAATATTAATTTTTCGATACACTCATTAAAAATATCGTTTTGTCCGCCGTCTTCTTTATATTTTCTGAGCTCTGAAGTAAATTGGATTATATGATTAATAACATCTCGTAAGGAAACTTTATCGAAACTTTCGGAAACGGTTTTAATAGTTTTATGCAAGTTATAGAGAATTAACTGATCGCTTATAGAATGCTTTTCCCGGACAGGTTTAATTGGTTCTAATAGGAGGTAAAAAAAATTCTTAATAAATTTATAAGCAAAACCAATTCCTTCGTCAGACCATTCCAAACCGGATTCGGGACTAGCTCCAAAAAGAATAAAAAATCTTGAGGCATCTGCTCCATATTTATTCATCAACCCAATTGGATCCACCGTATTACCTAGACTTTTGCTCATCTTAACGCTTTTTAATATATATTTAGTTCCACATCTTTTACAAGTTTCGTTCTGCATTTCAGCTTTCATAGCAAAAGTTTCACAATTCGAACAGTAAGGGTGGGCTTTATTGACCATTCCTTGAGTTAATAATCGTTGAAATGGTTCATCAAATTTGTGCAGTCCAAGATCTCGAGCAACTCGGGTAAAGAAACGTGCGTACATTAAATGAAGAATGGCATGTTCGATTCCTCCTGCATAGAAATCAACATTCATCCAATAATCTGCTATTTCTTTTTTGTACGGTAAATTTTTCTCATTCGGATCACAATACCTGAAGAAATACCATGAACTATCTACGAATGTGTCCATAGTATCAGTTTCCCTTTTTGCTTGTTCTCCACATTTTGGACAAGGGACATTAACATAAGTCTCACTCGTTTTTAAAGGATTTCCTCTTCCCGTAAATGTAACATCTTTTGGTAATTCTACTGGTAGATCTTTATAAGCAACGGGCACAATTCCACAGGTATCGCAGTATACTATTGGTATTGGGCACCCCCAATAGCGTTGTCGGGAAATTAGCCAATTTCTTAGTTTGTAGTTTACAGTTTCTTGTCCCACATCTATTGAAGAAAGTTTTTTAGATATAGCGTTTATCGCGGATCGGTTTTCCATACCATCAAACTCATCTGAGTTCACTAAAGTTCCATCACCTTCATAGGCTCGGATCATTTTTTCAGCATTTAATTCGTAATCAAATGGTTGAATAACAACTTTTATTGGGATATCGAATTTCTTGGCAAATTCAAAATCCCGTTGGTCGTGTCCAGGGACTGCCATAACGGCTCCCGCACCATATTCGTAAATGACAAAATTACCAATATATATAGGGATCTCCTCTTTAGTTAGAGGGTTAATCGCATGTTTTCCAATAAATATGCCTTTCTTCTCAACTTCTACGTCTGTTCTTTGAAATTTATTCTGTCTAATAGTTTCCGTATAAAGGTTCTGAAAATCAGATTCATATTTGGTCTTTTCTACCCATTTCTTAACCCAAGGATGCTCGGGGGCAAATACCATAAATGTGACTCCATACAATGTATCTGGTCGAGTAGTAAAAATATCAATGGTTCTTTTTTCCCCAACAATTGGAAATTTTATTATAGTTCCCTCTGATCTTCCAATCCAATTACGCTGCATCGTTTTCACTTTTTCTGGCCAATCAACCGTATCTAAACCGTCCAAAAGTTCTTCGGCGTAATCTCGAATTTTTAAAAGCCACTGGGTTAAAAATCGTTGTTCTACTTCAGAACTGCAACGCCAACATTTACCGCTTTGAACTTGCTCGTTAGCTAGCACAGTTACGCATTTTGGGCACCAATTCACGTAACTTTCTTGTCTATATGCTAAACCTTTCTCGTACATTTTTAAGAAAAACCATTGATCCCACTTGTAATATTTAGGGTCATGAGAATAGACCATACGGGTCCAATCATATGAGAGTCCTATACGTTTTTGTTGTTCCTGAATTGATTTCATATTAAGGTTTGTCCACTCTTCAGGATCCACTCCATGATCAATTGCCGCGTTTTCAGCAGGTAGTCCATAGCTATCGTAACCCATTGGGTATAAAACATTAAAGCCTTTCATTCTTTTAAATCGAGCAAAAGAATCTCCAATTGAATAATTACGAAGGTGTCCGATATGGAGATCTGAACTTGGATAAGGATACATTTCAAGTACGTAATATTTTTTTTTTCCAGATCTGCTCAAATCTTCTTTTACTTCAAAGATTTTCTCTTTTTCCCAAAGATCTTGCCATTTTTTCTCGATTTTTTGAAAATCGTATTCAATATTATCCATTTTGTGTCACAATCTTTTTCTTAAAGTTGAAGATTAAAATATAAACATGAATAATTTAAACAATAAATTTTTTTTGAATTAAGGTATATTCTTTATCAAAAAGGTATTCCTCACAAAAATTTTCGTTTTAATAATGGCAATAGATAAGATTAGAG
>Ga0114930_10004749_pt1 | contig 11359 bp, 4 predicted proteins | sample AnhtaG_FD_87300 | JGI IMG/M metagenome (GOLD analysis project Ga0114930, IMG submission 87300) | Deep subsurface microbial communities from Anholt, Denmark to uncover new lineages of life (NeLLi) - Anholt_01485 metaG | ecosystem: Environmental > Aquatic > Marine > Oceanic > Sediment | place... | reverse complement strand
GGCTGGTAGAGACAGCCAATCGAGAGCCCTTGGGGATGCCGTTGACGCGGCTCACTACCTCGATGCCCCGGCCCGGCCCGACGAGGCGTGTCAGCAAGTCCTCCAATCGTTCGCCGGAGCCCTCCATCCCCGGCGGGACGATGCCCGCGGCGATGAGGGCGGCCTTGAGCAGGCCCAGGTAGTCCCGGGCAAAGTCAAAGAGCTCGGCAAGAGTGGTGATCTCGGCGCGGTCGCTGAGGTCGACGCTCGCCAGGCGCAGCACCGGCTCGTCAATCACGCGAAAATACGCTTCGACGGGAGGTCGTGGAGCTGGATCGCGCCCGCGCACTGCCAAATCAATCGAAACGTTGATGACCCGCGCGCCCTCTGGAAAATCCATCCCCAGGAAAAAAATGTCACTCCATCCGCTATGAGTCAGGTCCATGCGCACGGGAGTCGCCTCGAGCAAGATAGGAAAGAGTCCGTCAGGGGAGCGTTCCACGAGTTCACGGCGAACCCGCAGCGGGTGATCCATCGGGTGACCAATGCGGAACATCCATTGGTTCCCGCGCACGGAGCGGACACTGCGACGTACCTGGTCGGCCAGTGTTTGGAAGCCTAGGCTGTGGTAGGCTTGGGCCAACGCGCTCGAGATTCCATCGCTGGGACTTTCCTGCGCTTGTAGCTCCATAAAGGTCTCGATGGCCTCTTCGAACCGTCGCTGGAGAAGGAGCGTATAGCCGTCGTAGGGGATGAGGCTCCGCGCCTGCATGCCGGGTTTCTGCGGCAGGTGGAAACGATGGATCGCATACAGGAAAAAGAGCGCTCGCACCCGCTCATAGAGGTTGTCGCTGGCGCGACGGAAGGCCTCCAGTTCCGCACACTCGGCCAGCAGCTCCCCAAGCGAAGACCTGCGACAGAATGCGTCGAGGGAGCGGTTTCGGATCTCTGGATCGGTTGAAGTGATGAGTTGAACCAGGTGGAGGTCGCGAGGCGTTTGGATCATGGATGGACTGCTCATCTCTACCTCCTTGGCGCACCCATCTCGCGGTGCGCGAGGAGCTCCAGCAGCCGGGTGAGTACCTCGTCACGGTCTTTCCCGCTGAGAACCAGTGCCAGTTGGGCAACGAGCAACCCGTACTTGACCCCCACATCGTAGCGCAAGGCTCGTTCCTCCAACGCCAGGTATCTTTCCCGGGATGCCAGTAGCGTCAGCGCATCGGAGAGCGTGACTCCTCCACGGCGTCCGGCCTCGGCCACCTGTTGCGCCAGGATATCCATCACCGTGGGGGTCAGGACATGCATCCCAAAGAAGCAGAGATAGTGCCCGGCCCGCAGTCCCGGCACGATGAGTCGCAATTCGGCCTCCGTGGGCGTGGGTTTTTCGATGACCGTTTCGATCACGTAGAGGTCCTTGCGGCCCGGCACGCGCCGACCGCCGACGGTGCCATAGTAGGGCAGCAGGTTCTCGCGAGTTGCCTGCACTGCAGAGACTGCGCAGGCCTTGGCCTGAGCTGCCTCGACCAGTTGGTGGGCACAGCTTTGCGAGTCGCTGCTCACATAGAGGTGGTCGCCGACCAGGTGCAGGAAGGGCTCGTCCCTGCAAAAGTCCCTGGCGCAGTAGACAGCGTGCCCGTACCCGAGTGGCTCTTCCTGGGTGATAAAGTGCAAGCGACCGGGGTGCTCGCCTATCACGTCGGCGTAGGGGCCCTCGTCGCTGGGCGCGACGACGACTGCGATTTCCTCCACCCCTGCGCTCTGGGCTTCCTCCACAAGGATGCCCAGAACGGATTTCTGCACCCCATCCCGGTCGATGAGGGTTTGGACGGGCAGAGTACGCTGGTTTCTTCCAGCAGCCGTGATCACCGCTTGTTTGATGTTCATCGCAGGGCCTCCAAGGCTTTCGGGATTGCTCCAAAAACAGAGCGACTGCCGACGCATGGTCTCCAACTGTCGGGATCGTCATACGAGGGCTCTTGCACGCCACTATATGATTTAACCACAGAAACACAGATCGCACAAGTGCCATGTAGTTGCTGAGTGTGAGCGTTCAGCGGCGGGTCTTGGCCTGGGTGAGCTGAGCGAACGTGGATTCAGTTGCCATCCCGGGGACGCGTCGACAGCGTCCCCATTGAGCTTTTGGTAGCGAGTTTTCTGTGTGGTCGCTGGAAAACACGCGAGTGTACACATCGTTACGGGTCCTTGCCGGGTGCAGATGTGCGCGTGGGAGTGAGTATGGCCGCGAGTGAAGTGCCATGAAATCACCAAATGGAAAAATCAGCAGATCAGCAAATGCGAGATGAGGACGAGATGTGATCCGCGTTAGGTGTAGAGTGCTCAAGAAGGAAGGCCTATGTTCTGGACATGAGCGCCACCAACGGCCAGGTGATCGCGCTTCTGCGAACAGCCGTCAGACCAGTCTCCTCTGGTGGCATTATGTCAAGTTGGATGCCACCCATAGTTCAATGCGGCTTGTTGCCAGTTTTGGCCATTCAAAATTCCAAGGTTCGGGCACTTGACAAGACTTGGAACATCTCCGTGGTGAAAAACTGGTGAGTTATTTCCGTCGGGCTAACCTGGTCACGGCCAAATGAGAAAGGTTGCCCGCGACGGCAATCGTATGGCTGCCCTTTGCAGAGTGCGGGGTCCAAGCATCTTAGACAAGCCGCCGGCCGCCCTCTCCCATGCCCGGCCCGACGATCATCCATTCGTTGTACTTTTCCTCGCCATAGCTCTCAATGTATGCGACTTTGTCCTCCAGCACGCGAATGACGAACGCTGATTGCTTGGAAAAGTGGATGTACAAGGCTGCCATACCCACGACGGCCTCGGCCGCCCTGGGATTCCTCACGAGAACCTTGAACAGCGTTTTCCAAAACAGAAGGCCAGTGCGCTGGCTGAGCCCTGCCTTGGCAGACACCTTGAGAAAGGCCCAGGCCAGCTTTAGTACTTGTGTGAAACTGGGACGATAACGGTGATTTGGCACCAGGTTAGTGGCGGTGCATAGTACCCTTTCATAGTACTCTTTAGGGCCATAGATATGCCGAAAGACGTTCGCTTGGTCTTGCAGGATAGCTGTGCGCGGCCTGGCGGTGGCAAAGTTCAGGCCGCTGGTCGTCTGATCGATCTCCACCGTGGGATCTACCATCACCAATCCCCCACCGAAGAGCCTGCCTTCTCGTTCTAGCCGGCGGGATAACTGTGTGTTAGGGAGCGCGGTTAGTGTCCCCAACAAGGCCATACAGATACCCGTATCCTGGACCAAGTCGATCATGTTGTCAGCAGTGTGCTCCGTCTCGCCGTCGAAACCCAGGATAAAGCCCCCATTGACGATCATCCCGCGTGCGTTCAGGGTTCTCACTGCGTCGACCACGGAGACACGCCTGTTTTGCACCTTTTGCGTTTGGATCAGTACGTCCTCATCCGGGCTCTCGATGCCCACGAACACGTAGCGAAAATCGTTCTCTTGCATCAATTGCAAGAGCTTTTCCTCTTTGGCCAGGTTGATCGAAGCCTCGGTGCTAAAGTAAAAGGGATAGTTGTGGCGTTCTGACCAGTCGCCTATGGCCTGCAACACCTCTATGACCTTTGATTTGTTGCCGATAAAGTTGTCGTCCACAAAGTCGACGTGTCCTCTGTAGCCCAGATCGTATAGTGTCTGCAGCTCAGCCAGGATGTGGTCGGGGGTCTTGGTGCGAGGCCTTCTGCCAAGCAGCTCGATGATGTCGCAGAACTCGCAGTTGAAAGGGCATCCCCGCGAAAACTGAACGCCGACACGCATGTAATCTGCGAACCGGATCAGATCGAACCGCGGCACCACGGCTTCCGTCATATCAGCGCGCAGGTCCGACCGGTACGCGCCGGAAGTGACACCCTTGCCCAAGTCCTCGACGAAGGGCGGTATCGTGACCTCACCCTCACCCATCACCAGAAAGTCGGCCCTTTCGTAGATCTGAGGTTGCGAAGTGGGGTCGGGTCCACCCAGCACCACCAGTCTGCCCATATCCTGGGCTTTCTGGATGACTGTCAGGATTCTCTTTTGTTGTGGCAGCATGCCTCCCGTAAGGACAATATCTGACCACTCGATATCCGCGACCGTTAGAGGCCTCATGTTCTCGTCAACGAGCCTGAACTCCCAGTGTTGCGGCAGCAAGGCGGCGACCGTCATCAGTCCCAGAGGGGCATCTGGGTACTTGGCGCCGATGAACCTGGCTACATCCGAGTAGTTCAAGAAGCCATTGCTGGAAAAGCCAGGCTGGACGAGCAAGCACCTGGTTGGTTCTGCTATCAAGTTTTTCATCTCCTGATCCTCCTCCCAATAGGACGTGGGCCGCCTTCCAAGTCAAGGGTTGGCGGCACAGTCCGCTGCTTTGGCGATGCCCCGTCATCTGACGTGCCCGCACGCTGACGCAGATGCTGCGACAGGCGTTCCGTTACAGGTTGAATTGGAACCGTGCCCCTCTGTGTCTCTGTGGTCAGACTCGTCGGTTTGAAGCAGAGCTTTGCCAGGATCTTACAGCGACAGTACCCGGCGGCCACAGTCATATATGGTGATAGGGCCGTCCTGCGACACGGTGATAGCCAGGCACTGCGCTTCGGCGCTGATCTTGGCGGCGCTACTATGGCGTGCTCCCTTGCCCAGTCCAATCTCCGCCTGGGTGTCGGCCGCCGGGCGCAGCAGAACCATGCAGCCCCTAAACTTGCCACGAGCGTCGATAACGGTGGCCCCATCCTGCTTGGCAAAGTTGATCAACTCCCGCTCGGACAGGTGCTCTATATCCGCGCCGATGATCGTAGCGTAGGAGTGGAGCTCTGGGGAATCAGAACGTTCCAGGATGACGTCGGCGTCACCCAGAACGAAAATCGCTCCCAGGTTCTGCTCCGACATCCGAAAGGCGCAGCGCAACACCCGCTCCAGCAAAGCCTTGTCACAGTTCTGCTGCTCGGCCAGCCGGGCCACAGCCTCATCGATGTCCGACATGCTTTCCGGTGACCACCTACCGCTGGCATAGCGACCTATGGGTCGTCCATCTGCAAAAACGCGCACCTGGCGTCCCCCAGGCGGCACAAAAAAGACCACCGCGTCACAGTGCCGCGAGATAGCTGCGTGGTGACGAAACCGAGGTCCCAGCAGCAGGCTACCCGGCGCACTCAGCGCTATGTCCAGCTTGTGAATGCCTCGCACGTAACCGTGTTTGTCCACTCCATAGCCCAGCACCAAACCATCTACCATCTTGGCCAGGGTGACTACCACCTGGCGCATGCGGCGAATGTGATCGTAGCGCTGCAATTGAATCTCGCTGCTGGGCAGAACGCGGGCGATGCGAGCCGGGTCGCCGACGATCAAAGCCGTTGAGAGGGGCTTTTCCTCGCTCTGCATCTGGGCGATCGCCACGGCTGTATCGCAGATATTGACCATCGACGGTCCATCGATTTGGCTGGCACGGGCCAGGTCAAACAGGAACCCAATGCCTGCATCTTGCATCCAGGCGTCCAGGATGTTCTGCTTTTCCAGCAGAGCGCGCAATTGCTCTGGCTCGACCTGGACCCTGGTCACCGCTTCTTCCATCAGTCGAACGGGTGTAGGGTGCATGGCCTCGATCTGCACGGCATACCGCTCGGCGACTGCTTGGTGGTCGATTTTCGTTGCCAAGCTCGATTCGCCGGTTGTCTCGATCAGGGGGTGATCGAGGATCGAGTATCCCCTGACCCGCTCCCAGCGGGCTAGCTGGCTGTTGGCCTCCTCCACCACTCGGTCCAGTAATTGCCTTACCTTGGGGGAGGTTGTGGGAGTCGCCAGATCGGCGTCATCACCTTCGTTTTCCCGGAGATGGGCCGCTATCGCTTCCAGATTGGGCACGATCAGGGCCGAGATATACAGCCGGCCATCGCCAAAGACGACCGCTTGATCGACAAAGGGGCTGGTGATCAGGGTGTTTTCGATGGTGGTGGGCACGACCTTGCGGCCCGTGGACAGCACGATCAGGGGCTGTTTACGGCCGGCCAGATATAGATAGCCGTCCTGATCGAAGCGCCCCAGGTCGCCCGTATGTAGCCAACCGTCGGCGTCAATCGTCTGCCGGGTCTCTTCAGGCCGTCGCCAGTACTCACGCATCACCGTTTCGCCCCGCACCAGTACCTCGCCATCCTCGGCAATACGGATCTGGAACCCTGGTGCGACCTGGCCGCACGAGTTCGCCCGCCGCATGTCAGGCCGGCTTATGGCAGGGAATCCACCTGCCTCGGTAATGTTGTAGATATCGAGGACCGACAGGCCGATGGCTTCAAGGAACTCAGCCAACTGCTGAGACAAGGGAGCGCCGACCGAATACACACGGCGCAAGCGCCCACCGAGCCAGCCTCTGATCTGGCTGAAAAAGGTCATGTCTACGCGGGCATACACCTCGCGCAGTTCCTGAGAGGCCGTCAGGCCCGCGGCATGGTATTCTCTGCTCGTGGCCAACGCCCAATGGAAAACGTCGCGGCTGGACTCGGGCAACTGGTTAGTTCTGTCTATGATCATATGGTACAGTTGCTCCAGAGCACCGGGAGCCAGTAGACCCAGAGTGGGACTGGTCTGCTGCAAGTTCTCGTATGTTGCCTGGCGGCTTTCCGCCAGAACGTTGGTCACCCCTGACAAAAAGCAGTGGAGAGAAGCATCCAGGCTAGGCATGTAGCTCCAAGGCCCATAGGTAAAGGCCCGATCATCCTCGCTCAACGTAAACCACTCAGCCAGATGGCGCATAGCTCTCAGACGCTGAGCGTGGTCAAAGACAGCACCTCTGGGCCTGTCGGTTTTGCCGGCTGTGTAATGAATGGAGGCCAACGCCTGGGGATCGATGCTTGCGGCGCAGGTGCGGATGGCCTCCCTCTCTTCCGGCGTGATTGCCCTGCCAAGAACCGTGCCCATAGGGAATGCTCCCAGCAGCGACTCTTTCTTCACGGCCAAAACGGTCTCCAGGTCGGGCAACTCCTCGACGATGCTTTCGAGGATATGACCCTGCCGCTCGTCATGCACCACCACCAGGCGAGAGCCCGAGTCTTGCAGTATGAAGCAGAGCATGTCGGGCGTCAGCGAGGTCGGTACCGGCACCGTGACCCCACCAGACAGCAGGCAGGCCACGTATGCCACCATCCATTCCAGACAGTTGTCGGCAATAATGGCTACCCGCTCCCCATCAGCCAGGCCATAGTGGCGAAAGAAACTTGCCAGGCGCAAAGCGAGCGTCTGAAATCGCCGGTAGGAGATATCCTGATAGCGTCTGCCCCGCTTGACCTGGAAACATGTCCGCCTACCGTAGGTGTCCATCGCTGCCAGCAAGGCCTGATTGAGATTCTGAGCTTGTTCGTTCATTGCTTGCTCATGACCCCTTGGCCACCACAATTGCTATGTCGTCGAACGGGTCGGTGGGGCCAGCGAAATCCTCAATTGCCTGCTCCAACGCGGCCACAATATCCGCCGCAGGCGCGCCCCGATGGTCAAGGATGACGCGCTGCAGACGCTCCATTCCGAATTCACGCTCCTGTGCATCAGTCGCCTCTGTCACCCCATCGGTGTAGAAGACGATAAAGTCTCCGGGATGGAGGTGCACCGTGCGTTGCTCAAACGACGCGTCCGCGATCACGCCCAGTGCCATTCCCGTGCGTCCCAGTTTTGTCAACTGCTCATGGTCGGCGCGACATAGCAACGGCGGATTGTGTCCGGCGTTAACGTAGGCGACCTCACCGGTCGCCGGATCAAGAAGAGCGTAAAACAGCGTAACAAACATCCCTCCATAAGAGTCGGCGCAAAGCAGCCGGTTCGCACGGGTGATACCCTCCGCGGGTGAAGGCGTGCTGGTCACGCTGGCACGCACGATGCTGCGCGTTAGGACCATGAACAGGGCGGCCGGCATACCCTTGTCGGTCACGTCGGCGATGACCAGGCCGAGCTGTCCCCTGTCCCCCGGGATGAAATCATAGTAATCGCCGGCCACCTCCCGCGCCGGCCGCCATCGTGCAACGAACTCCCAGCCGGGAATCTGCGGTGTCTCTCGCGGCAAAAAACTGGCCTGCACCTCGTGGGCCATCTGGAGCTCGTGATCCAGCCGGCCCTTTTCGACGGCAAGCTGAACTACCTGGGCGGTTCGTTCCTCCACCCGTCTCTCCAGCTCCTCGTTCGCTCGTTGGAGTTCCGCTTGCAGTCTCCGCAAGGCGAGGTGAGTTTCAACGCGAGCCAACACCTCCTCAAGCTGGAAAGGCTTTGTCACATAATCCACCCCGCCGACGGTAAAGGCTTTGACCTTGTCCTCTGTCTCATCCAGGGCGCTGATAAAGATGATGGGAATGTCGCGAGTACGTTCATCCACTTTCAGGTGCTCGCAGACCTCATAGCCATTCATCCCTGGCATGTTGATGTCGAGCAGGATCAGATCAGGAGGGGCCGCCCGCGTGGCCATGAGAACCATCTGCCCGTTGATCACGGACCGAACTTTGTGCCCCTGCTCGGCCAGCATATTCGACAAAAGGCGCAGGTTGGCAGGCACGTCGTCAGCGATTAGAATATCTCCCCCTGGTACTTTCTGTGGTCGCGGGGCAGGCCCCTTCCCTGCCTGCGTCCCACTCGTCGGGGATGTGTCCGTCGCCTTGCTATGCATATTCATCCTCTGATCTCCTGGACTTTCGTCTTTTTTCCAAAGACACCGTATCTTGGCGTTTGGTTCGCACGAGGACGTGCTCACTCCTCACTTTGGCGAAAGTCCAGTATTTCTTGAGTTAGGGTCACCAGGACGTCAAAACGATAGTCGCGGACCAGGCTGGCCAGCGCGTTAGCGACTGGAGCATGCTGTGTACGGATTTGTTCGACAAGGTCGAGAACGAGATGGCCATCGGCCTGGATGGCGGCCTGGTACAGATCAGCCACCCAGTCGGCGGGCAAGGTCGCCAGCATCGCCGGGGTCAGCACGTCTTCGGCCACCTTTTCCACCTTTTCCCCTGTCACAGCGTCTTCGTAGATAAAGCGCACTCCCAGGTGTCTGGCCAACTTGTCAAAGATCTCTGCTTCACGAAAAGGCTTGCGCACAAAGTCGTCACAGCCCTCTGACAAGATGATCTTGCGGTCCTCCTCAAAGGCGCTGGCGGTCAGCGCAATGAGGACCGTCGCCTGACCCTTGGTCGTAGCTTTGATTCGTTTGGTCGCTTCGTGGCCGTCCACGACCGGCATGCGCATATCCATCCAGATCAGGTGCGGCTCCCACTGCTCCCATATCTCAATGGCTTCCTGTCCGTTGACGGCTTCCCGGACCTTGAACCCCAATGGCGGAGAACCCAGGTCCCTGAGCAGCTTGACCAGGAGTTTGCGATTCGCATCCCGGTCTTCCGCTATCAGCAGACGATACACCGGTTGGCCTGGCTCCAGCCCGATCACCCGACGCGTGGGTTGTTCCACCTGCACATCGGTCGCTTCCGCGAGCTCAATCTCTATGTCAAACCTGAAAATGCTACCCTGTCCTAGCACACTGCTAACGGCGATGTCTCCTCCCATCAAGCGCACATATTGCCGGCTGATGGGCAAGCCCAGCCCGGTCCCTTCCTGAGAGGCCCTCCCGCTTGCCGTTTGCACAAAGGGATCAAACAACCCCTGCAGATCCTCTGGAGCAATACCGACACCCGTATCACGCACTTTAAAAAGCAGTCTGCTGTTCTCCTCCTCATACCCCACCCCCAGCGTCACGCCCCCCTCTTGGGTGAATTTGACCGCGTTGCCGAGAAGGTTGATCAAGGCCTGGCGCAGTTTGCCCTCATCCGATCGCACGTACTGGGGCACGTCCGGGGCACGGTCAAAGATGTGCGTGAGTCCCTTGTCCGTAGCCCGTAGACGAAACATGTCTTCCAGGTTGTCGAGCAGGCGATGCAGGTCAAAGCTCTGTTCGTGCAACGTCGTCTGAGCGGCTTCAATCTTTGACATTTCCAGCACGTCATTGATCAGCGTCAGCAAATGCTCACCGCTGCGGCTGATGGTCTCGAGGTTCTCTTTCTGCTCGGCGGCGAGCGATGCATCGTGGCTCATCAACTGCGCAAAACCCAGGATGGCGTTGAGCGGAGTACGGAGTTCGTGGCTCATGTTGGCCAAAAAAGTGCTCTTGGCCCGGTTGGCGGCCTCAGCCGTCCTTTGGGCTTCCAAGGCGGCGTCTTTGGCCTCCCGCAACGCCTCCCCCGCCTGGGCATTCTCAAGAGCTTGCGCCGCCGCCGCGGCGGCGTTAGCAGCCAGGGTGATCTCCTCGTCGGTAAACTGGCGCGGCTCGACAGCGACCAGCCCGATCGTGCCCACCACCTCATCGCGCACGACCAGCGGCAGGATCAACAGCGAGACCGTGCCTCGTTGTCGCATCGTGTCGTGAACGAGCGCCATGCGGGGATCGTGCTGCGCGTCGGCCACGGCCAGCGGCGCTTTGCGCTCCAGAACGTATTGTGCGGAGGGATTACCTTTGACGGGAAGCACAGTGCCCAGAGCACTGGGGCGTTCCTCAGCCCTGTGTTCGGCCACGACGGTGAGGGTGGCACCCCCCTCGTCCAACAGCGCTGCCCCTACCTCGGGCAGATCAAATGCCAGCGCCAACTCCCGGCAGACGGCCTCCAGCACGGCCCTGGGTTCCAGCCTGGAAGTCGTGGCGGCGATTACGCGGTTGAGCAACACCAATTCCCGGTTGCGACGGGCGCGTTCTTTGCCGAGTTGCCGTAGTTCCTTTTCCGCTCGTTTGCGCTCGGCCAAGTCTTGCTGGGCCTGCTCGTAGAGTCGTGCGTTCTCGATGGCGATGGCTGCCTGGGTAGCGATGGAGGATAGCAGGCTGAGATGTCCCTCGTCGTAGACGTCCTCGGCGGTATAGCTTTGCACGGTAATGACGCCTAACACCTCATCCCCGGCGATCATCGGCACCCCCAGACATGACCTGGCCGGCGTGCCAATGGACTCGATGCCAAGCTCCTGCAGACGGCTCTCCACCTCGTTAGGCAGCAGCAGGGGATGGCAACTCCGGATGATGTACTCTGTCAAGCCTCGGCCAGCCTTCCGCCCACCCACGTCCCGCCTGACCTGCTCCCCCTGCACATCGAGGGGGAACGAAACCCAATCCTCGTCCCTGTCGTAGAGGGCAATGTACAGGTTCGTGCTGTCCATCACCCGGCCTACCTGATGGTAAATCAGGTCCAGGAGATCGTCCAGCCGGAGGATAGAACTGATGGCCCGGCCAACCTGATCGAGGACAGCCATCTCGTCAATGCGCCGTTCGCGCTCACCGAACAGTTGGGCGTTCTCGATGGCCCCGGCTATCTGGCCAGCCATCGTCTCCAGCAGTCGCTGCTGGTCTGGAGTGAAGGCCTGCGATCGCAGGCTGGTGACGCT
>Ga0114930_10004748_pt1 | contig 11360 bp, 16 predicted proteins | sample AnhtaG_FD_87300 | JGI IMG/M metagenome (GOLD analysis project Ga0114930, IMG submission 87300) | Deep subsurface microbial communities from Anholt, Denmark to uncover new lineages of life (NeLLi) - Anholt_01485 metaG | ecosystem: Environmental > Aquatic > Marine > Oceanic > Sediment | place... | reverse complement strand
CGTTGACAGGGTTGGTTACAGCGATGGTTTTCATCCTGAGGATTGTCCCGGCGGCGTTGACCTCTGGCCGAGCGAAACAGATGGCGGCGGCAAATCGCTTACGCGCAAGACCGACGCCGATTACGGCAATGACCCTGATAACTGGATCGCATCTGCTCCTTCACCTGGTGTTATTAATCCATAGAGTCTTGAGGTAGGCGCGAAACATACGAAGTCTTCGATGTCAGCAAACCGGAAGGGGATTAGATAATGATAAACATTAACTGTTATCTGCTGATGGCAGTGTAGGGAACAACGCGCCCGGCAGGACTCGAACCTGCAACCTTCGGATTCGAAGTCCGCGACTCTATCCAATTGAGCTACGGGCGCTTCAAATTCTAACTGATTGTAATATAACAACTTGCTACATATTTTGTCAACTCTTGAAGCAGCAAAGATGGTCAAAATCAACAAATGGTGTCAGTTTGGTGTCAGTTTGCAGAAGCTTTAGCCAAAATACTGTTTACTACCTTGTTTGCAGAAACTATATCTTCAGACCGTACAGTCAAGTAGTATTTCCTTGTAGTAGAGATATCAGAATGTCCGGCAAGTTGTTGAACTACTTGGATCGGTAACCGGCTGGCCCAGTTGGTAATCGCGGAGCGGCGAAGGTCGTGTAATGTACATTTACTAACTTTTGCACGCTGACGAACACGGTGAAAGTTTTCTCTCAAGTTGTTGATGACCTCTGAGCGTGAAGTCCATTTTCCGATCTTTTGACGCTCTCGAATTTTCTCAAGTCGTTTTTGGGAAATAAAAATATATGGGAAACCTTCTTTAGCTTGAGCCTGTAAGTTTACCAGCAGCTGTGCGGTTTCATCTGCCATCGGAACAACACGTTTTTCATGATCTTTCGGTTCCCAATTGACTGTTTTCGCAGTTTCCTTCTTAGGGCTGACATAGATTTGCTGAATTTCAAAATCTACATCTGCCCAAGTCAGGTGTAGTATTTCATTACGTCTAAGCCCGCTACCATAAGCGATTGAAATCAAAGCATTCCACCAAAGATCCTTAGCCTCATTTGCCAAGGCACGATATTCTTCGATTTCAACATATCTTACTTTGTTTTCAGTTGTTTTACGTTTTTTGATCTTGGCAAACGGATTTTGTCCTTCAGGCAGATATCCCCTGGGTTCAATTGCCAAGTTAAAGATTCGCTTCAAGGTGCGAATATCTTTATTTACTGTAGAAACACTTGGTACAGTCGACAATCGATGAGCAATGAAAGCTTCTGCTTGTCGAGGTTTAATCTTCGACAACAAAACTGAACCACCTATAAAATTTTCAAAGAACCTCAGAGCCCTATTTTGGTCATCTAATGTGGCATAAGCGACCTGGCCCTTCATGACCTGCTCATGCTCAAGCCGAAACTCATGTAGGGTAACCTTTTTGGGTTTATCGGCTTTGCCTAAACATACACGTTTCTGCAATTCTGATGCGTACTTTTGAGCCTCCTTTCGTGTCTTAAAAACTTTTCCATACCTTTGTCCGTTGGTACCGTACCATCTTGCAATCCAACGATGTCGTCTCTTTCTCGGCCACTCTGACTCCGGAATTGGCTTACCATTTTTACCCTTTGGTACAGGTCCCAACCATTTACGGTAAATACCTACTTTTTCTATTGCCATGGGCAACCTCCTTTTCTTTCAGAATAGGTGGCTACCACCAGCAACTGACAACTGGTCATTTTATAGGATGAGGTTGAAAAGCGCAAATATTTTTTTTGAGAAAAAATAAACATATTTATCACACTCCTTCTTCGGTCTTATACTCCAGGAATTTCTCAAGCTCTTTTTTCAGATACCATACATGTTTAGCAAATTTGGTAGCCTTGAGTTCATCATGGTTACGCCAGTAATCAAGTGTACGTTTTGCAGATTTAGGGGTATGACCGATCTGGTCAAGGCGCAAAAACATTGCAGCCTCTACAGGAGTCATTAAATCAGGAAAAGCTTTGAATCGTTTTGGCCAATAAGAGTCCATAATATTGGAATAATTATTTTCCATATTGAAAATTAATCACTACAAGATGAACAAAAACGATACCCATACTGACGGCAGATACCATTTGGATTTTCACTTACTACAACAGAGCCGCATTGAGGACAAAATAGAAAGCCGGTAAGGCCAGGTGCTTTCGCTTAAACTCCCTAGCTTGAACGATACGAGTTTTTAATCTCCGGTGATATATTCTCATGATTATCTGCTACAATTAATTGATTGCTTTTGCATTAATCCATCCTGATTCTGAACAACTATTTCACAGTCATTTGACACCTTTAATACAACATCTTTACAAAAATCAGACACCACCTTTACAGCCATTGCTTGAAATACCTGAACAAGTCCCGGATAACCATGCCTTCATCAGAGCATTGTGCTGATCCTGCGGGATACAAGGCCTTAACAGCCTTTCTAACTTTATTACAGGTCACGTTTAGTCCCATTTGACTTAAAAGATCTGCAAGCTCTCCATACTGATGCTCTGAATGGCCTGAAGATTTTTGGGATATATTTTTCCGCGAGGCGTAAAAAATGATTGCTTGTCCATTAAGGCCTATTCCTGTTTTTCGAATATCTATGCACTTCTGTTGCAACTCCAAAGGATAAAATGGGCGTTTGGTACGGGTACAATAGAGCGGCATTGGGAATACGCCCATTTTCTGAAGCTGATAAAATCTTGCCCTGGACAAGCCAAGCTTTTTCGTCAGTTCGGTGACGGAACAAACCGCCTTAAGATCGTTATCTAAGCACATTTTTACTATTATCCTCCAATTACTTGGGAAGCAGTGAAGTGTTCTCAATATGATTCTTGCCCTTCTCCGTTATTACTCTGACAGACTTGTCCTTGGTAATGAAACATTCTTTGAGCAGGTATGGTTCAACCACTCTCTGTATAGTAAAAGCCGACAGTGATAATTTCGAGCTTAATACTCCCAACGATGACCGACCGCTTTCCAGCAGTATCTTAAGATAAGACCTATCGAGTTGTTCTAATCCCAATTCATCGATTTGCAGATGACAAAAAGCCTCGTACACATCTTCGAGGGTAATCACATCACGATCATGACTTTTCATCACGCACCAACATGTCTGCAGATTTCTGTACGTCTTCAGCGATAATGTCACCGTTGCCATCTACAATAGTTGCCACTGCAAAACGATTGGCTAATTCCGTTTCGTCATTGTATGGTACAGCTTTCCAGTTCAGTTCGGTCGAAAATCCGCAGGCCTTCAGGAACGATTGTCTATCGAAAAAGGGATCTTTAGACCGGAAGTGATCAGCCAGTTCGTTCGCCATTCGCTTCGTGGCATCGTGCCAGCCTCTGTCGTAGTCATGGCCGGTAAAACCATCACCGACCACGCCTTCTATAATTTGTGCTATCTTTTCAATCATAATCATTTTCCTTTCATTAAATTCTTACCTTGCTCAAAAACTGTCTGGCAAATTTCTCATCTTCCCTGGAACGTTTTACACAGGCCTCAAGCACATCCAGGCTGTGGCTGATATCAGCTTCTGCCGCTGACATGATTCTGGTCTTATACTCCTGGTAAATATCCCTCATCGCTGTATTGATATCATCGTAGTCACTGTTGGCGTCGTAGTTGGCCTTCGTATATGTACAGAAGTGATCGAAAAATCTCTCTGTATCCTGACCAGCTTCGAAGTATGTTGAGTAAAAAGTTTCCAAATTGTAATGAGCGATGAAACCACAATGCAGATGCAGGTGCTCGTACAGCCTCTTGGTAAAGTGCTGTTTCTTTAGGCCGTGCTTCAGGAAAGTCTCCCAGTTCTTAAGAACCAGCTCCTTTTCCTTAGCGGTCATAAACTCAACGTCGGTAAACATATCAATCACCCCCATTCTCAGAGTTGAACATCTCGGGCGCAATCTCTTCCAGCGTTTTCGGGTGCCAATACAAATCTCGCTCAATTGGCAGTCCCATCGGGCCTCTTACTTCTTCAAGTTCTTTCAGGCTGAAATATCCCAGTTCTTTGAACTGACCATCCACTAAGCCAAAAAATGTGTCTTCTCCATCGAACTCACTAGCGTACCAAGTCCATGAACTCGAAGGGCTGAAGTACTTAACCAATGCAACTGCCTTACCGCCCTTACCATCCTGCGAATAAAGCGGCGGCAACTTTTTACGGATTTCCTTTGTTAATAATTTCATGCCGCGGATTTTATTGTTGGCAGCTCTTTTGTCAGCCTTCACTACTGTATCGCCGCCAATACAAACAGCCCGTTCCTCGGGAATGTTCATCTCCTGCGCGAGACTACCCAAGAACTCAGACATGTTCCGATTCTGATCTTCGCGAGAGATTGGGTCAGACTCTATTGCAGGTATTGGTGTGCCGATTACTTCAAGCTGGATAGGCTCTAATTCGAGAACTATCCTGCCGTTTTCGTTGCTGTACCACTCCACATAGGGTGTGCTCCCGTAATCGTAAGGTGGTAATCCTGCAGTGATGTCACCAACTTTGCCTGTTTGATGCAATGCAAAATCTTCAAAATAACCATCATTGTCAACATTTGCCTCCTCATAAGCATCTCCTGTAAAATGAATCTTCGCTCCTCTAATGTCCCTGTGGAAGTTGCCCTCTAAATCAAAGGTCACCTTTTCTTTCAATCCGACAAACTTCATCCATCCTGTCACCTTGTTAGGAACTGAATTATCCAAGGTCCCTTCAATCAAAAATCTTGTTGGTCTAAAAGCCATTTTAATTACCTCCGTTTCTATAAGTGCAATGGCACGCTCTCTGTGTTTGTTGAGCGTGCCATCTGGTTAAATTGTTTGATTTGAATTCAAGACTTTAAGTTAATAAACTATTGGTTTGAAATTAAGTGATGGTAGAACCACTCTATGACGACTTGTGCACTTTTTCGGTTCCATCCTTATATAGGATCGTAAGAGTTTCATCTTCTTCGAAGATTATTTTCTTCCAGTCCTTAATGACACCGTAAAGACAGCTTCGTATCTTTGACCGTAGGTATTCTGCAGGTCCGATGATAGTTGCCCAGAACTGGTCCAGTTCCTGTTCGAGATAATACAACTGTGTATCCCAGGTATCACCATCATCATTCCAGCCGCCAAGGTGGTACCATATATCGGTTGAACTCAGTTGACCCCTGGCCTCAAGCGTGATGTAAACATTCATACAGTACCAGCTTCTTTTTTTTGTCGGTTGTTCAAGCACCGCCATAAGTACATCTGATTCGAAAACCTTGTTATCACTGGTATGAACTGTTATTTGCAGTGAATCAACAGCAACAAGCCTTTCGTTCCAAACACATTCGGAGCCGAGTTCTTTTCCCACGGCCACCTCGATCTTATCTATCGTAGGCAGGTCAGCCCAGCTGTATCCATCATAGGAGGGCGAAATGCTTACCGGCACAAACGGCTCTTTGAATTTACCCATTGCTGCCAGGAGGTGTACGTTCGCCTCATCGGTTTCACAGCCATCCTGACGATCCTTGCTCAACCGGTAACACTTCTTCAATGGAAAATCGTTGGGCATTGGAATCTCTATAGGCTCAGGGGTATCACCGGCGAGAAGGCCCACTTCAAATACAGGTTCGGCTTCCGGCAGATTGATGCCGAGTTCCTCGGCGCGCCTGTATTCCTTAAAGGGAAGCTTATGCGAGCCTCGCTTCTGGATGGAACGATAGGCCTGGACTTCAACGGCTGCTTTGAGGTTTTCAAAAGCTTCATTCTCAATAAGTCTGGTTCTTGCCGGCAGCATCATTCGAATCTCTGTCGGCTCTCCTGTCATATCCACTAAGAAAGCAAGTTCCGGCTCGGTCACGGGTGAATATCTAAAGGTTATCACTTGGCCGTGGAAGTTGACCAATACGTCATTGGAATAGTATCCCCTTCTGAACTCCATGTGCCATTTGTTGAGAGACTTTTTTGACGCACCTCAATATTACAGCCAAGAGCAGGATACAGAACTGCATTATCAGAGCAGAAATGCGCTCTCGCACATTCCTGTCCATCAACCGTAACTCTCATGCTGGTAAAAACAGCATGCTTTTCTACTGTAGCAAATTCCCATAACTCATCTTTGAAAACAAGTATTGCTCCATTTATAGAATCGCTGTTTTCTAAAATCGGAACCGGTTCTCCTGTCCAGACCTTCTCAGTTATGCACACTTTCCTATTACCACTGCAGATAGTTAGTTTCCGTGGTGCCAGACAAAATACTCCAACTCCGGCAGGGTCTTCAGCTTTCTCCATTGCATCGTCCCAATCCGAATCGCCAAGACTAAGCAGTTTTGAAAAGTCGTCAATGCCACCGCCATTATCACAAACAGTAACGAAACCATCCTTGTTGATTATGTTTACATGTGTTGCACCAGCTCGCCTTGAGTTTTGCAGGATTTCGATAATACGACCCTCAAGTGTCCCGGTAAAAAGCCTGCTGGTTTTCGACAGTAATTTTTTACTAACTTGTGCTTGTATTGTCTCCATTTTCAAGTACCTCCAATTCATTAAAGAAAGCGATAGCATGCGCTCACGTGACAAGCATGCCATCTGGGTTAGAATAAAAACATACTCCAAAGTAGAACTATTGAGCTTTACTTTGGAACTACCGATTATTTGGGTTCTTTCAAGACTTACTTATTTAGAGCTTTTTTCAGGGTTTTCTGCTTTTTCCGGCTGTTTGTGTTCCATCAGGTATTCAAATGCCTTCTGAAGCGCTAATATGGCTTTGGGAAGGTCATTCAAGCTAAGGCTGTTGGTTCCATTCCATTGGCCGGTTTTGTCTTTGTACCTGACTTCGATCGCTACTTTCGGTAGCTGGATTAACTTGCCATTTTTTTCAATGGTGTTTCGAAATACAGATGCTCTTACAGCTCCAACCTTGAAAACAGTTTCTGGTTTTACCATTTTCCGCTTATTCCTTATCGATTGGATATTACCAATCAGTACGATCGTACTAGGTGATAGGAGTTTATAAATCTTTCGGCTGATGCTGATGAATTCAAGGCCGAGAGAAGGCGCTAAAAAAGCGACCTTTAGGAAAGCGATTCTTGGCAAGACCTTCTCGAAGGCCGCTGATTAATAATCAGCATCAGCAAGAAAACGTCGATGGCAGAACCTCAAAACCGCAGCGCGTAACAAAGAAGTCACGGGAGAAAAGAGTTGAAGGACAGGTGAGAATTGGGCGGTAAGAAAAAGACGGTTTGAGATATCAGTGACTAAGAAAGAGCTCCCTTTAATCTTCGCCATTTCAAGGAATTCCGGTTTTTCCAGGCCGGAACAGGCTAAATTTCAAAGGCAGTTAAATCTAACATCCAAAAAGTTACTTTGTTCTTCCTGGCAATGCTTTCAGTGACATGAGCTTTTGTCAGGCTCGAAAGTGGCTTTTGATATTTGAATTTGTTTTGCCTTCAATGCCTATTAAGACTTTGAAGTTTATAAATGTTGCTATTTCTATGGTTTTCCTATAGTTTTTGCTCTCGAAAATATATTTTGGTTCTTATATATTCAAGTGACACAATTTTTAAATACCTTTGTTGCGTTATCATTTTGAAATGGTAGCAAGAGACAATATGGCCAGGAAAGAAAAGGACGTGCAAGCTCTTGAAGAAATCTGTGAAAATACCAGGAGCATTCGAAGAGTTGTAAACAAAATCTTCGATCATCTGCAAGAATATCAGGAGAAGCATGAAGATTATGATCCAGACAGCATAAGCTGGCAAGATTTATATGATAATAAGGATATGTATTCGCAGGCTGCCTAAATACTTTTATAGGCAGGAGAATAATTATTGTCAGGCTTTTTTTCAAAATAGTTTTTCAGATTTATAATCCATTCTGGTAGAAGACAATCTAAACTCTTGGATTCATGTTTTGGAATACTTTCATATTCTGTTCTGCTGGAGTACTGTCTCTTCTTCTCATTCATCTTAGTGTTATTCTAAAGTGGTGACAGGGGTATATAAATTTTTCTGTTTCAAGATGAACTGCGGGAAGGGTGATTTATTGGGGCGTGTAAAAAGGTTTATAATTCGTAAGAAATATGAATGACTTTGCAGTATTTTTGCAGAAAGAAAAAATTCTATGTGCTATAGTAATGTTCAGAAAGGTACCTGGGTCAGGCGACATATTTACACGGAGCTCAAAGCTTAATACAAAAAAGGATTGTTGTGACTATTGAAATTACGATTTATCTACAAATTTTGAATTGAATCACATCTGAAACAGAAGTAAACTTTTCCTTATGGTCAAATTCATACCGAACATTCTGACTTTCACGCGGTTTGCCTTAACTTTCGTCTTCCTGGGCATGATTCTGTACTCAACATCTGCCACAAACAGGCCATTCTTTCTGGACATTGCCTTTGTCTTGTTTGTCATTGCTGAGTTAACGGATATCGTTGATGGCAAGATAGCTCGAAAATTCAAGGTTGGGAGCAAGTTGGGGCGAATGACAGACCCACTCGCTGACAAAATCCTCGTCTGTGGCGCCTTTGTCTGCTTTGCGATAATTGGTGAGCCAAGACTCTTTGGTTTCAGTCGAGGAGCATTAGCAGCGATTCACTGGACTGTGGCTGGCATACTCATCATTAGAGAAGCTTACGTCACCATAATACGCCACATTACAGAAGCCCGAGGCCTTGTCTTTCCTGCAGTCGCCACTGGCAAGGTCAAGGGTGTTCTGCAGGCCTTTGCCATTGGCACGGTGATTATTAAGATGGCTCATGTTCAAACTGCTACCTGGGGATACTGGTTCACTACCGTGACTTTTGTGCTTATGTTAGCCTTCACAGTCATATCGGGCTTCGCAGCAACTCGGCGAAGTTGGTGGAACAAAGCTACTTAACTTTAAGAGATCTTTATGCCGCACTTGTGCTAACATAGGTTGAATACAAAACTTTGCCTGATTCAACGCATGACCGACCCAACAATAGTCTTACCATTGATAGGTTCAGAAATCTTACGTTTTCTGACTTTTTAGATGTTATCTTGTTCTGTAATTCATAGTTACTGGATTTATCTCTTCTGCGGTACTCATGTGTTGTACTTTTTGAATAATCCATAACGAAAAATCCATAGCATGAAGCAAACTCCCATAATAAACAACAGTTCTGTAAATTCCTCCCAAAAACTAAACCACACCAAGTTTTGGCTGTACATTGTCGTGAGAATACTTCGAAACAGTCCGAATCCCATTGGCCCTACTCCAGCAGCATAGAATATTTTAGCCAGGGGCAAGGCATTCTCTTTTTTAAGAATAAGAATTAGTAGTGAAACAGGGAACTAGTAGTCTGTCACAGATAAAATGCTGGGATAGAGGTCTTTTTGCCGATATATCTAAAAACGATATATTTGGTAAGGAGACCGCAAATGAAAAAGTATATAGTTGAATTGACAAGTGAAGAACGAAAGCAGTTGCAACAATTGGTCAAAAAGGGCAAGGTGGCTGGTTATAAGATTCGCCACGCTCAAATGCTCTTAAAGGCCGATCAAGGCAACAAAGGCCCCGGCTGGCCGGATGCACAGATCGCCGAAGTATTCGCAGCGCATGTTACCACAGTCGAGAGACTGCGAAAAAGGTTTATCGAGCAAGGTTTGGAGGCAACCCTGGAACGAAACAAGCGTAAAAATTATGCTCATAAGCTTGACGGTGATGCCGAAGCTCACCTGATAGCTATAGCCTGCAGTGACCCACCGGCTGGTCGCAATGAATGGAGCTTACGGCTTTTGGCAGATCGCCTGGTAGAATTGTCTGTGGTAGATAGTGTTTCTTATATGACTGTCAGCCGGACGCTTAAAAAAACGAACTTAAGCCGTGGTTAAGTGAACAATGGTGCATTCCTCCAAAGGGCAATTGCGAATTTGTAGCTCATATGGAAGACACTTTAGAAGTGTACCATAGGCCGTATAACGAGAAATTCCCAATGGTATGCCTTGATGAGACGAATCGACAGTTGATAGCGGAAACTCGCAGGGCGATTCCTGCAAAACCTGGTCAGAACAAACGTATTGATTATGAATATCGCCGCAATGGCGTGGTAAATTTATTTATGATGTTTGAGCCATTAAAAGCCCGTCGGCATGTGAAAGTAATGGATCGACGGACACGAAAAGACTTTGCAGCATGTATTCAAGAACTGGTGGATGTTCATTATGCAGATGCTGAAAAAATCGTTCTGGTTTTGGATAATTTGAACACCCATTCTGAGGGTTCACTTTATGAGGTCTTTGAACCTACCGAAGCTCGACGGCTTGCTGAAAAACTGGAAATACATTACACGCCGAAACACGGCAGTTGGCTGAATATGGCAGAAATTGAAATAGGTGTTTTAAGTCGGCAGTGTTTGTCGAAATATATTGAGAGTAAGGAACGTATGATAGCTGAAGTTGCAGCTTGGGAGCGACAACGTAATGAAGCGAATGCCACGGTGGATTGGCAATTCAGAACTGCGGACGCTCGTGTAAAATTGAAAAAACTTTACCCAGTAATTTAGATGTGACAGACTACTAGTGGGAAAATGCAACTCGAAACAGATTACGCAAAACGCTATTGACAAGTATATACTAAAAAGGGGCAAAGAAGTAATACGTTCAACGCTTAACAAAGACATCAGAAACCTGAAAGCATTAATCAACTGGTGCAGGAAAAATAGATACGTAAATGGTAAGATAGAAATCAAAGAATTAAAGGAAGATGAGAGGCCTGTCATATCCTTGAGTCACACTCAGATAAAGAAATTGCTATCAACTTCTAAGCCATACAAGACAATGTGGATGAGAATTCTGTTGGCTTTAGGCACAGGCTTGAGACGCGGTGATATTGAGTCATGGAGGATCTCGGATATTAACTTTGAAAACAGCAATGTCACTACGCGGAGCAAAAAGACAAGAAAAAGCATGGGCTCACGGCCTGTGCCGGTTCCGGTCATGGTAGAGCTTAAGAAGTATGTTTCTGGATTAGATGCTGAACAAGACAAAATATTTAATGATAATTTCAGCCAGTACAGATGGGATAAGATACGTCAAAAGGTTGGTTTAGCTGACTTTAAATTCCATGACTTACGTAAGACCTTTGGTTCCGTTCTCGCTCAGAACGGCGTATCCACTGCTGTCACACAGAAGTTATTGGAACACTCGTCACCAGATCTAACCAACAAGGTCTATACGAATGTCGACCCTGTCTTGCGCCGTGCAGTAGATCAAATACCGGTTGATGACTGGCTGTAACTGGCAAGAACGATCCGGATATAATCTAACCAAGCCCGCAAAAATTGCATAGCAAAAAGTTATCTGTTCATTTCCTTCTGGGTTATTTCTTTTGTCTAGCCGAGTCCCAT
>Ga0114930_10004747_pt1 | contig 11362 bp, 6 predicted proteins | sample AnhtaG_FD_87300 | JGI IMG/M metagenome (GOLD analysis project Ga0114930, IMG submission 87300) | Deep subsurface microbial communities from Anholt, Denmark to uncover new lineages of life (NeLLi) - Anholt_01485 metaG | ecosystem: Environmental > Aquatic > Marine > Oceanic > Sediment | place... | reverse complement strand
CTTGTCGTGGTCTTGCTTGGCCTGCCGGGGTGCGCGCAGCCCGCCGGTAGTACCGTCGGGACGGTGCAGATCGAGGTGGTTCCCGGCGAGACCGCCGGCGGCGATCTATTCAGCGGACAGGAACTTCGCGCTACCATGTCCGTGAAGGCCGGTCATGTTTACCATATCACTGCGAGTCTGACCGTGGTGACAGCCGGCTCGACCGAGTTCGATGGGGTGAAAGGTGTGGTCTCGGGTGCTCCTCTCGCGGAGCCTGTAGAATTCTTCGTCGAGTCTCCGGGCGGCGCAGGCCTTGATGGTTCAGGGCTGAGTAATACCTTCGTCCCAGACCTCGATGGCCAGGTCGTGATTGAGTTTGTCTCGGCGTCGACGCAAACGACGGAGTCGACGAGCAGTGCTCTCGAGTCAATTCGCCGTCTGATCCGCGGACCTACACGAGCTACCTATGAACTGCTCGTAACCGATCTGGGATTCGACGATAACGGCGCCGCCCCGGAGGACGCGGTGATGCTCACGGTCGGCATCGAGGGCGAGCGTACCGGCACCATAAGCCCCGGGGACGAAGCAGACTATTTCGTGCTTCAGGTTGAGGTTGACACGACGTATCAGCTCAAGCTCGATTCCACCGACTCGGTCAGCGTAACCTCGGGGTCCGAGGACCGGTTTGGACAGGTCAACTTCGGTGTGGCAACAGCCGGCGGGCTGGCCATCGACGTCAGCTCATCCGCGGGAATACCGGGAATCAGCGAGCTCACCGCTCCGGCCACCGAGGAAGTCCTTTTGCGATTGACCGGAGGGTCCACCGGAGACTCCGTATCTCCTTCCGCTCCCACCATTCAATATGCCATCAGCGTCGTCGAAGTCGTCCCCGAGGAGCCTCCCGAGGGCGAGTAGGCCGCAGTGCGTCAACGCCTCGGATCCAGTGTGTCCGACGTTGTACGCTCGCTGGATCGAGAATCCCCTCTCGGTCCTTTCGCGCGTGCCGAGAAAGGATTCTCGGCACAGCATGAACAGCATATTCGAGTCCCACTAATAGATCGGGTTCAGACCGGTCGTCCTGTTTACTCGATACACAGGCTCCCCATTCACGTCGAACGGGTCGATCAGGATCAGGCGATCAATGAAGGGTGATTCGTACGGCTCGATCACGTCATGGCAGATGGTGCATGCTATCGGTATCTCCCCGATTCCCCACGACTCGGTCGCCGGCAGGACATTGTGGTCCAAGCCGTAGATTTCGAAGGGCTCGACCAGGATACCGGACTCTTCGGAGTCGAACCAGTTTACCCCACCGGGCGCCTGTCCATCCTCGTACCAGACGCGCGGACCCTTCACAAGTACAGGATTGTTGGCTACAGGTTCGTCGTACGGGTCGTTGCCCTTAAGCGCCTGCATGTACAGTAGCATCTCGTCCGGGCGGTTGACCTCAAGCTTGTCGTCGCCGTTGTCGTCCTCTACACCAGACAACGGTGCATTTCCAGTGATGTACCTGAGCCGCCAGAGGATGATCGGCTGGATCGTGTCGTCAACCGTGGTCAGCGGGGTCGCGTTCTGGTCCCAGTCCGCCCAATAGATGGCGATCTCCATCTTCTGTGGAAAAAACCGCTCCACGCCGTCACTGTCCATTTTGCGTCGGAGGGCGGGATACCATTTGCTCTTGTCCGGGTCCGACGGGTTGCGCGGATCGCTCGATAGAAACTCATCGGTGTGGTACTGCACAGCCGTGCCCGTGAGTGACCAGTCCGTGACGAGGACGCCCCGCTCGAGTGCGTAGGGCATGTGGCACGCCTGGCAGGACAAGGATCGCGCAGGGCCACCCTCATCCCACTCGAAGAATCCAATTATGTGAACCGAGACAATGCCGGGCACTTCAGGTGCCTCGGGGTCCTTGTCCGGGTTGGGCATGCCATTCGGGAGTATGGACATATGACATTCTCGGCACGACTTGAAGCCGACCCAGTCAAGTTCGTTGCGAAACTGGGTGTAGGGTGAGTTGCCCTTGGTGTAATTGTGGTCCACGTCGCCGGAATGACAGTGGGTGCAAGCCCTCGCGTGCTCGTCCGCAATGTCGTTGCCCGGATCCTCGTCGCTTCGGTTGGTCAGCTTCTTGAAATGCACGTCGCGCTCATCGAACCAGACCATGCCTCGCTTGTCCTCGGCACCGCCCGGCAGGTGGCAGCCCCAGCACACCCGGTCCCCGGGGATACTTGTAAGGGTGGTTTCCGGTAGGCTGAGCGTGTCGTCGGGATTCCTGATGAGGCTCCCGTCAGTCACGCCCACCGAGTAGTCGATCTGAAGAACGGGAGGATTCGCGTCCGTATTGAGGGTAGAGAACCACCCTTGACCGGCTGTCCCGGCCGCAGCGAACGCGGGCACCGGATTCTCCATCGCGTCGACGAGTTCGGTCGTTGTGGCTAGAACAGCCGCGCGCCACTCACGGTGCATATCCTTCTCATCGCTCCATGTCCTACCCGTGCGATGACAGTGAAGGCACTCAGGCTCGGCGACACCCGTATCGTTCCATGGAGCGGGGCTCAGTGAGCCGTCGGTGTCATCAAGAAAGGCGTAGTCGCCGTCCAGGACGACGTCGTCCGCCGTCAAGCCCAGCCGTTCGTACCCGAACTGAAAGCGTCCGGTATCCTCGTAGTATCCGTAGAGGCGCTGGCCGCTGCGATCAAACTCCATGCCTCCGCCACCGACGTGGCAACCACCACACTGGAAAGCCGAGTAAAAGGTAGTCATGTCGATGACGGATTGGCTGGCGTTATTTTTGTCAGCCGTCTGGCGGTTCATACCCCCGCTCCCGCCTGACCAGCGTCCGTACACCCCGGACCCACGGACCCACCAGCGACCATCACCGTAGAAGTCATCATGCATGATGATGTCCCCAACGGTGTCGGTACGTCCCTGCTGGTGATGGGAGCCGTTGGCGATGTTGTCTAGATCGTGGCACGCGTTAACACCACAGGTTTGTCGCGCGCTATATGGTGCCGTCGACGTTACCGTCAGGATGCTGCCGGAGGTGTCGCGTAACGGGATCGGTAGATGACCGTGTGCGCGCTGGAACGCCGCGAAGTCGGCCAGGTCGACATCGCCATCCACATCCCCGTCAAAGACTTCGGTGCATTCCTGAGACGCCGGCGCCTTGCCGGGACCCGAGTCCTCGAGGCAGGACTTGAAGGAGGAATGATCCCTCAAGTCCACGTAGCCGTTCCCGTCGTCGTCAAAGTCCCCTGAATCTGCCAGGGTGGTCATCGCAATGCTCAGGACCCCGAGACAGGCCGATGTCACAGCCGCGTTCCTGTGCTTGCCGCTCATGTTTGTCTTCTCCCCCGGGAGCGTGCTTCTCGGTCCAGCGACTGAAAGAGGGGGTGAGTATCTCTTCTCCAGCCTCCACGCGCGCAGAAGGCGCACGTCACCCCTTACCACACCCCTTACTACGTAGCTTAGGCGAGACGGACGCGAGTGTGAAGTCTTTTTTAGCACAGTGCGGCCATGCGAGACACGGTCCGCCTTTCCTCCTCTCCGGTACGAGGCTGGGTCCAGCCTGTCAGGAGAGGTCCGGTATCCATCCAACCCTGGAGAACAGATTGTGGGACGGAATCGCGGTCACCCGGCCATTACAGTGGCAGTGAAACTGTTGGTCGGACACGGATACGAGCGGCGATCACTCTTACGAAGCGACCCGTCTGACGAGGGGACCCCCGCCGTGGCGATGGCGTTGAGGTGGTGGGCGTAACGCTTGGGCATGATAGAGGGTAGGTTCTCGTAGCTGGCCAAGAGCACTTGAACTCACCGTAGAAAGACACACCCCGCCGGCGGGAGAGGTACCGGCGGGGTGCAGTATGGTTAACGGTCGGCCTGTGGCCGACCGAAGGTCCTCATTCATTGGGATAGTATATTTACAAACGTCGCACACGACCTCCATTGTCGGTGTCAACAGTAGAATTCAGAATGTCGAATAGCGAATTCAGAAACTATACGACCCACTGCTCAAGAAGAGTGCCACACTCGCCATTCTTAATTCGCTATTGGCTATTCGACATTCCCGTTCTACATCATTCCGCCCATTCCGCCCATGCCACCCATGCCGCCCATCCCTGCGCCGGCACCGGCCGGGGCCTTCTTCTCCTTCTCCTTGATCTCGGAGATGATGCAGTCCGTAGTCAGCAGCAGGCTGGCGACGGAAGCCGCATTCTGCAGTGCCACGCGCTCGACCTTCGTGGGCACCAGCACACCCATCTGGATCATGTCGCCGTACTTGCCGGTCAGGGCGTTATAGCCGAAGTTGGGGTTTTCGTTTTCGACGATCTCCTGCCAGACGATCGAGCCGTCCATGCCGGCGTTTGTGGCGATCTGCCGAACCGGTGACGACAGAGCCCGGCGGACGATGTCCACACCGGTTTTCTGATCACCCTTGAGCTTCTTGGCCAGCGTGTCGAGCGACTTGATCACCCGCAGCACGGCCACGCCTCCGCCGGGGAGTACGCCCTCTTCGACGGCTGCACGGCAGGCGTGCAACGCGTCCTCGACCAGGGCCTTCTTCTCCTTCATCTCCACCTCGGTTGCGGCTCCGACATTGATCTGGGCGACGCCGCCGGCCAGCTTGGCCAACCGCTCTTCGAGTTTCTCGCGGTCGTAGTCGCTGGTGGTCTTCTCGATTTCGTTCTTGACCTGCTCGATGCGGCCCTTGATCTTCGCGGTCGCACCACCGCCCTCGATGATGGTGGTGGTTTCCTTGTCGATGCGGATCTTCTTGGCCGACCCCAGGTCGGAGACACTGACGTTTTCGAGTTTGATACCCAGGTCCTCGAAGATCGCCGTGCCGCCGGTGAGGATGGCCATATCTTCCAGCATGGCCTTTCGTCGATCGCCGAAGCCCGGGGCCTTGACCGCACAGCACTGCAGCGTGCCGCGCAGCTTGTTGACCACGAGTGTGGCGATGGCTTCGCCCTCGACATCCTCGGCGATGACCAGCAGCGGCCGGCCGGCTTGCGAAACCTTCTCCAGGATCGGGATCAGGTCCTTGACCGCCGAGATTTTCTTCTCGTGGATCAGGATGTAGGGCTTGTCGAGCTCACAGGTGAGATCCTCGAATTTGTTGATAAAGTGCGGGGAGAGGTACCCCTTGTCGAACTGCATGCCCTCCACGAGATCAACGGTGGTATCGAGGGTCTTGCCCTCTTCAACGGTGATGACGCCGTCCTTGCCGACCTTGTCCATAGCCTGGGCGATGTGCTTGCCGACATCAGCGTTCTGGTTGGCCGCACACATGCCCACCTGGGAAATCTGCTCGGTGCTCTTGGCCGGCGTGCTCATCTTTTCGAGCTCGGACACGACAGTGTTGACCGCCTGCTCGATGCCGCGCTTAAGCTCCATGGCCTCGGCGCCGGCGGCGAGGTTCTTTAAGCCCTCGTCATAAATCGCCTCGGCGTAGATGGTCGCGGTGGTTGTGCCGTCACCGGCGACGCTGGAGGTCTTAGAGGCCACCTCCTTGACCATTTGGGCGCCCATGTTCTCGTAGGCTTCCTCGAGTTCGATCTCCTTGGCCACCGTCACGCCGTCCTTGGTGACGGTCGGGGCCCCGAAGGACTTCTCGATCACGACATTCCGTCCGCACGGGCCTAAAGTAGCCTTGACCGCCCGGGACAACTGCTTGACACCGCGACGAATGGCCTCGCGGGCCTCCATCTGATACGCAATCTGCTTTGCTGCCATTGGATGATATCTCCGATCAGAAACTCAGAATGGCGAATTCAAAATGGCGAACACCAACGGCGGGAAACTGTGAGTTCACATCACGATTCCGAAATTCGCGTCGTCTCGCCTTACCGCCCAATAGACTTTTCATAATTCGCCATTCACCGTTTGCGATTAACCCATAATCCCCAGAATGTCCGACTCGTCCATGATCATGTACTCTTCACCGTCGACCTTGATCTCGGTCCCCGCGTAGCTGGTAAAGACTACCTCGTCGCTTTTCTTCACCTGCATCTTGCTGCGGGTTCCGTCGTCAAGCAGGCGGCCATTCCCAATAGCCATCACGACCCCGCGTTTGGGCTTTTCCTTGGCGGTGTCCGGAAGGACGATCCCGCCGGCTGTCTTCTCTTCCGCGTCCACACGCTTGACGATCACCTTGTCGCCGAGCGGCCTGATATTCAGCTTGGCCATGGTGTGAGCACTCCTTTCTTCTTGTCTTGCTCATAGGTTCGGTTTCGACTACGACGAATCGCCTGATTGACATCTACAACAGGCTCTGCAAGCTCAGGAACAGAGTCGTTCGTGTTGACTTCCCGACGCCATTCCGCGACCTGCCTGCACAGCCATAAGCCCGTCCTGCCAAAGCGCGGGCATCCCGTACAACGGGAAACACTTTGCACGCCCGGTGCCAGAGCATCGGATCTGCCCGTGACAGATCGGCATTGCCGCAACTTACCTTCTGACAGAAGGTTAGGCAACAACAACCGGGCCCTGAGGGGCCAATAGGCGCTGTCTGAATCACCGCCCCGCTGTCAATTCGGGTCCTGTCGGACGCCTCTTCTGCCAGTTTGGCAGCCGCCCTCCCGCGACCGCGAGCCTCAGGCCACACCGTGCCCTACCATGTTCGATGAGGCTTATGGTGCCTCCTGCGGGCGATGAAGGGCCCGCAACAGGTCTCGCTGCTCCACAATGCCGACGATGCGTTTGCCGCCGGTCCGCTCGACCACCGGCAACACGCCGACGTTTTGACTCGTAAACGCATCCAGCAGTTCCGTGAGCGTCATGTCCCTAGGCACGCTGATGGAATTCGGGTCGGCGAGATCGACGGCGGTTATCAGCTCACTCAGCGTGGGATCATAGATGACATCGCGGACATCGCTGAAGTGAATGACGCCGGCGAAGGCCTCATCGTCGTCAACTACCGGGAAATGGCTATAAGTTGACCGTTCGACAGCGTGCAGGACCTCATCAAACGTGGCCGAGGCCCGAATCAACTGCACGTTCGTTCGCATGATGTCTTCAACGAGCATCTGCTTCCTGTCGACAGTGCGCCTGTTGAGCCGCAATCCGAAAAGCCGCCCCAGCGATTGAAGGGTGATCCTGACGATTGGCGAGCCCTCCGTGATCACGCCGGCCCGCCTCAGCAGTGTCATTGCCTTGACCTCGCCGGCCTGTACAACACAGCGCTTCAGAAGCAATGGGCCTACCAGCTCAAACACAATCACGCTGCCGAGGACAACGGTCGCGAATCGGGATGCCAACTCGCTTTGCCAGTATCGCTCCACGAACGCAGCCAAGCCGATAACGACGGCAGCCTGGCACAAAAGCGCCGGACCCAAACGCCCATTAGCCCGCTCGGGCCCTAAAGCCCATCGCACGCCGAGGCGACACCCCAGCGCCTTTCCGAGGTAGCGACAGAGCACATAGCCGCCGCCGAGCCATCCCATGTGTCCCAGGTCGGTAAGGTGCAAACCATATCCGGCCATTACGAAGAATCCCGCAAAGATCGGCGCTCCGACAGTGCGCAACGTCGATTCGAGCTTCTGGGAATCGATGGCCACGTTTGCGAATACCGCACCCATTACCAGGGCGGTCAGAAGAAAGTTGAACGACACGCCCCGGTCTTCCCATAGCCATTTCTCGCCGGCCCCGAACAAAATGAACAGGGCAAAGAAGACAAGAAGGGTCTAGGCGATGGGCAGCTTGGCATGAATGATGCTTATCGCGGTACCGGCCACGATTCCCAGGGCCACGCTACCCACAGTCGTGAACCACAGTGCGGGCCACAGATGCTCCGCCAGGGCGCCGGTCGTGTTGATCACGCTAAGCGATGCCAGGGCGAGAAAGACTGAATGGAACAGAATGATGCAGACGATGTTGTTCATTCCGGTCAGCCCGAGCACGGTGTCCGTGATCGGTCCCTTGGCCTCGTACTCCTGCAAGACGAAGAGCGTCGCCGCCGGTGCGGTAGCCACCGCGGCGGCAGCCAAAAGCAGTGCAAGCACCAGGTTTTGGGCGATGCCATAGGCCGGTTGCACAACCACAGCCATAAGCGCGCAGCCCACGAAGACAAACCCCAACACCAGCCCTATTTCAAGCGCACTGATCTTGAAAACGCGCGGGCCGGCCGCTCGCAACTTGGAGCGCTCGAACGCCCCACCGATGGTAAAGAGAATCAGTCCGAGAGCCAGGTCCTTGATAGGTCTGAGCGGCGCAGCCGCGCTCTCGAGGGCTTGCTGTGCGACGCCGCCGTCGGCTGCATCGAACACGGTGTACAGCAGGAATCGCAGTGCCACGCCGCCCAGCAGAAAACCGACAACGCGCGGAACATGGACCAGGCGGGCTGCGTATCCGCCGACGATCGCGGAAACCAGCATCAACCCGAACAGCAGACCCGGACCCGGAGTGACTCCCAACAAACACAACGACACGCAACTCTTCTCCCTATGCGAACGCGCCGGCGACTAGCCAGGAGGGGTGGCTGCCGGGACCGCACTCTAACCATTGGATGCCTGTTGGGAGAAATGTGCAAGGCGGTGGACCAGAGGGCGCGGCTGCAGATCACCGGGCGCGGCTGCGGCCCGGGCACACTGGCGGACCAGCCGCCAGTGGCACGCAAGCATCGCTGGACCGAGAATCCCTTCTCGGTCCTCTGGCAGGTGCCGAGTAAGGATTCTCGGCACAGCGTATAGTCGGATTACTTGTGAGACACGGCACTAGTTGGCAGGGTGGTTATTCTTCGCTAACGGGGTGACCTCGAGACGAAGACGCGTGATCCTCCGTGGCTCAGCCGCGATCACTTGAATCCCTACGTTATCGTGCTCGCAGCGCTCCCCGACCTGGGGGATCTTACCCATCCGGCTGAACACGAAGCCTCCGACGGTTTCAAAGTCCTCGTCCTCCGGCAATGAGAGGTCGAATTCATCGTTGAGGTCGTCGATCCGCATCCGGGCGTCGACCTCAACAGTATTGTCGTCAATGCGCTTGAACTCGGCAGGCGCCGCCCGGTCATACTCGTCGGTGATCTCTCCAACCAACTCCTCGAGGATATCCTCGATTGTGACCAGACCAGCCGTGCCACCGTACTCGTCCAGGACCACGGCGATGTGCACTTTCCGCTCTTGAAACTCGTGCAGCAGTTCCCGAACCAGCTTGGATTCTGGAATGAACAGCCCCTTCCGTATGATTGCGGTAAGCGCGAAAGGGGTGTCCTCCTTGCGCTGCAGCAGATCCTTTGCGTACAAAACGCCGAGAATCGTATCAATGGTCTTGTCGTAGACCGGGATGCGCGAATGGCCCTTTACGCGGATCGCTTCCAATACCGTGTCCAGGTCGGCGTTTTTGGGCACCGCCACGATGTCCGTGCGCGGTGTCATAATCTTCTCAACGCGGGTGTCAGTCAGCTCGATGACCGACTCGATCATCTCCTTCTCTTCCTCGTCGACGGCCCCGTGTCGCTCTCCTTCGCTGACCACATCAAGGATCTCCTGTTCCAGTTCATCCGCGTAGGATCTGGCGTCGCGCACGGGCACACCCGAAAGGCGCCTTACCAGGGGGTCGAACAGCTCGAGGAAGATGATCACCGGATAGCAGACCAGGCCAACAGCACTCAACAGCGGCAGCGTCCGCACAATGAGTGGTTCACCCGCATATTTCGCCCAGGCATTGGGTATGGCAACACCGAATATCAGGACTAGTGCCAGAGCTATGACACATGCAACGATAGTGTCTGCTACGCGTGCCAACGGGTCAGCGGTGTCGACGCTGTAGAGGACCACCAGCAGCAGGGCGAGCGTTGCAACCGTGCGCAGCACCGCGGTGGCCAGCAGGTACCGCGGGCGGACGGCAACGAAATCCTCAAAAGCATCGCCCCGGCCCGTCTTCTCGAACTGTTCCGCGATCCGCACTCTTGACGGAAGACGCAGGGCCAGGTTCAGCGTTGCGAAGAGCGTCAATGCAACGAGCACCACCAGCCCGAGCCAGATTACCCATTCGTCCACTACTTCGACTCAGCACAGACAACAACACTGTCTGACGGACAGGTACCGGTCAGGTGCTGACCGCTTTCCGCGCGAGACAGGTCAGTCTGCATGACCCTCGCGCTTAGACCCAGCCGCGTCCATTCACGATACTTCCCTACGCGATGGATCTGCGCAGGCTAACGCCTGCGAAGTCAGGTACCCCCAATCGGGGCTTCCGCAACCACAATCGCTTTGTATGGACTGTCGGCGGAGGCAAGGATCGTACCATTGGGTGCGCGCAGGAAAGTACCCGGTCCGCTTCCGTCACCCGGCGCTCCTTTCGCTCCAGCCTCCGCAACAACGGCCCAATACGCGTAATAGCTCACGGTGGCCCCGCTTTGCAGCAAGGCTACGTCGGCATCCACATTACGCCCCCGCTTCCCCGCCAGGGAAGCCACCGTTGGCACTGCAATCACTGCGCCCCGCTTGCCAATCTCTGTGTGCTCTGGTAATGACTCGACGATGCTAGGCTCAAACACGCCCAAGTCACCGATATCAGACGCCCACATCTCGATCCCTCTGACGGATTGAGTGGACTTATCGCCGTCCGGCGAACTGCTGTGGGCAACAACGTCACCGTCCGGGTCAAACAGAACCGCGCAGGGCTCCCACGTGTCACCATGCCGAACGTGCAACCCGGCGGCAATGAAAACGCCCCAATCCCGCGCTTTCCAGGCAAGGTACTCTTTCACACCCTCGAGACTGGCGTTGCTCCAGCCGCGACCCGACACGGCCCCGCCGGTGTCACAGGCGCCGGGCAATACCAGCAGGTCGGGCGCGACGCTGGCGCTGGCCGCCTCGTCGATCACCCCGTTCAAGGCCTGCAAGTTCGCCGCGCGGCTCTTCGGATCCAATCGAATCTGTAATAACGCCACCCTCATTACGGGTTCGCCCCGTAGACCGTTCCCAACCCGATCCCCGAAAGGATATCGTCCTCTATATCATGCATGTGGGCCGCATCCGGCTCGTGCCGGTCAACATATCCCAGAAGATGGAGCGTGCCGTGTACTGCGTAAAGAGCCAGCTCCGCATCGAGAGTGTGCCCGCGCTGGCGGGCCTCCCTCGCAGCGGTGTCAATCGAGAGGACAATCTCTCCTTCCACCGGCCCATCGGTAGTGCCGGGCGTAACGCGTTTTGGCTCCCCGTTTGAAACCGTGGGTGTGGAGGGGGCGTCGCGCAAATCGAATGACAGCACGTCGGTCGTACCTTTGCAGTTGAGATGCAACTCGTTTAGATGGGCCATGTGAACGTCGTCAACGAGACCCACGCTAATCCGCGCCGCCGGTGTCCGGTGTCGGCGAAGCGTCGCTTCGATTGCACTACGTAGTATTGCCTCACAGCCTGGTGCATCCCCACTGACT
>Ga0114930_10004745_pt1 | contig 11363 bp, 8 predicted proteins | sample AnhtaG_FD_87300 | JGI IMG/M metagenome (GOLD analysis project Ga0114930, IMG submission 87300) | Deep subsurface microbial communities from Anholt, Denmark to uncover new lineages of life (NeLLi) - Anholt_01485 metaG | ecosystem: Environmental > Aquatic > Marine > Oceanic > Sediment | place... | reverse complement strand
CAGAGTACCCAGTCGTTCCGGGCTTTTTCGAGCAGAATATTACGTGCATTACTGAAATTCTCATCCCATTCATAAGAAAAGACCCGTGCGCCGAGCGCTTTTGCCACATCTGCCGTATTATCAGTTGAACCGGTATCAAGCACAAGTATTTCATCCACGACGTTTCCAATATGCTGAAAGCAAATCTTTAGTCTTGAGGCTTCGTTTAACACCACCATGCAGAGAGAAACCGGTAGTTTTGTGTGTGTGTTGAAATTGTTTTCCGACATTGTGTATTTCTGGGTTATCACTTAAAATCAGGTGCTATCAAACTATAAAACAACCGCTCGTATTCGCCTAAATTTTTTTCCGAATCAAATGTTTCATTAACTATTTTTATACCTTGCTTTCCCATGCTGCAGCGTAAATTTTTATCAGCAAGCAAGGTAACAATACATTCGCTTAGTTCCCGGGCACTATCCGGCTCAAATAACAAACCGTTTTTACCGTCATCAATAATCTCCTTCACACCGCCCGCATTGGTGCCGATTACCGGTAAACCCATTGCCATTGCCTCAACCAACACCATGCCGAAGGTTTCCTTAGGTGTGGTTAGAACTACAATATCAAACAGTCCGTATATCTCCGTAATATTGGGAGTAAAGTTGATAAACTTAAAATGGTTTGAGAGATTTTTCCGCTCTATTAATTCTGTGAGGATATTTTTATAACCTATGCCGGTTTTACTGGGTGTTTCGTCACCGACAAATATAAAATATGTATTGGAAAATTTTTCCAGAACCGCCGGTGCAGCTTCCACAAGTAATTCCTGTCTTTTTAGCCTGTCAAGCCTTGCCACCAGACCTATGACGTTGGCATCATCAGCAATGTCACAGTGCCTGCGTATCTCCTTGCTGCCGGCAGGTTTAAATTTATTTAAATCTACTCCATTATATATACACTGCACCTGATTATGTGTGGCAGCAGAATATATAAGTACATTCTGAAGAACCGACTTTGTAACCGTTGCAATCATGTCTATACGCTTGATAACCCACCTGTGAAACAAGTCCCTTTTTGGATACCGGGAATCCATGTGCTGAGTGAAAACCACTTTTCCGGTTCGGGAGAGCGTTTTTGCCAGTGCAATCGTACTCAAATCTTTTGAGATATGTGCATGGATAATATCGATATTATAGCGTTTTACAATTCCTGACAGTTTCCAAGCCGTAATCAAGTCGATGTACTTTAATTTCGGATTAATCGATATATGCGGCACATTATTTTCAATACAAAAGGAGGCAATCCTGGAACCTTGAGGTGAGACCATGCGCATAAAGTGTCCCATATTCATGAACTTATTAGAAAAGTCGCAGGCGTTTAACTCCAATCCACCCCAGGATTGTGAAAACACGACTTCCAATATGTTCAACTTTCTATACATCAGCAGTGATTCCTTTCAAAACGTCTTTATAAACTGCGATTGTTTCTTCTGCGCACTTTTCAACGGTGAATTTTTCCAGGATATCATGTCTGCCGTTATTACCCATTTCAATACATTTTTCCTGATTATTCAGGAGTTCAACAATGCCTTCAGCCATTCCATTAACATCGTCAATTTCGTAAACCATTCCAGTTTTTTCATGGCGAACTATTTCTCCAAGTACGTTTACGTTTGTAGCAACTACCGGTTTTGCAGAAGCCATATATTCCAATGCCGCCCGGCTGATCGTCTCCGAAAAGCGGGAAGTTATTGCGCCTACGGTAAATTCTTCAATAACAGACCTCGGGTCTGCAATATGCCCGGTAAAGACTACCCTGTCAGCGATACCGAGATGCTCTGAAAGTTCTTTCAGCGAATCGATCGTTATCTGCGCTGCTTTACCGAGAATAACAAACGTTACATCATTTACTTTCGAGACCACTTTAGCCGCAACATGGAGAAAATGGCTGTGTCCTTTCTCCGGTGAAAGCCGCGCTACAATGCCGACTACCTGAGTATTTTTATCGATGTTATATTTTTCGCGTAATTTCTTTGGCGGTTTAGTGTGATCGTAATGATTAATGTCGATTGCGCCATAAATTATTGAAGTATTTTGGGGTGAGAATTTCAGCACATCATAATACCGTTCAAAATTCGATTTACACGGGAATATGAGCCAATTGACGCACCGGTTATAGAGATATTTATTCAACCGGTTGCCTTTTGGCTTTCGCGCATCGCAGCACGTCCTCACAAGGGGAGCTTTTAACCTGAACAAGCGTTTTGCCAGGAAATAAAACAGATGTCCTTGCGGACTCAATGTGTTGACAATGTCAATCTTCTCACGAGCAATAAAGCGGGCGAGACGAACAACTTCGATCGCTGCCTTCACCGGATTAATTGTTTGCAGCCTGACAGTGAAGACATCTACGCCTTTTTCCCGTGCTTTTTGCGCTGCATTAGCCATTTCATCCGTACCGAACCAGACGGAATGTCCGGCTTTTTGCAGTCCATGAGCAAGAGTTACGCTATAATATGCTGTGGCGTTCCACCAGGGAGAGTAATACAAAAGTAATATTCTCATGGTTTATACATTGGAACTTTGGTGATAGTTTTTTATATTAGAGCTTGTTGTGAACGATACATATACAATCAGCGGCTTTACGTTTGTCCGCAACGCACTCAAATTCGATTATCCTATAATCGAGGCAATTACCTCGATACTGCCTGTTTGTGACGAATTTATTGTGAATGTCGGAAAATCCGAAGATGAAACACTCGATCTAATAAAAACCATAAAATCAGATAAAATTAAAATTGTTGAATCCGTCTGGGATGATACACTCCGGGCGGGCGGTCATGTTCTTGCCCGGCAAACCGACATTGCCCTCTCTCATTGCACGGGGGACTGGTGCTTCTATATTCAGGCAGACGAAGTTGTACATGAAAAATACCATCCCGTAATTTCCGAAACCGTTCAAAAATATCACACCGATAAACGGGTCGAGGGGCTGCTCTTTAAATATCTGCATTTCTACGGCGGCTACAATTATATCGGCGCCTCGCGTCGATGGTACAGGCAGGAGGTTCGTATTATTCGCAACCACTGCGGAATCAGTTCCTATATGGATGCCCAGGGATTTCGACTGAATAACAGAAAGCTCAACGTGAAACCCATAGATGCTTACGTATATCACTACGGCTGGGTTAAACACCCGGAAATTCAACAAAAAAAACAGCGCTTTTTCAACCGGTTATGGCATCCTGAGTCATGGATAAAAGAACACGTCAAAGATGCCGATGATTATGATTATCGTGCCATTGATGCCCTCGAACAATTTACCGGCGACCATCCTGCAGTAATGAAACAAAGAATCGAAAGCCAGGATTGGCACTTCGAATACGACCCATCCACCAGCCGGCTCTACACTCCTCTAAAACACCGAATCTTGAACAAAGTCGAAAAACTCACCGGTTATAGAATCGGGGAGTATAAAAATTTTAAAATAATATAGGCTTAGTGTGTTGGTGATAACACCAACACACATCATATTTTGTCATTTTACAGTTCACTGTTGGTCCCGATAAGCGGGACAAACACACAGCAAATTATTATTACATTTCCCTATTATAGACACATATTATATATCTCAGTTCACTGTTGGTCCCGATAAGCGGGACAAACACACAGCAAATTATTATTACATTTCCCTATCATAGACGCATATTATATATCTCAGTTCACTGTTGGTCCCGATAAGCGGGACAAACACACAGCAAATTATTATTACATTTCCCTATTATAGACGCATATTATATATCTCAGTTCACTGTTGGTCCCGATAAGCGGAACCAACACAAATCAGATTTTATCATTTTACAGTTCACTGTTGGTGTTATCACCAACAGTGAAAAGGATGCAATAGCGGCAACACCAATACACAACAGAAATCTGAATATGTATTAAATATCCCTTTAGAGACGCATGACATGCGTCTCTAAAAATTGTAATAAATAACTTCGTGAAATCCTATGTTAGAAACCAAATCCCACGGATATTTATATTTTATCATTTTCCTGTCTCAAATGTTTCAGTAGGCAGCAGTATCACAGCCGATGCCAATCCCACGATAAACCACCATAACATGCCGACCTCGATATCGGTGTAAAAACACTGGAACATTCCTCCGGCAAGTATACCTGCAACCGCACCGGCACATCCAAGAACAGACGCAGCAGCATGTGGATCACGCTCCCGCTCTCTTTTCCAGAAACGAAAACATTCTACAATAAATACTACCCACATCCCAAGAAAAGCGATAACGCCGAGAATGCCCATTTGCACCGCAACATTGAGAATTTCATTATGAAGATGATGGTAACCGTAAATATGCTCAGGAAAATTATACGCATCATGATAGTAAGTGAAATTTCCGGGTCCCAAACCGAGAACCGGATTGTCTTTCCACATTTCCAAGCCTTTATCCCAAAGATCCATCCTCACTTCCGAGCCTTCGGAATAATCCGGGTCGACAATGCTGGCAACACCGTAATCGGTAATCAACCCCGGATGAAAAATATAAATTCCCAGCCAGACCAATAAAAAAATAAGCAGGTATATAACGCCGGTTTTCCAGTGATGTACAAATGTTAGAAGTATGGAACCTACTGCGGCGCCAATCCATGAGCTGCGTGTGTAACTTGCAATAACTGCAAAAAAAAGTATGGCGGCGGGAATACCGAACAGCAATCTATCCCGCAGTGCTGATGTCCCGATAAAGCTTCCGAGAATCGAGGTGCATGCAATAACATAAAATCCGCCAAACGTCAGACAGAGTCCGAAAAATCCGGCGCTGCGAAAATATCCTGAGTGTTCAAGGAGCATTTCGCCGTGTTTCAGGTCATAACCATAAAAATGCTGCCATACAGCATATATACCGACAATCGAACATGAGACCGCAAGAACCTTAAGCGCATTCAGAAAAACTTTCCTCGAAAGCATCGTGTTTATGATCGCAAAATAGAGCAGAATTATCCATTCTTCCTTAACCCCGAGTGCGCTCTGTAAAGGTCTGGCTGAGAAGATACCTGAAACAATCATTACCGCCAGATACAATAGAATAAATACATTGAGATAATTCCACCGGAAGAGGATTTGCCTCTCAACTACCATGCGCAGCAGCCAGACCAATACCATACAGCCAATCACAATTTCCATTCCGGCATTGGAAAACGGCGCAACTACGGCAAATGCATATATACCCCATGTAGACAGTTTATCTTTGAGAAAGGGACGAAGCAATCTTAAAAATGCTACAGCAAATGAGTATATTCTCCGAGTTGAAAGTGTCTTGCGCAGGTTAAAACCTGCGGCTACAGTTACTATATTATATTCACCTAAAACCATATTCCCTTATTACATTATAAATACCATTTAATGGTAGCCGCACTCCCGAAGCTTCGGGATGCGCTTAATTTTTACCAAAGATTTGTTATTACTTTTTTTACATTTCAGGGTGTTGGTGAATCTTTTTACTTATATTAAGGACCTCCCGGCATATATCGACAACTTTTTGAACGCTGTCCCTGTCATTTGATAGATCAATAACTCTATGCCTGGTTCCGTCATCATAGCCGTACATTGTATAGTTTTTCTGCAGGAATATTCCGACAGTATTCCTGTTTAACGCAGCCGCAAGGTGCAGTGGACCTGCATCACCTGAAATAAAGAGACTGCACTGTTGTATCAAGGCGGCTAATTCCCGGAAATCATCGATATAGAGAACTTTTCCCGGTTCTTCACGTGATAAATATTCATAAAGCTGTTTTTCTTCCGGACCGCATAAATATAACACTCGAATATCAGATGCACTACGTAAAGATTTTGCAAGAGACCTGAAATGTTCAATCTTCCACTGTTTATTATGCCGCGCTCCCACCCATATAAAAATCACGTCATCGCCTGTTCCGATGCCGGATGCAGTAAGTTTTTCACGCGCTGAGGTGATTTCCTCACCGGTGAGAAATATTTCCGGTCGATAGCGTTTTGCATCCAGGGTAAACAGGGCAAGAAGGTCGTGCAAAATATCGATATAATGCTTTGTTAGTTCCGGAGAAGCTGTGATGTTCAGGAAGTGGTCGCTTTCGCCTCTTTTGAAACCTGCACGAAACGGGGCACCGGTCAGCCTGGCGAGAAGTCCATTGGATAATGAAAATCCTCCGGGAGTACTGCAATCGATGACAACGCCGTAACGGGATTTACGCAGAGCATATAACAATTTTATCAATCGTAGAGGATTATGCAAATGTGTTTTATGACTGAAAAACACAAGACGGTTTATAAAGGGATTGTTGTCCCAGATGGTTTTCAAACTTGCATGTACGAGCACGTCAACATCAGCTTCCGGGTACACATCCTTTAACGCCCTCGGGAAAAAAGTCGTCATCAACAGATTGCCCAGCTTCTGTTCGAGGCGTATGATAAGAATTTTTTTGATATGTGCCTGATGCAATTGAGCGACATCCACACCCGTCCGAGCAGGAAACACAAATTTCAGTAATTTCGCCAGAATTTTTTTGCCGCCTCGTTCTATTTTCTTAAAGTAAGACACTGGTAACAAAATAAATTTTATTTGATTTTAGGAAAATATTATTTCTCTGTTGCTGATCCCGCTAAGCGGGACCAACAGAGAACTGAATACTGCAATGATCATACTCAGCAATTGTAGGGGCGCGGTTTCCGCGCCCATCCCAAAGCTTTGGGATTAGGATAATTCTTTAGGGCAGGGAAACCCCGCCTATACTATATTCTTCCAATACTTATTTCACCTTTTCGTGCATATCAAAGTCAGCGAGATGCTACGAAATGGTCACTATGTGAAAGAACATACCGTCGAGAAATTATAGCTGGTTATATGATAAATTGTTCCCGCTAAGATGGATTAATACTATCCGTAATATGAAAACATTATTTCTCTGTTGGTGATCCCGCTAAGCGGGACCAACAGAGAACTGAATACTGCAATGATCATACTCAGCAATTGTAGGGGCGCGGTTTCCGCGCCCATCCCGAAGCTTCGGGATTAGGATAATTCTTTAGGGCGGGGGGACCCCGCCCCTACTTTTAGTGCATGAAACCTTTTTCAAATAATTCATTGAGAAAGAAATTGAATTATTCTTTGAATGATTCATGTATATTTTTCGCTGTTCCCGCTTAGCGGGATGTTCTTCACCTTCGACATTTTTCACTTGAACTGCAATTCGTACAAGGATTTATACAAGCCATCCTGTTTAATCAACTCATCGTGTGTGCCGAGCTGCACTACTTTGCCGGCGTCCATAACAGCAATTTTATCGGCATCTTTTACAGTCGAAAGCCGATGTGCAATTACAAAGGTTGTTCTGCCTTTCATCAGGTTGAATGTCGCTTCCTGCACCAACCTCTCCGATTCGGAATCCAGGGCGGAAGTTGCCTCATCTAACAGCAAAATAGGCGGATTCTTGAGTATTGCGCGTGCAATGGCAATTCGCTGCCTCTGTCCACCGGAGAGTTGTACACCCCGTTCGCCGATTTCAGTATCGTATTTATCCGGAAACTCCATAATAAAATCATGTGCATTTGCAGCTTTTGCCGCTTCCTCTATCTCCGACTGCGACGCATTTAACTTTCCATAGCTGATGTTATCCCGAACCGTACCGGAAAACAGTATTGTCTCCTGTGGAACCAGGCTCATCTGGTCACGAAGAAAATGACGGTCGAGCGTGGTGATATTTTCTCCATCGATGCTTATAGTGCCGGATTGGCATTCATAAAATTTGAGCAAAAGATTAATTATAGTGCTTTTTCCAACGCCGCTTGGTCCGACAAGAGCAACGGTCTCGCCTGCTTCAACATGCAACGTAACGCCATTTAGTACTAAATCTTTTTCATTATAAGAAAATTCTACATCTTTAAGTTCTACGGCACCCTTTACCTGTTTTAAAAGGCCTTTTGGTGGTTCTACCGTTTTTTCTGGTTTGTGGTCTAATAATTCAAAAATACGCTCAGAGGATGCCAGCGCACGCTGTATCACGGGCTGTGTCTCTCCGAGCGTTTTAATCGGTTTATACGCCATCGAAATGAGAACGGCAAATATAGTGAAAACTTCTATGTCCATTTCCTGGTTCAACATCCTGAAACCGCAGAACAGTATAATCGCCATCATGCCAACCGTACTTAAAAACTCATTTGAAGGCTTTAAAAAAGCGACAAGACGGTGCGCCCGCATGGAATACGAGTAATTTTGATACGTCTTATTTGCAAACCGTTCCGTTTCGTAGTCTTCACGGTTGTACGTTTTTATGATTTTTATTGACGTAATCGATTCTTGCAAAAATGCATTTATATCCGCTATTTTAGCCATAATTTTCCGGCTTGCTCTTCTAATAGCATCGGCAAATAATTTCAGAATAGCTCCCGATACGGGGAAAACTATCATTGCAAATAACGTCAATTTCCAGTCGGTTATTAAAAGAGCGGTAATATAAATAACGGTATAGACCAGCGCCTGCGTCAATACAACAAATGAGCCGAGAGACTGTTCAACAATTTGTACGTCATTGGTGACCCTCGACATTATTTCACCTGTTTTTCCACGCTCAAAAAACTGCATTTTCAGCTGCAGCAAATGAGTATAAAGCTGATCCCGCATGTTTTTGATAGTCTTCTGGATTACCGACGACATAAGGTATTCTTTCGAATATACAAAAAATCCCTTAAATATCACGAGAAATACGACAAATGCACCTAAAACCCATAAAGCTTTTTCCGCATCGGTATAATCATTGATAGTATACGGCGGAATCAATTCAGAATCAATACCAAACCGGTTGAGCGAGATACCGTTAATAACAGCATAAACCCCCTCGCCGCTGGAAAGGCTTCTGCTTATCTGGCTCAAACCGTCAATGAGTTTACCTATTACAGGAGCAAGAACAACGTCGGAAAGTCCCATAAACACGGTACATAATGCGCCGAAGATTATTCTGATTTTGTTTGGCTTAAGATGTGATAGTAACCGTAAAAATACGTTTTGTGATTTTTTTTGAGGCATTTGGTTTACATTATAATTTTTTCACGCAAGCAGTTTTATTCGACATAATCTAAAACTAAACCAGATCCTGAAAATTGAATATTAGATTCAGAAACCCACGATTACTCGAATTAAATTATTCAGCTTATTTTATTAAAATGTAGTAAAATCATCAAAATATTGCAACTGGTTTCGGATTTATCTGGTGCGGAATGATACAAACTTATATGATATGAGTTTTCAGGAAATCCCCCGAGTGCTCGGGGGACAGCCGCTGATTTACTTAAATACCTGGGACATGTTTGATTTATCTAACCTCTGGTAGGTATCTTCGTGAATTGTTATTTTAAACATCCATGAATATTTTCGCATAGTTTCACCGGACAATGCATAAATGTAATACATATCTGCAGGAATATTAGTAATGTCTTTATCTCCGGATACTATCCTGAAAGCATAAATAAAATAATCGCCATTCGGTATTTTGGGAAACGAAAAATGCCCCGTATTATCAATTTCCGCTTTAAAAATCACTTTATTTTCAATTAACGTGGCTATTTTGCTGTTATAACCTCTCTGCTGCTCAATCAATCTATCCCGCTTTTCGGCAAAAAGTGCATCTACACTATCACTATCCGCTTTCACTTTATCGAGATAATTTTTACTTTCCAGGTAAAGTTTAGTTCGCTTAATAATATCTCCATAGGTCACATTGAACAGTACTTCTTCTTCCCGCGCATGTCTTATATATTCTTTTACCTGTTGTCGGAGATATGTTACCGTATCTTCCAATGGTGCCCAAGTTCTATTATAGTCGTTATCCAAAACATCCAAAGAATCTTCAATTTCTGCAGAAATGAGAAATACATACATGCTGTCGGTGGGAATTTCAGGGGTATCTGCCGTAATTTCAAATACAATATCCCCTTCTAATGAACCCCACGTTGTGATGTAGATAAAAATTGCAACCCCCAAACATGCGAGAGCGCAAAATATTAAAAGTCCAAGAAAAGTTCTCATGAGCCGTCCGCTATTCCAAAAACATATAAAAACCGGTGTTCAACCGGGAAAATTAATTTGCCGTCATAATACGCTGGATTCGCAATGATGCGTCCTTCAACCGGGTATTCCCAGACCTGCGTACCGTCACTGATATCGAGTGCATAAATTTTTTTGTTCAGCGCGCCAAAAAATATGCGGGAGCCAACCGTGATACAGGAGGTACTCACCACTGTTCCAACATTAAAACGCCACTTTTCCTTGCCGGTAATGGTATCCAGTGAATATACAATACCATCATTGCATCCAAAGGTTATGCGTTGACCTGCTACAGAAGGGGTGGTAAAAATTGCGCCATTAGTCGAAAACCACCAGAGTTTCTGTCCCGAACGTGCATCGAGTGCAATCATGTTGTTATTGATCGTTCCCCAGAAGATCCTGCTTCCGTCAGAAGATGGAGTAGCCCGCAGCTTCTGACCCGTATCATATTCCCATATTTTTTCTCCTGTATTATAGTCTACAGAAGTTATGACACCGTTCAACGAACCTACATAGACCCTGTTTCCGGTAACAAGCAAACCTGAGAATATTTCCGAATCAGCCTCGAATGACCATACAACCTCACCGGTGCGTTTATTAATACAGTAGACCGTTCCCGATCTGTTCGCTGCAAAAAGATTATCACCCGATACGGTAAGCGGACTTTCAAAAACACCAAGATTCTTTCGCCAGACAAATTTACCTTTCGCAACATCGTAGGCACGAATGGTATGTCTTCCGTCAATTGTTGCAAAATAGAGTATGCGCTTATCATAAACCGGAGCGCTGACCATTGTGTATTTAATCTTAATAAGCCCGATTTCCTTTCCCTTAGTTAGATTAAATGCCTGGAGCATCCCCTTTTGGGTGCAGCAAAAAACTGTATTATCACCTGTTACAATTGTGGTCCCAACCATAGAGCGGGGTTTCAGCTTGAAGAGCAGAGATAATTTTCCGTTGTAATTGTCAGCACTCATATTTTTGTGCAGCGGACCTCCGCCAATTTCAGACCAGTGTTCTACTGAGTCAAACGCAGATACGCGTATTCTACCGAAGCAGGCAAAAAACAACGTAAAATAACAACAAATAAGAGTAAAGAATATTATCCGTAGAAATGGGATGTTTTTTATGTTTGTAGACATTTTTTTAAGAGTTTTTCTAGTCCTGGATTATTCATAAAATGACGTAATCATTGTCATATCGTTATGAAAAAGCGCTGGTAGAACAGACATTCCTGTCTGTTCATCTATTAATAAATACATAAGAAGAAGATTTTGAACAGACAGGAATGT
>Ga0114930_10004744_pt1 | contig 11363 bp, 10 predicted proteins | sample AnhtaG_FD_87300 | JGI IMG/M metagenome (GOLD analysis project Ga0114930, IMG submission 87300) | Deep subsurface microbial communities from Anholt, Denmark to uncover new lineages of life (NeLLi) - Anholt_01485 metaG | ecosystem: Environmental > Aquatic > Marine > Oceanic > Sediment | place... | reverse complement strand
CCCGATGACAAGGAAGGATGTCAAGTCTCACTAACCATATGAACGAGCACAATGTATTGACATAAAGCAAAAATTCTTTTATAATATAATATAAAAGGTGTATTTTTTATTACGAAGGAAGTAAGGCATATTGATATCCTGGGTCAAGGAGTGCTAGTGCATTTGGCAGGTAAAATGGGACTTTCCCCTTGAAACTTAAAGGTTAAAACTTAAAGGAGGCGATTAACTTGCGAGCTCCTAGTAAGTTTCTGCTATGAGAGAAGGTGTAGAGTAGTTTGCTGTGCTCTACACCTTCTTTTATTTAGCAAGGAAAAGCGAAAGGGAGGTGCTACTGGAATGAATATGGATTTAGTAATTAAAAACGGAAAGATTGTAACTGCCTCAGATGCATATGAAGCAGATATAGGCATTGAGAACGGTAAGATTGTTGGAATTGGGAGGGGAATTGAAGGAAATAAAGCCATTGATGCGAAGGGTATGTTCGTATTTCCGGGTGGAGTTGATGTACATACACACCTTGATATGCCATTTATGGGCGCATCCTCCTCAGACGACTTTGAAACCGGAACAATCGCAGCAGTCTTTGGGGGCACAACTTCTATAGTGGATTTTGCCCTACAAACAGTAGGTAAGTCACTGGCAGATGCTATTGCTACTTGGAAAAAGAAAGCTGAAGGCAAGGCGGTAATAGATTATGGTTTCCATATAGGCGTAGTAGATGTTAATGGTTCCGTCATAAAAGAAATGGAAACAATGGTTAGAGAGGGAGTTACAAGCTTTAAATTGTTTTTGGCCTACAAAGGAACGCTTATGGTTGATGATGGAGCATTTTTTCAGGTTCTTGAAAAGGCAAGGAACATCGGCGCTTTAGTGATGGTACATGCCGAAAATGGCTATTTAATAGACGTTTTCACAAAGAGACTTCTAGCAGAAGGGAAGATAGAGCCTTGGTATCATGCTGAAGCCCACCTACCGATTCTAGAAGGAGAAGCAGCTGCAAGAGCCATTGCTTTAGCAGAAGCTGCTTCTGCCCCGTTATATATAGTCCATACATCATGTGGAGGTGCTCTAGAGAGTGTGAAACGAGCCCGAGAGAGAGGACTACCTATATATGCAGAGACATGCCCTCAGTATCTCCTCTTGGATGTCGAAAGGTACAAGGAGCCCGACTTTGGTGGTGCCAAGTATGTTATGTCGCCACCACTTCGAGCCAAATGGGATCAAGATATCCTGTGGAGCGGTCTTCGAGCAGGGGGTCTTCAGGCAATATCTACTGACCACTGTCCCTTCTTTATGAAAGGACAAAAAGATATGGGGAAGGATAATTGGGCAAAGATTCCCAATGGATGCCCTGGAATCGAAACCAGAATACCCTTGATATATTCGGAAGGTGTTAGAACCGGCAGGATAAGCATTAACAAATTTGTAGAGCTTTGCTGCACCAATCCGGCGAAACTTTTAGGCATGTATCCTCGAAAAGGAACGATAGCTCCTGGCTCAGATGCTGATGTGGTGATATTTGACCCCGAAAAGGAAGTGACTCTCTCCTGGAAGAATCTTCACCAGAGGGTAGACTATACACCCTATGAGGGGATGACTATGAAGGGCTATCCTGTGAAAGTAATTGTTAACGGAGAGCTTAAAGTTGATAATGGAAGGTTTGTGGGAAGGAAGGGAACGGGCAAATTCATAAGAAGGGGCAAATTCAGAGTTTAAAATTGCTAATACAGACGTAAGAAAGAAAGGAGGGAAGTAGTTATGCCCAGAATTGTAAAAGTAGGGCTAATTCAAGCCAAATGGGAAGGTGAGGTGGAGGCGATGATTCGGAAGCATGAGAAAATGATTGATGAGGCCGCTGATAAGGGCGTTCAGATTCTTTGCTTACAAGAACTGTTCCCTCTACCTTACTTCCCGGCAGAGCAAGATGCAAAGTGGTATGAGTTTGCCGAGCCAGTTCCAGGGCCGTTAAGCAATAGAATGCAAAAAAAGGCCCAGGAACACAACTTGGTTTTAATAGTACCTATGTATGAGAAGGAGATAGCAGGAGTCTATTACAATACTACGGTGGTCTTTGATGCCGATGGTAAGATGCTGGGCAAGTATAGAAAAAATCATATACCGCATGTACAGGGTTTTTGGGAGAAGTTCTATTTTAAACCAGGTAATTTGGGCTACCCCGTCTTTAATACCAGATATGCCAAAGTCGGGGTTTATACTTGCTATGATAGGCATTTTCCAGAAGGAGCGAGAATTTTAGGTCTAAATGGTGCAGAAATTGTCTTTAATCCTTCTGCAACAACCAAAGGTCTTTCAGCATATTTGTGGGAACTTGAGCAGCCGGCACACGCTGTAGCTAATGGATACTTTATTGCGCCTATCAATAGAGTAGGAGTAGAAGAATGGGGTCCCGGGAAGTATTACGGCTCCAGCTATATCTGCAATCCAAGAGGTAAGCTCATAGCCCAAGGCTCTGAAGATGGAGATGAAGTAGTTATCGGTGACGTTGACTTGGAGATGATTAAGGAGGTTAGAAATCTGTGGCAATTCTACAGAGATAGGAGGCCTGAGACTTACCATAAACTGGAAGAAATATAAAGGAGGTGCTACGGGAATGATAAGTAAGACTAATTTTTCCAATCGTTCTCTACAACAGGCTTTAATTGAAGCAGCAAAATGTCTCTCTTGCTATGACCCACCCTGCACTGAGGCATGTCCGGTTCATGTGGATGTGTCGGCATTTATTCGGAGGATTAAAACCAGTGACTTTAGAGGTGCAGTTACCGCTCTTAGGGAAAATCTTGTCTTTCCCGATACCTGTGCTTTGGTTTGTCCCCATTTAAAATTTTGTGAAAAGGCTTGTTGTAGTAGGGAGTTATCCGGTGGGCCAATTGATATTGGCGCAATTCAGCATTTTGTAGCTACTCTGGGGAAGGAAATAGAGGTTAAAGAGAAGAAATTGGGTCCATCGGGGAAAAAGGTGGCCATCATGGGTGCTGGGCCTGCTGGCTTAGTTGCTGGCAAAGACTTAATGCTAATGGGACATGATGTCACAGTATTTGAAGCCCAGCCAATGCCTGGAGGTCTTATAACTTATGGCATACCCTCATATAGACTTCCCAAAGAGGTGCCGCATGAAGAGGTTCAACACATCAAAGGAATGGGATTAGCCATCCACACAAACGAGTGCGTAGGTAGTGCAGATAAACTTCTCCAGGACGGATTCGACGCAGTATTAATAGCCATAGGTGCTCACCAGGGGCTTCCCTTAAACATACCAGGAGAGGAGCTAAATGGTGTAAGACAAGGCATAGATTTTATTAAGAGTTTTAACAGCGGTGCTGCAAAGTCACTTTCAGGGAAAAAGGTAGCAGTCATTGGGGGTGGGGATGTGGCCATAGATACAGCTCGGTCTTCCCTTCGTCTAAATGCGGGAGAGGTGTATATGGTTTATCGCAGGTCATTTGACGAAATGCCTGCCTATGAACCTGAAATTGACGATGCTAAAAAGGAAGGGGTTAATTTCCTGCTTCTAACTGTGCCCACAAGAATTCTTGGTCGTGATGGTAATGTGAGGGGGGTGGAATGTGTAAAGACGAGATTGGGCGAAGTAGATGAGTCAGGCAGGAGGAGACCAATACCGATTCCCGGATCAAAATTTGAGATACAGGCAGATATAGTTATCGAGGCTATCGGTCAGAAAGTGGATGAATCATTCATCCAAAACAACCCGGACATTGAGAATGTTAAGGGGCTTATCAAAGTTGATGAGCATTTGATGACATCGCATCAAGCTATCTTTGCTGCCGGGGATGTGGTATGGGGTGGTTCTACTGTAGTTCAGTCTATAGCGGATGGGAAACGCGCTGCCGTTGAGATGGATAAATTCTTAAGAGGAGGCAAGTTATGAAAATAGACAATAACGTAGATATATCTGTTGATTTCTGCGGCTTCCATTTAGAAAATCCTTTCTTGTTATCAGCCGCACCTCCTGCTGCGAATGTCGAGATGATCCAAAGGGCATTTGATGCCGGTTGGGCAGGGGCTGTCACCAAAACCTTAGCGCTCAAAGCTACACCGAACGTCAGGCCAAGATTTGCTAGCTTGCACTGGGAAGGAAATATGATAGGGTTCGAGAACATCGAGCAGATCACTGACCGGGAATTAGAAGAGTGGTTACCGGGAATACAAGAAACTAAGCGGAAATATCCCCATAAATTACTGATTGCCAGTCTTATGGCACCGGCGGTTCGTGAGGAATGGCATGAGTTGATTCAAAAAGTGCAACCTGCCGGGCCAGATATAATCGAATTAAATCTTTCTTGTCCTCATATGGCTGAAAAGGGCATAGGCTCATCTATCGGGCAGGACCCTAACCTTACAGGTCAGGTGGTGAAATGGGTCAAGGAAGTAGCCGAAGTGCCGGTAATGGTCAAACTTACGCCTAATGTTACCGATATTGTATCTATAGGCATGGCGGCAAAAAACTGCGGTGCGGATGCTCTGTCAGCTATAAATACTGTGCTAGGGTTTATGGGTATTGACCTTGATACCATGGAGCCAAAACCGTCTGTTAAGGGGGCCTCTGCATTTGGTGGTATTTCTGGTCCTTGTGTCAAGCCAATATCTTTGAGGATTGCAGTGCAGTTGGCTAAGGGTACCGGGCTGCCACTTTCGGCTATAGGTGGCATATCTAACTGGAGAGATGCCGCTGAGTTTCTCCTCTGCGGTGCAACCACAATGCAGCTCTGCACGGCGGTCATGTGTGGTGGTTATGGAATTGTGGAAGACTTAAAGCTGGGGTTGTCTAATTATTTGTATGAAAAGGGTATTGGCTCTGTAAAGGAGATCATAGGCCAGGCCTTACCCAAGATCTATGCTGGTCTGGCAGACCTTGACTTTTCATATAAGGTTGTCTATGAGATTGACAAAACTAAGTGTATTAAATGTGATTTGTGCTATGTTTCTTGCCGAGACGCCGGTTACGATGCCATCAAACTGGATGAAGAAAGATTACCCACGGTGGATGAAGAGAAATGCGACGGATGCTCACTTTGTAAACATATATGCCCAGTGCTGGACTGCGTTAAAATGAAGACCTTAGAAAAAGGAGGATAAGCTGATGTTCTAATTAACAAAAGCACAAGTACTCAGAGATAATGAGTCTTAGCTGCTACTAAAGAAAGGAGATGAATTATGGCAGAGGAAATTAAAGTAACCCCAAAGGGGTACAAGGAGAACCCTGACCTTTTGCCCACTCCACTAAATCAGAGGCGGTATGGCGTGGGGACTTTCTCGTTCATGATGTTCAGCATGAATACCTGCATACCCATGTTTTTCCTGGGTCCCATTGGTGCAGCCATGGGTCTAAGTATATGGCAAGTCCTTGTTGGAGCTTTCATAGGGAACCTTGCTGCAGGTATAGTGATGTGGCTGAATGGCAGCGTTGGTGTAAAGCATGCCGTAAGCTACCCCATACAGCTCAGGGAATCCTTCGGCTTCAGGGGTATGCGTGTGCCACTGGTGCTAAGAGGCATTGCTGGCACGGTATGGTTTGGCATAGAGGCATACGTGGGCTCGCTTGCACTAACCATGATTGTTGTGTGGCTTAGCGGGGTACCTGCAGAGCAGGTCATGTCAGTGGCGATACGATACCTTCCCATAGCCTTAGTGTTTTACTGTGGCTCGTTCATTGCTGTGATGAGGTATGGACTCAAGGCGATGGGTAGGGTGGCTACTTGGGGAGGTCCATTGCTGCTGATATACTACATATGGCTTGTCATCTGGCTGACAAGAACCCCACAGTTTGCGGCAAATATACCAAACCTGTTCGTAAGCACTGCTGGATATCTCAGCGTGGGCTTCCTGATCTACCTTGCTGTTCAAACAAACTGGTGGGCTACTATTGCCCTGAATATCTCTGACCTATCCAGGGGTATAGACCCAAAGAAGCCCAGCGCCCTTCCCATTGGTGTTTTTGTGGGGATGGTTATCTGTCAAATAGCAGGTACAGCACTAGGGTATATGGCGGCGACGCTAACCGGGCATATAGTACCCCAGGACCTTATAGTGACGTTTGCCCCAGGTATACCGGCAGTGATTCTCGGTCTAGTTTTTTGCTTTCTGGCACCCTGGTCAACCGATATAATCGCAAACGCTCCGCCGCTCATGGATTTACTTATGACGGGAACAAAAGTTTCCTGGAAGCGTGCCACGGTCATAGCAGCGGTCATCGCCTTTTTCGTTGCACCTTGGTGGGCAGTGCAGAGCGGCCCGGGCATTGTTGACTATATAACAGCTTGGGCCTCAAACTACGGCATATTACTGGGCCCTATTGCTGGTATCATGATTGGGAATTTCTGGGTGATCCGGAAGAGAAACTATGATGTACAGAAATTGTATACCTACGGCCCGGACGGCTGCTGGTACTCTAGAGGGTGGAGCAAGGCGGCATACGCTTCGTTCGTGCTTACCTGGGTACTCTGTTACCTCATTGGATGGCTCACTGGCCAGATAACAGTCTGGGGCGGATTTCCCTTCCCTGGAGGTGTTATTTGGTATGCCGCAGTGGTGCTTTCCTTTGGCCTCTATATACTCTTTGCCCAGAAGGTCTTCAAGACAGAGGGCGGCTCATAAGAAGGTAACTTCATTGGGAGGCGCAGCCCCCTGCTGAGTAAGGAGGGGGCTGCGTGGGTCTGCTATTCACCTAGAATGGCGTTTAAGCCAGGAAGTCCTTCTCTGGCGCCTGCTTTGCTCATGGCGTAGCGGGCCATTGTGTCTCCTAATTGCCCGCATTGCTGCAAGTTTTCCCCTTTGAGGAAGCCAAAAAGGAAGCCAGAAGCATAGGCATCGCCAGCTCCAGTGGCTTCTGGCTGAGCCTCTCCTGGGATTGCTTCGTCGCTCCGCTCCTCGCAATGACGGAGAGGGAATGCCTCGCAATGACGGGGGCGAGATTCAATTTTATATTCTTCCTTCCCGTGGCAAATATAGCTGGTGAAAACCTTGCCTGATTCTGAAGCTAATCCTTTGCCCAGGGTGACTACGACAATCTGGCAGCCTAATCCGAGGCATTCCTTTGCCCCGCTGGTGAAATCCTTGCCGGTTAGCTGCTCTATTTCCCCTCTATTAATGAACAGGATGTGTGTCCTGGTCAATAATGGAAGTAAAGCCTTTATTCCCTTGATGGCATAGAGCATTCCTGGAGCAAAGCTGATTTTAACTGAGTTTGACAGCTTTTCTACTAGCTCAATCTGGATATTGAATTGTTTATCCTCTACAAAGGAGGAGAGGTGAACTATTTTAGCCTGGTTTAAGTAAGTTAGGCTTATATCCTGCCAATCAAGCAGATTATTGGCTCCGGGCAGAACATAGATGGAGCGTCTGCCTAGCTTGTCGCTAAGGCATAGTGCGTAGCCTGTCTTCTCTCCTTTCTTAATTTGGATTTGGCTGGTATCCACACCTACAGCCTTAAGGTCTCGAACAGAAGCCTTGCCTTCCTCATCATCGCCTGTAGCGCCGATAAATCCTGTCCTTATACCCAGTTTGGCTAAGCCATAAATAGTATTGGCAGCCGAGCCACCCGGCGCTGTTTTAATGTGCTCCATTACGGTTTCACCATCAGTAACGAGTTCCTTTACCTGACATAAGCAATCAATATTGATTGCCCCTATGCCAATTACCTCTATGGCAGACCCTGAATAAGGGGTGAGATTGCTTCGCTTCGCTCGCAATGACATTATAGTATTAGCCCAGTTTAGCAGCTTCCTCTCTGACCAGGCGCCGAATTCTCCTGTGAATTTCCAAAGGACGGGATATATCTTCAGTTTCAGCTAGCCAATGGAAGTACTCCCTATCACCTTGTCCTCCTATCCTTTCCTTTTCCTTAACTGTCAATTCCACTGCCCGTCTCTTACCCTCTTCCCAAGCTTTTAAAGCTATCCATAAATCATCCAGGCTGGTGGATGCCAGGCTTATGGTACAGTAAGGCAGGGCATACTCGTTAGCATTGAAGGCGATGGCTAATCCGCCAGCCTTAGCCACAGCTTGAAGCATTTTGAAGTCGGTGATGCTATCTCCCACCGCTATCCAGTGAGAGAGCGGCTTTCCTGTCTCCGTGGTGAAGCCTTCTAATGCCTCTAGCTTGCGCTTTCCACCCACGGGTTTAATTTTATTTATAATTCTTCCTGAACTTGTCCTAGGCAGCTCTTGCCAGTAGAAATGGTCCAGGACTTGTTTTATCCTGGCATCATCTAGCTGAGGAGTGAAGGTTATAAATTCCTGTTCTGCCCGTTCCAGCAAAGTAAAATCATCCTGGTTTAGTAGATGGGAAATTTGGTCTAAGGGGAAGGAGGTGCAAGCTACATTTTGAGCTGGAATTCCTAGCCTTTGTGCGATGCCAAGTGCATATTGCTCATAACTGGTGCTAATACAAAATATTCGCCAGCCTCGAGATTTTAGCTTGGAGATCAACTCAGAGGCGCCCGGAGTCAATTTAGCCTCCTGTCCCATAGTGGCGATTTGTCCTTCCTTTATCCCATACCGTGCTAGGAAGGGAGTGATAAGGGCTAGGGTATCTCCTGGCTCATAGCCTTCTCTGCCTTCCAGGGTCAATAAATCATCGTACCTGCTAATGACTTCAAAAATCTTACCCCCGTTAGGAAGTAGTTTCATTAACTCGTAAGCAGTATCCTGAGGAGCTAAAGGGCCTTCGAGGTCAAAGCATATTAAATTCATGTTAATTTCCACTTCACCGCCTGATTTATTTCCTCTGTGAGATTATATCCCTGGATGATATTTCCTTGAGCATCAACTACCTTGCCATTTCGTACAGCTATTTCCCCTCGGCTCAGAGCTTTAAGGGTGGAAATAATAAGGGGGAATTCTCGGTCAAGCTCGTGTTGGCGAACAAGCTTAAACAGCATTTCTTTGTCCTCTTTTTGCCAATATTGGTCAAAGGGCTTGCCTTTGATAGGGAAAAGGCAGTAGCTAACTACCGGTCCTCTATCTAATTCGGGAGTCACCAGGTGTATCATTGCGCCAGCCTCCTCGGCCTTACTTTCTATCAACTTCCAGATTACCTCTTGCCAGCTTCCTACAGGTCCACCGGGAGATGCTGGGTGAAGGTTAATCATATTATATCTCCGGCATAGCTCTTCGCCTATAATAAGCATATAACCGGCGAGGACACAAAGATCAGGGGAGAATTCCTCAATCCTCCTGGCTACCTCTCTATCATATTTAAGACGCCAGTCTTCACTCTTTTCTGTCAGAAAGATGTCATTGCGAGCGGAGTGAAGCAATCTCGACTTGAATTTCCTATGGGAAAAGTAGATAAGGGGGGTGCCATAGCTGCGAACTAAGTCGAAGAATAAGTCGCTTTCTCGGGACTCGCCAGGCTCCCGATTACTGAAAACGAAGTTAATTTCCCCTTTTATATCACCAGTGGAGATACTTTGTTGCACCACTTGCAAAAGCTGTAGCGCAGCTGCATCTCTTCCTGTGGAGAACCAACCAATGTTTAGCAAGAGCTAGTTTTACCTCCTTTCGTAGTGCGACCCTTTAGGGTCGTGCACGAGGCTAAAGCCGCGCACTACGTTTTTAAACACCGCGAAAACGCTTATTTACCTTCGCCCAGATGCTAGCGAAGTGAACTGAAGGGTTAGACCTATGCCCAAATATTCTCCCTTGAGATAAACTAACTAAGAAATCGCTTGGACTGTTGAATTCAAGCATTTCCACGTAAGCCCTGCCAATTTCGCCTAAAGTGTGAGCATCGCTTCCAGCGCTAGCCGCCAGCCTATACTTCAGGGCTAATCTTTGAGCTTTAGCAGAACTATTTGGAAATGGGGAGCGCGAATTAAAAACCTCGATAATATCCACCTGTGATAAAAGCTTATCTGATAAGAGATTGCTTCGCTTCGCGCGCAATGACAAAAGAGGTGACCTGCCAAATGGATGAGGAATGCCCACCAGTCCACCCTGGCTTTTGACTCGCGCTATCGTTTCCTCGGGGGATAATCCCCGGGGGACTTCTTCACTGAGAAATAGCCCCATCAATTCGCCTATAGATGTTCGGATTTCTTCAGCAATGATTATTCTGAAGGGAGCCATCTCCCTTAGCTTCAAAGCGCCAGCGATAGTGTTATGATCAGCTACCGCAAGGCAATTTATGCCTATCTCAAGGCAGTGGTTAACTATCTCTTCTAAAGGTGTACCACAATCTATAGAGTAGCAGGTATGAACATGTAAGTCGGCTTTTATCAACTTGCTTTTTCTAAATATTCCCTGGTGCGTGTGTTAACTTTGATGATGTCCCCCATGGTGATAAAAAGGGGAACCTGGATGGTAATGCCGGTTTCTAGCTTGGCCGGCTTATTACCTCCGGTAGCCGTATCTCCTTTGAAGCCGGGCTCTGTCTCTATTACCTGAAGCTCTACAGCAGCAGGTAGCTCTATGTTTACTGTCTCACCCTTGTAAGTTAAAATCTCCAGATTTAGTCCTTCTTTCAGGTAGTTTATTGCTTCCCCGATCTGGTCAGCAGTCAGCGCTATTTGTTCGTAGTTCTTGTTATCCATAAAGTAGTGGAGGCTACTATCGCTATATAGGTATTGGGCTGAGTGGTGCTCCAGAAAAGCTGGTGTAAATTTGTCGCTGGCCTGAAAAGAGCGTTCAGTAATATTGCTGCTACGAATATCACAAAGCCGTAATCGAATCTGGGCTGAGCCTCGCCCCATCTTGATGTGGTGGTAGTCAATAACCTGGCATATTTTCCCGTCTAGCTCTATAGCGCTTCCCTTTCTCAATTCGCCAGCATCAATCATAGAATAGTCTCCTTTCTGTGTAAGAATTTAGTCGTCAGCCATCAGATTGCTTCGCGGAGCCTGTCCTGAGCGAGATTCTTCGGTCACTTCTCTCCCTCAGAATGACAGGAGGCGAAGGGCTCGCAATGACAAAAGGCTGTCTTTGCGAGGAGCGCAAGCGACGAAGCAATCTCGTTACTTATTAATTCACGTGGCATGCTGTAATGCTTTCTCTGACCTGGTGAGCACTTTAGCTCTGCCTTTCTCCAAAGTCACCACATCCTCAATTCTAACACCACCTGACCCGGTGATGTAAATTCCAGGTTCTATGGTAAAAACCATGCCATCGGCGAGCAAATCTGAAGAGCTGGAACTAAGCACAGGAAGCTCGTGTACTGCTATCCCAATGCCATGTCCCAGACCGTGTCCAAAGACATCTCCGTAGCCAGCTTGCTCAACAATGCTCCGAGCTAGCCTGTCTGCTTCAGCGGCAGTCATGCCTGATTCGATTCTATCTATAGCTGCGAGTTGTGCTTCCAAAACGACATTGTAAATAGCTGATAGCTG
>Ga0114930_10004741_pt1 | contig 11370 bp, 7 predicted proteins | sample AnhtaG_FD_87300 | JGI IMG/M metagenome (GOLD analysis project Ga0114930, IMG submission 87300) | Deep subsurface microbial communities from Anholt, Denmark to uncover new lineages of life (NeLLi) - Anholt_01485 metaG | ecosystem: Environmental > Aquatic > Marine > Oceanic > Sediment | place... | reverse complement strand
TTGAAAGCCTGCCTCGACCGCGCGCCGGCGGTCGCCGGCTTCCGGAGCGCCGCGCAGGCCGCGGCCAAGGCGCGCGACCCGAAAACGCCGGCCAAGTTCAACTGCTCGGGCATCGGCGCGAGCTGGCAGGAAGTGGCGCCCAAGGCCTGCTGCGCGGCGTTCGAGCGCGACAAGGGCAAGAACGTCGACGCGGCATGGGCCGCGCTTCAGGTGTGCGGCTGGCAGGCCAAGACCGCCGAGCGCCGCCCCGCCTACGAGACGGCGGCGCGCCAGTGCTTGGCGCAGACGGCCGCGCCGTCGCCGCCCGCGCCGCAGCAGGCACAGAGGCCGCAGGCGCCCTCCCCGCAGCAACAGGCGCAGCGCCCCCAGCCGACGCCGCCAGTCCCCGCGCCCCAGGAAACGCGCCGGCCGCCGGCATGGCCGGAACCGGGCTGGCCCGCGCAGCAAGGCCAGGTGCCGCTGACCCCGCCGCCGCCGCTGGCGCCGGCCGCGCCGCAGCAGCAGGCGCAGCTGCCGCTGACCCCGCCGCCGCCCATCCCGCCTCTAGGGCCGGTGCAGCAGACGCAAAAGCCCGGCGACGCGACTGAACGCTACCTGCGGGCGATCGAGGAATCGCTCGGGGTCCAGCCGGGCCTGCTGGTCATGGCGGAATCGATCTATGGCAGCGCCGGATACGTGATGTATGTCGACGCCCAAGACAGGCCGTGGGTGGTCGACACGTTCGGCATTCACAAGCCCATGTACGACTGGCTCGGCCAGCGCATCGCCGGCGAACAATTCGTCCTTCTGACGGATCAACGCCTCCGAGCCGCGCTTCAACGGAATCTGCCGTTCGGGATCGGCAACATCGCCTTCATCTGGGACTATGATTTCACCAAAGGTCCTCTTCTGGCTGCGGCGAAAAAGGGACAAAGGTCGTTGGGACCGCGGCACAACGGATACGCGGCCTTCAGGGTCCACGCATCGGACAACGCGATCCTGAGCAATCGAAGCTTGCGGGCGCCCGCACCGCCACCGGGCGCCGATTTGGTCCTCTATTATTATCTGTGGCGTCGCGCGCTCCAGATTTCGTCGACGGAACCGACTGCCACGCTTTGGGAACTGGCGCAGAGGATCAACGGCGGCGGCGACTTCATCGAACTCCGTCCGGGCCCGCGCGAAGCGAAACCCAGCCTTCATGCCGCAGGGCGCTGGACCGGTCCGGCGATCGCAGCGACGGCAATGCCGGCGGCGGCGGAAACCGCAAAGGGTTATGATCGGACACGCCTGCGCGTCGAGCTGGTCTCGGCTTCCGCGGACCTACGGGATTTCGGGGGACGGGTCGAACTCTCGGCGGCGGGCGTGTCCGTCATCGCGGTCACGCACGGAAGCGCTACCGTGCGCGAGCACGCCACCGGCGCGACGACGACGGCGGAGGCCGGCAGCGCCGTCGCCGTCTTGCCGGGCATCGGCGTCGCCGAGGCGCAGATGCCCGGGGACCTGCATGCGCGCGTGGCCGCCGGGCTGAAGGCGCTGCCGCCCGTTCCCCCTGCGATCGGTCCCGCGGCCGATGCCGCGAAAGCGGCGCGCCAGCAGCTTGCCGCCGACGCGCCGACCATCGGCGCGATCGCCCCCGCCCGCGGCGTTAAGGACGGCAAGCCGGTGGAGCCGGGCGCGGTGTTCGCGCCCGACACGAAAGAGTTGTTCGTCTGGTTCCGGCTTTCCGGCGTCACGGCGCCGACCCAGATCCGCTCCGTCTGGAACTATGTCGCGCCGGACGGCGACCAGTTCATCGTCGAGTCGGAGGCCACGGCGCGGCCGGAAAACCAGTGGGGCGACTTCCGCGTCGAGGGCCCGGCGGGCAGGCCCTGGCCGACAGGGCAGTACCGCGTTGACATTTTCATCGCCGGCAAGAAGGCCGCGTCGGTGCCCTTCCGCGTCGAAGATGTCGTGGCGCATCCCGCAATCGTGACGACCAGGGCGGCGCTGGGCGTGAAGGACGGCGAGCCGGTCGGCGTCAGCGAGGTATTCGCGCCGGATGCCGGAACCCTTTATGCGTGGTTCCGCATCGCCGGCCATACGCGGCCGGTCAAGCTGCGCGGCGAATGGCACTACCTGGGGAGCGGCGGCGACCGCATGGTCATCGCGTCCGACCTGACGGTCCAGCCCAACGAATCCTGGGGCGACTTCCAATTCGAATTGCCTCCCGGCCGCCCCTGGCCCCTCGGGGCCTATCGCGTGGACATCATCATGGACGGCAAGGTGGCCGCTTCCGTGCCGTTCCGCGTGGAGGCGGCGGCGGCGAAGCCAGTCCCCGCGAAGCCGGTCGCCGAGGCGGCGCCCAAGATCGTCGAAGCCAAAGCGGCGCTTGGCGTGAAGGAAGGCGGCGTGCCGGTTGGCGTGACCGAGGTCTTCGCCCCGGATGCCGGCAGGCTTTACGTCTGGTTCCGCATCGCCGGGCACGACCGGCCGGTCAAGCTGCTGAGCGAATGGCGCTACCTCGGCACGGGACGCGACGAGCTCCTTGCCGATATCGAAATGACCGGCCAGCCGGGAAAGGACGCGGGCCACTTCGCGCTCGAGCTGCTGCCGGGCCGTCTCTGGCCGCTCGGCGCGTACCGGGTGGACATCCTGTTGGACGGCAAGGTGGCCGCTTCCGTGGCGTTCCGCGTGGCCGCCGCGGCGCCCAAGCCCACCGCCCGGCCGCAGGTCAAGGTGTTCGACATGCTTGTCGCGCGCGGCATCAAGGACGGCAAGCCGGTCGCCCCGGCGGCGGCGTTCGCGCCGGACGCAAGCCCGCTCTATGTATGGTTCCGCGTTTCCGGCAACACCGAGCCGGTGAAGCTGCGCGGCGAATGGCGCTATCTGGGCGGCGGCCAGGACCGCATCATCGCCAGGGGTGAAGGCACGCTCAAGGCGGGCAGCGCCTGGACCAATTTCCGGCGCACCCTTGCCGAAGGCAAGACCTGGGCGCTGGGCGACTACCGCTTCGACCTTTTCGTCGACGACACGCTGGCGTCGTCGGCGCGGTTCCGCATCGTCGAGGGCGGGCCGAAGCCGATGGCCGAAGCCGCGGCATCGCCGAAAATCGTCGAGGCGAAGCCCGCGCGCGACGTAAATGAGGACGGCAAGCCGGTCGGTCCCAGCGACGTGTTCACGCCCGATACGCGCCAGATTTTCATCTGGTACCGCATCACCGGGAATCCGGCGCCGGTCGAGATGCATTCGGTCTGGCGTTACCTTGGCGGCGGCGGCGACTCCGCCTCGGCGCCCGAGGGCGGCACCCAGCCCGCCGGGCGCGAGTGGGGCGCCTTCGGCAAGGAGCGCGAAGCGAACGACCCCTGGCCGGTCGGCGAATACCGCGTGGACATCTTCATCGGCGGCGCGCAAGCGGCGTCGGTGCCGTTCCGCGTGGCCGCGGCAACACCCGTCGCGGGGTCCGCGGGTCCGGTCACCTTCGAGACCGTCGAGGCCCTGCTCAACGAGCTTGGCGCGAAGCCCCGACGCGATACCCGCCCCGACGGCGTGCCGTTTCTGGCGTTCCGCCTGGACGGCCGCGACACGGCGCTGGCGTTGTTCGGCTGCGCGCCTGGAAAGCCCTGCGCGCGGCTGATGCTGCACACCGGCTTCCGCCTGCCTCAGCCGGTACCGGCCGAAACCCTCAATGCGTGGACGGCCGAGCACCGCTTTGTGCGCGCCTTCCACGACGACGAAGGCGATCCGATGCTCGAATCCGACCTGGTGGCCGTGGGCTCGCGGATGTCGACCGTGCGCGAGTGGATCGCCGAATGGCGCAAGCAGGTGCCGCAGTTCCTCGACCGCGTCGCGAAGAAAGGCTGAGCCATGAGCCCGCGTTTTGCCGCCCTCGCCGTGTCGATCGCCGCCCTGGCGTCGGTCGCCTTTTCCGCCGGCGCGCCGGCCGGCGAACGCGCGTCCGCGCCGGCGCAAGTCGCCGCGCTGCCGCCGGGCGCCGTCGTTACCCTCGACAATGTCGAGACGCTGCTGCGCGAGATGGGCTTCGCCCCGCGGCGGGTCGTTCGCGACGACGTGACCGCGCTTGTGTTCGAGATGGAGGGCCGACAGGCGTTCGTGATGCTGCGCGGCTGCGCCGCCGAGGGATGCAAGCATTTGCAGATTCGCGCCGTGTTCACGACGGCCCGGCCGACCACGCTGAAAACCATCGCCGCGTGGAACCGGGCGGGCACGCCGCTTACCGCGCTTCTCGACGCCGACGGCGACCCGGGCGTGGCGAGCGACGTGGTGCTACCCGGCGCTTCGGTCGCGACCATCCGCGCCTGGATCGAGATCTGGCGCGAGCAGCTGCCGCGCTTCCTCGCGCACTTGGCCAGGTAGGCCGCCGGCGCGGGCCCCGGGCTTTCGCGAACGCGAGGTGCGCCCGGCCGGCATCTTCGGCTCAGGCGTAGCGCAGGTCCTGCCCCACGCCCAGGCGCTTCGCCTTCTCCAGCATCGCGTGGCCGAGCGCGATGTCGCTCAAGCTCATGCCGCGGTGCCAGAACAGGATGGTCTCGCCGTCGCGCTCGCGCCCGGGCTTCCGCCCCGCCACCACCTGGCACAACTCGCCGTAGAGGGTCTTCTCCGACAGCCGGCCGCCGTCGACGTGCTGGCGCATCGCGCCGAACTTGCCGGCGCGCGCCTGGCCCCAGTCGTCCACCAGCATCTTGTCCATGATGTCGGTGAGCGAGAGCTCGAGCGCGCTCATGGTGCCGTAGGGCATCACGAGCGCCCCTTTCTTGATCCATGCGGTCTTGAGCAGCGGCTCGGGCTTCTCCAGCCGCGCCGCCTCGACCACGATGTCGGCGCCGCGCACGCACGATTCCCAGTCCGCGGTCACGACGATCTTCTTGCCCAGGTCCTTTTCCAGCCGCTGGGCGAACGCGTCGCGGCTTTCCTTGCGCCGGGAGTGCACGCGGATCTCCTCGAAATCGAACAGCCGGTCCATCAGCCGCACGTTCCAATAGGCGGTGCCGCGCGCGCCGACATGCCCCAGCACCTTCGATCCCTTGCGCGCCAGGTGCTTGGCGCCGAGCGCGGTGACCGCCCCGGTGCGCATGTCGGTGATCCAGGTGGCGTCGACGATCGCCTTGGGCCGCCCGGTGCGCGGATCGAACAGGTTCAAGAGCGCCATCTCCGAGGGCAGGCCGTGCTTGTAGTTGTCGAGGAAGTCGCCGACGATCTTCACGCCCGCCGCGTTCAAGGGCGCGATGTAGCCGCGCAGCACGTTGAAATGGCCGCGGAACGCGGGATCGGGCACCAGGTGCGTGCGCGGCTCGATCGTGGTCTGCCCGCGTCCCTGCGCCAGCAGGCCCAGCTCGATCGCCGCCAGGATTTCGTCGTCGGTCATGGCGAGCCGCGCGACGTCCAGGCCGTTCAGGTAGGTGATGCGGATTTCCGCGCCGCTGTTCCAGCCCTCCATGAAGCTCCCCGCTGCAATCCCCCCGCCCCGCGCGCCGGTTGCGGCCCGTTTCGGCCATCGGGCCGCGTGTTCTACCGCGCCGGGCGCGCCCCTGTCATCCCGGCTGCGTCGTCCCGGCGGCTTGGATTCACGGCCCAGGCGCAGTAAAACCCGCCTCCGCACAAGCCCCCGGAGCCCGATGACCGCCCCGACCGCAACCGCCCAGCCCAAGGCCGCGCCACAGGAGTCCGCGCCGCGGGAGTCCGCGCCGCAGGGCAGCGCCGGCGCGCCGGTCGCGGCACCGATGCCGGTCTCGCGGCCCCAGGCGCGGCCGCTGTCGGTGGGCGTGGTGGTGGACCTGGTCTGGGGCCCGTGGGCCGGCGGCCACGTGAAATGCTGGGAGCGCCTGGCCGCGGCCGCGGCGGCGAGCCCGCGCGAGCTCGACATCACCGTGCATTTCCTGGGCGAGAAGAGCGGCACGGTCCAGGTCGCGGACAACGCGCGCTTCCGCCTGCACCGGCCGCTCTTGAACACCAAGTGGCTGGGCTTCACCCAGAATCCGCAGAACCACACCTGCCTGGCGCCGTACCACCCCGGCCTCGCGCGCGCGCTCAGCGGCTGCGACGTCGTGCACGCGACCGGCGCGTTCTTCAGCCTGGCCCGAACCGCGCGGCGCCACGCGCGCGGCCGCGGCCTGCCGCTGACCTATTCGTTCCACACCGACACCGTCAGCTACACGCGGCATTTCTCCAAGGAGATTCTCAAGCGCTGGTTCGGCGAGGGCGTCATCCTGCGGTTCCTGGTCGACACGGTGCGCTACAACGAGATCTCCGGCGACCGGATGCAGAAGGTGCTGGACCGTTACCTCGAGCAGTGCGACTGGGTGCTGGCGTCGAAGCCCGAGGACCGCGCGGTGGCGGAGCGCGTGGTGCCGGCCGAGCGCGTGTCGTTCCTGCGCCGCGGCATCGACCGCACGGTGTTCTCGCCCGAGCGGCGCGACCGGGCGCGGCTCAGCGCCGAGTACGGCATCGCCGGCGACCGGTTCGTCGTGATCTTCGTCGGCCGGGTGGACGACGCCAAGAACGTCATGACGCTGGTCCACGCCATGCGCAGGCTGAAGGACGCGGGCGCGCCGGCGCACCTCTTGGTCGCGGGAACCGGAGAACGCATGGACGACATCGGCCGGATGCTGGGCGGGACGGCGACGTTCTGCGGGCAGGTGGAGCCCGCCGTGCTGGGCTGGCTTTACGCCAGCGCCGACGTGTTCGCCTTCCCGTCCGAGCTCGAGGTCATGCCCAACGTGGTGAACGAGGCGCGCGCCTGCGGCCTGCCCGCGCTGGTCTCGGCGACCGGCGGCTCCATGCAGATGGTCGCCCGCCCGGGCTTCGACGCGCTGTGCCTGGCCGGCCGCGACAGCGCGGTCTGGGCCGAGGCGATCGGCGGGCTGATGCGCGATCCCGCGCGCCGCAAGGCGCTGGCCGAGGAAGGCTACCGCCGCGTGAGCGCGACCCTGCCGGGATGGGACGACGTGCTGCACCAGGACCTGATGCCGGTCTGGCGCCGCGTGCTGGACGAGCGCAGGGCGCGCGCCGGCGCCTGATCTGAACGGAGCAGGGGGGCGCGATGTTCGGCCAACGCATTCTGCTCTTGAGCCCCCATCCCGACGACGAGACGGTGGGCGCCGCGGCCGCGATCGCGCGCGCCAAGGCCCGGGGCGCGGCGGTCGCCGTGGCGTTCCTGACCAACGGCGTGCCGGCGGCGGCGGCGTTCTGGCCGTGGCAGCGCGCAGGCGTGCCCGAGCGCGTGGCGCGGCGCTGGGCGGAGTGCGAGGCCGCGGCGCGGCGCCTGGGCTTCGACGTCGCGCTGCGGCAGGACATTCCCACGCGCACGCTGACGTCGGCCCTGAAGCAAACCCATGCGCTCGTCGCCGCGGCGCTTGCGCGCCTCGACGCCGACATGCTGTGGGCGCCGGCCTACGAGGGCGCGCACCAGGACCACGACGCGGCCAACTGCCTGGCCGGCGCGTTCGCGGCCCGCGTGCCGGTGTGGGAGTTCGCGGAATACAGCAACGCCGGCGGGCGGGTGCTGAGCCAGGAGTTCTTCGCGCCCAACGGCAGCGAAACCATGCTGGACTTGAGCGACGCGGAAACGGCGCAAAAGCGGGCGGCGCTCGCGCTGTATGCCTCGGAGCGCGGCAACCTCAAGCATGTCGGGGCCCGGCGCGAGGCGTTCCGGCCGCTGGCGCCTTACGACTACGCGCGCCCGCCGCATCCCGGCACGCTGTTCTATCAGCGCTTCCAGTGGGTGTGGCCGCGCCATCCCCGCGTCGACTACGCGAGGCCGGAGCAGATTTCGGCGGCGCTGGCGGCGTTCCGCGCCGAAACGGCGGCGTAGGGCCGCTACTTGGCGGGCTCGGTCTCGCGCCGCGCGTCCTCTTCGCCCGGGACCGGGACGGGGCGAACCGCCTCGGGGATCATGTCGGCCGCGAGCCTGCCCTGCTCCAGCGTGTCGGCGATCACCACCGCGCGGCGGAAGCCGTTGGGCGGGTTGCCGAGCTCGGGCATGCCGTCGTTGATGGTGGGGAACACCGCGCGCACGCCCGGCATCTTCTCGATCGCGGCGATGGCGGCGCGGTCCACCGCGTGCGGCTTCCATTCCGTGAACGACGGCACCATGAAGCGGGGATGGTCGCGCCCCTCGAAGCGCCAGCTTCCGTCGCGGTAGAGCCCGACCACGGCGTCGAGCCAGCCGCGGCCGTAGAGCGGGATGAACTCCACGCTCATGCGCAGGTGGCACTCGATGATGCGTCCGCCGATGGTCTCGAAGTTGACGATGCCGCTGTAGCCCGCGAGGTGCTCGGCGATCCAGCCCCCGAGGAAGCGGTCGAGCGCCTCGTTGCCGGCGCCCAGCCGCTCCCAGTGGCTGAAACGGCCGTTGTCGATGGGATGGCCGCGCGTCTGCGCCGACCAGCAGGCGCGACCGCGCGACACCGCCACGTCGGTGCTGATGTGCGGGCCGGTCAGGAGCTCCATCCAGAAATGCCCGGCGCGGTAGGTCTCGATGTCCTTGGGCGAATCCGCGCGGAAAGACCCGATGCTCATGCCGAGCAGGTTGGTGATCGGCTTGACGAAGACGGGAAACCGGGGCGGCGCGATCGGCAGCGGCGCGTGCGGGATGCCCTGCACCTGGCACAGCCACACCTTGCTGTAGACGCGGTTGTGGCCCGGAAACATCGACCACGACGTGACGTCGGCCACCGGCACGCGCACGTCGTCGGGGCAATGGGCGCCGCCGAAGAAGCGCGCCATGTAGGGTTCGGCGAACAGGAACGGCATCGCGGCCGCGGCGCGCGCGTCAGGCCTCTCGCGGACCGGCCGGAGCCGCTAGGCCTTCTTCTCCGCTTCCGCGGGCTTGGGCTGCGCCGCGGCTTGGGCGGCGGCGGGCGTGGCGTCGGCGGGCTTGGCCTGCTCTTCCACCTTCTCGGCTTCTTCCTTCATGCCGGTGCGGAACGCCTTGATGCCCTTGGCGAAGTCGCCCATCACGCGCGGCAGCTTCCCGGCCCCGAACACGATCAGGATGATGACCAGCACCAGCAGCCAGTGCCACAGACTGAATGTACCCATGAGGTTGCCGCTCCCTGTCCGGACGTTTTGGGGCCGCCGTTGTTGCCGATCCCCGTATATAGGCTTGCCCGCCGGGTTTTGTATAGCGCCGGCGCACGGGATCGCCAATTCTCGCCGTGTTTTGACCGGGTTAGCCGGACTTGATCCACGTCAATGTGCTGCGCCTGGCGCCATCCCATAGTCGCACTACCCTGGAATTTGCCCCTGCTTGTTCGGAGGATCGCCGTGCTCGCCAAAGATGTCATGACCCGCGAGGTCTGCACCGTTAAGCCCGATACGCCCGTGGCCGAGGTCGCCCGCATCCTGATGAAGCGGCGGATCAGCGCCGTGCCGGTAGTGGACGACAAGGACCGGCTGTGCGGCATCGTCAGCGAAGGCGACCTGATGCACCGGGTGGAAGCGGGCACCGAGCGGCGCCGGTCGTGGTGGCTGGAGCTGTTGAGCGAGAACCGCGACCTGGCGCGCGACTTCGTGAAGGCGCACGGGCTCAGCGCCAAGGACGTGATGACCCAGACCGTGGTGACGGTCAGCGAGGACACCGACCTGGCGCAGATCGCGAGCCTCTTGGAGCGCAACCGCATCAAGCGCGTGCCGGTGATGCGCAACGGCAAGGTGGCGGGCATCATCAGCCGGTCGAACCTGTTGCAGGCGCTGGCGACCGCCGGCGCGCGCAAGGCCCGCGCCCCGTCCGACGACCGCGCGCTGCGCGAGGCGATCATGAAGGCGTTCAAGGCGCAGCCCTGGACCCCGGACCTGACGGTCAACGTCACGGTCCAGGACGGGCAGGTCAGCATCTACGGGCTGGTTTCCTCCGAGGACGAGCGCCGCGCGTTGCGCGTGGCGGCCGAGGAAGTGGCCGGCGTCGGCAAAGTCAGCGATCAGCTTTCGGTCAGCGCGTCGCTGCGCGCCGCCGTCTGATTCTCAACGCATTTCGGGCGGACCGCGGGGTCGACCGCGGGGTCGACCGCGGGGCGGCGCGCGCCGTCCCGGGCCGCCCCCTTGCTCCCACGGGTTCACCGGCTATAGTCCAACCCGGGAGGCTGGCGGTGGACGGCGCCCTCGCCAACCCGGTCAGGTCCGGAAGGAAGCAGCCGTAACGAGTTTCGTGCCGGGTCGCCGTCCAGTCTCCCACCTCGTTTCGAGACCAAGCGCCCGCGGCCGATGCGGGCGCCAACGCAACCGGCGCATGAACGACGAACCGACCCTGGGACTGAAAGCCGCCGCGGCGGCGGGCGGCGAGGCGGCGGCCTATCGGGTGCTGGCGCGCAAGTACCGGCCGGCCGACTTCTCGGAGCTGATCGGCCAGGACGCGATGGTGCGCATCCTCACCAACGCGATCAAAAGCGGCCGCATCGCGCACGCCTTCATGCTGACGGGCGTGCGCGGGGTGGGCAAGACCACGACCGCCCGCATCGTCGCGCGCGCGCTCAACTGCACCGGGCCCGACGGCAAGGGCGGGCCCACGGCCGAGCCCTGCGGCCAATGCGCCGACTGCCGGGCGATCGCCGAGGACCGCCACGTCGACGTGATCGAGATGGACGCGGCCTCGCGCACCGGCGTCGACAACATCCGCGACCTGACCGACGGCGTGCGCTACAAGCCGGTTTCGGCGCGCTACAAGGTCTACATCATCGACGAAGTGCACATGCTCTCGACCGGCGCGTTCAACGCGCTGCTCAAGACCCTGGAAGAGCCGCCGCCGCACGTGAAGTTCGTGTTCGCGACCACCGAGATCCGCAAGGTGCCGGTGACCGTGCTGTCGCGCTGCCAGCGCTTCGACCTGCGCCGCGTGGACCACGAGACGCTCGCCAGGCATTTCGCGGCCATCGCGGCGAAGGAGAAGATCGCGATCGACCCGGCCGCGGTCGCGCTGATCGCGCGCGCGGCCGACGGCTCGGTGCGCGACGGGCTGTCGCTGCTCGACCAGGCCATCGCGTTGGGCGGCGAGCGCATCGACGAGGCGCGCGTGCGCGACATGCTGGGCCTCGCCGACCGGCTCGCGGTGTTCGACCTGTTCGAGGCGGTGCTGCGCGGCGACCTGAACGCGGCGCTCGCGCGGCTGGGCGAGCTCTACCGCGCCGGCGCCGACCCGGCGGTGGTGATCGAGGACCTGCTGGCGCTGACGCACTGGCTGACGCGCGTGAAGCTCGCGCCCGAGGCGGCCGAGCGCCCCGACGTGCCCGAGGCCGAGGCCAAGCGCGGCAAGGCCCTGGCGCAGGCGCTCGGCATGGCGCTGCTGACGCGCGCCTGGCAGATCCTGCTCAAGGGCCTGCGCGAGACGCAGGGCGCGCCGCAGCCGATCCAGGCCGCGGAGATGGTGCTGGTGCGGCTCGCCTACGCCGCCGACCTGCCCGA
>Ga0114930_10004739_pt1 | contig 11372 bp, 14 predicted proteins | sample AnhtaG_FD_87300 | JGI IMG/M metagenome (GOLD analysis project Ga0114930, IMG submission 87300) | Deep subsurface microbial communities from Anholt, Denmark to uncover new lineages of life (NeLLi) - Anholt_01485 metaG | ecosystem: Environmental > Aquatic > Marine > Oceanic > Sediment | place... | reverse complement strand
GGGGGGGAGATAGTGGGCAAGGCTGTTTTCTACGGGGAACCCAGTGAGGAAGACCCTGAGACAGGGCAAGGGGAAGCATTGTCGATGTCTTATTGCTATGTGGCACAGGCGGCAGAGGTGGCAGTTGATATAGAGACAGGAATGGTGAAGGTTTTACGGTTCTGCTCCGCGGCTGATGTGGGGCGAGCAATCAATCCCAAGCAATGTGAAGGTCAAATGGAAGGTGGGGCCGCGCAGGGCATTGGCAGTGCTCTATATGAGGGGTTCGTGTTTGATGAAAAAGGGAAATTGCTTAACCCGAACTTTACCGACTACAGAGTGCCTAGCTCGAAGGAGGTTCCAAGCGGAGATAACATTAAATCTATGATAGTAGAAGCTCCCCATAAAGATGGACCTTTTGGAGCTAAGGGAATGGGTGAGGCGGCAATGAATGCCTCAGCGCCAGCGATCGCCAATGCTATATATAATGCAGTAGGCGCAAGGATAATGGACATCCCAATGACACCTGAGAAAGTCTTAAAGGCTCTCCAACAGGAGGACAAGTAAATATAGGCTTCCGCAAAATTTATGTTATTAAAAGAGCCCTTAAGATAGGTGAACTGTTGCACCGGATGTGGATTGCGAGCCATTTCCAGCTTAGAGTTGAGAAAAGAGCAGTAAAATTCAATAACTGCACGGTATGAAGAATAACCGCAGTTAATATTATAACGCCAGCAACCATCAGCAAGTTTGCCATCCATAAAGCAATAATTGTATAGTTTTGCCGTAGCCGATAGCCGATCCCCAGGAGTAGCCGTCATGGAAACTATCAATCCTGTAGCTCGTGATTTTGTTCTCTTTTGCGTTCGCCGCCATGGCAAAGAATGGCCAGCTCTGTATGACGAGATGTGTTGGGTAGCTGGGCACCGGCTATTCAGAGGGATGGGCTATGACGACCTGAGAAAGCTTGGACTATCTCTCAGTCTCAACGGCATAGAAAATACTATTAAGATAGTAGATTCTATCGCCGAGTAAAACTAGGAGGACCACGATGGTCTAGAATTGCTATATCTCTATCCCCACCCCTAAAATAGGCAACAATCGCTATCTAATCAGCTAGAACTTATTATTTTATGTCAACTTCCTCTCTCACCTCCCAGCAATCTTGGTATACGCAGTTCGGTATAATAATTTATAATAAATAGTAAATTTTGCCTGAAAACACTGAAGGAGAGTAAATCCAATGTTTAAAACAATAAAGATTGTGGTGATAGCTCTATTACTGGTAGTCATGCTTACCCTATCTTTTGGAGCTGGCTGTGCTTTAAGGAGCCGAATAGCTCCAAGCTCAGATTACGGTCTGGATCTGGTCGAGCAGGCATGGAATATTATCTTCAGCGATTATGTGGACAGGGACAGGCTTGAGGCTACCACACTGAGCCAGGCAGCCATCAAGGGTATGGTGGAGGCACTGGATGACCCCTACACCGCCTACCTGGATGCTGAAACCTATCAACTGAGCTTGAGTAGCCTTGAAGGGAGATTCGAGGGTATCGGAGCCCAGGTAGCCATTGAGGATGAGCAGCTAATGATTATTGCTCCCATTGATGACGCACCAGCAGCTAAGGCTGGCATCAGGGCTGGCGATATAATCCTAGAAATCGATGGCAAACCTGCCTCAGAGATGAGCCTAACTGAGGCTGTGCTTAATATCCGTGGACCTAAGGGAACCTCCGTCAGGCTCCTTATCCTTCACCAGGGTGAAGCCGAGTCCGAGGAGATTGAGATAGTCAGAGCTGAAATTAAGTTGTCCAGTGTCCGCTTTGAGATGAGGGAGAACATCGCCTATATTAGAATCACCCATTTTTCTGCGCGCACCAATGAAGAACTCTCCCCAGTGCTACAAAGCATGATCGAAGAAGCGGCTACAGGCATCATCCTTGACTTGCGCAGTAATCCCGGTGGCTCACTGCAAGCAGTGGTCGATGTAGCTAGCCACTTCTTGCCGGAAGGTGTCGTCGTCAATATAGTAGATAATCAGGGAAACCAAACTGCTCTGGAGGTCGAGCCCAATGGTTTAACTACTGACCTGCCCATGGTCGGTCTAGTAGATAGCTTCAGTGCCAGCGGCAGCGAGGTATTAGCTGGAGCCCTGCAAGACCATGAGCGGGCCGCCATTGCCGGTACCAAAACCTTTGGCAAAGGTAGTGTCAATATCATACGCCAACTTAAAGATGGTTCAGGATTAGCTATTACCACTGCTCGCTGGCTCACCCCCAATGGTAATCTCATAGAAGGTGAAGGGTTATATCCTGACTATGAGCTCGAGCTTGAGGGAGAGGATGCCATCCAGTGGGCTATAGACTACCTGAAGAGCCATGAATGATAAGCTTTCGTCGGAGAGGGGAACACGGTGGGTAGGGCTTCGCCCCGAAGTGTTGACAAACAGTCACATTGCCTAGCACCTCTAGATGCAATAGAATAAATGGTATATTGAGCAACGTAACCAATCGGAGAAAGGGATAATTATGCCCAGACTGGAAACGACTAAGAAGTTGTTACGCAAGTGGCTTACTTCTATCCCCGTTTTTGTTCTGCTCAGCCTGATTTTAGGAGGCTTGATCTCCATCCCGGCGATACCCAAACCAAATATCGCCACCATAACCATCTCTGCCCCCTACTTAGACCAAGCCTACGTTGATGATATCCTGGATATGCTGGACTATGCTAGAGACAACAATAGTATAAAGGCAGTGGTTTTAAGGATAGATAGCCCTGGTGGCGGAGCCAGTGCTACCGAGCAGATATATTTGGATTTGCTTCGACTGAGGCAGCAGAAGCCAGTGGTGGTTTCTGTAGGAACAATAGCCGCCAGCGGTGGCTATTATATTGCGGTGGCATCAAACTTTATCTACGCTGAGCCAACCTCTCAGATTGGCAGCATCGGCACCTGGGTTAGCTTACCTAGCCCTGAGGAATTAGACGAGGGCACCGGAACCAGCGGACCATTCAAGGCTACCGGTGGCTCAAGGCGAAAAGTCATGGGCTACCTGGAGATGGTAAAGCAGGAATTTGTTGAGGCAGTCATGTCACAAAGGGGAGACCGACTAAAGCTATCTGAGGAGGAACTCTCCCGAGCTGAAATCTACCTGGGCGTTGAAGGCCTTAGATACGGCCTTATTGATGACATAGGAACAAGGACCGCCGCCATAGAAAAAGCAGCCAGTCTAGCTGGCCTGAGGAACTATGGAGTAGTAGAGCTCAAGATTGTAAGTCAGCCATTATTTTGGTTTTTGGGGTCTTCAGATTTGGCAGCCTTAAAATCACAAACTGGCTTGATGCCCGTCTACTACTACCTATATTTTGAGTCGAGGTGAATTGGTGATTAAGAGGATAGCCATCGTCATTATAGGGATAATCATTGTAGTGCTGGGAAAAGGGTTTTTCTACTACAAGGGGTTTTACAGTCCTCCCCCCAGTGAGATGCCCAGCTATGAGCAGATTGTTGTTGCTGCGGCACCGTCAACCGAGTTTTCCGACATATATGAGGAGGGAGAGGGAATTATTCTAATTGACTTGGCCCATGATAACGCTTTTGATATAGAGGAGCTTAATGTTCTGACATCGCGACTTATTTCACGAGGCTTAACCATTAAGCTCTTCAGTGCGGAGGATGACCTGGAAAAAGAGCTTATAGGTGAGGAAGAGGAGCTAGAAGAAGAGCCTGCAGGTGAGGAAGAGGAACAAGAAGAAGAGCTTACGGGTGAGGAAGAGGAGCCAGAAGAAGAGCTTGAGGGGGCAGATGCCTTCATCATAGTTTGTCCCCAGTTGGAGTTCTCCATGGAGGAAAGAGAGACCATAAACGAGTTCGTCAACAATGGCGGCAAGCTATTGCTAATCGCTGACCCGACCAGGTCTAGCCAGATTAACAGCATTTCTCTCAAATTTGGTCTGATATTTGAAGCTGACTACCTTTACAACATGAAGGAAAACGAGGTCAACTACAGAAACATATTCGTTACTGAATTCAGGGAAAATGAGATAACCAAGAAGCTACAAAAGATAGCCCTTTATACTGCCGGTTCCATCTCCTCTACCGATGGTGGTATTGCCTTTGTTGACCAGAATACCTTTTCTTCACTGATAGAGACAAGAAAGGAGCTATCACCTACAGCCCTGGCCCAGGAATCTAAGGTTCTGGCAGTTCATGACCTTACTTTCATGACTGAGCCTTATAATGGCATCCTAGATAATAATCAGCTAATATCCAATATAGCCGATTGGCTGGCAAGCCCCGCTGAAGAGGTAGAAGTAGAAGAGGAAGAAACTCAGGAAAATGATTGACCGCAGAAGTTTTGTCCTAATAGCAGCTCAAGAGGGGCTGGTGACGCCAGTCCCTCTTTTCAACCTTGTGTCAGAGAGTAGACTATGAATAGAGAGGAATTTGAGTGGCTGGTGGCAAGGGCGGTTAATAGTTTACCCGAAGAGTTTTGCACCAAGCTGGAAAATATTGATGTGGTGGTGGAAGATTGGCCGACTCAAGATCAGCTGAATAGCGCGAGACTGAGACGAGGTCAAACTTTGCTGGGTCTTTATGAAGGTGTACCACTGACCAAGCGGGGCAGGCACTACGGGCTGGTGCCACCAGATAAAATAACTATATTCCAGAAACCGATTGAGGCTGAATGTAAAGATGAGGCTGAGATTACGGCTGAGATACAGAGAGTGGTACGACATGAGATAGCCCATCACTTTGGCATTGGAGACGCCAGACTAGAGCAGCTTGAAAGCGGTGAAGATCGGCCATGCTTGTAAAGGAGGAAGTTCATGGAAGGTAAAACGGAATGTGCCAAGTGCACAAAGGTAGTATGTACCAGCAAGCAGTTTGACCAGGGGCCGCCAAACTGCCCGACAAAAACTAAGGCAGAGGTTATTAAACAGGCAGCAGCTGAATACAATAATCCAGAAGTGAGGGAGTTTGCCCGGCAAGCCTCTATTCAGGAATTTGAGTGCTATATGAACCTGCCCGAGGGCAGGACCCCACGTAACCCAAGGGTAGAAGAGGTAGCACAATTTGCTAAAAAGATGGGCTATAAGAAGCTCGGTATCGCTTTTTGCGTTGGGTTGAGGAATGAAGCTAAAATATTGACTAAAATTTTGGAAAATAGAGGCTTTAATGTTGTTTCTGTCTGTTGTAAGGCGGGAGGTATACCAAAGGAAACGATTGGTATAAAAGAAGAAGAAAAGATAGCCGGTCCAGGCGCCTTTGAATCAATGTGCAGCCCCATAACCCAGGCTGAAATTTTGAATGGCGAGGGGACAGAGTTCAATATAGCAGTAGGGCTCTGCGTTGGTCACGACGCCCTGTTCTTCAAGTACGCTCATGCCCCGACCACGGTTCTTATCGCCAAGGACAGAGTCTTTGGTCATAACCCGGCAGCCGGTCTGTATCTGTCTGGCTCGTACTATCGCAAGCTGCTGCGTAAGGAGTCCCTTGACTCTCAAAGCTGATGGAAATACGTAAGCAGGGTAATTTATAACCCTGGCAATATAAGCTACAGACTCTTAACCATATAGTCTCCCTGTGAACTGTAGCCAAACTCAGAGCGATAGTACTCCTTAGCCCCAATTCCGCTCAAAATTACCATCCACTGCCGTTGAAATTCTTCCTCGGCAATTCGTTCGGCTTCTCTTAGTAGTGCCTTACCTAAACCCTTGTGCTGGGTTGCGGCTGGGTCTCGCTGACCGAGAGAAACCTCCGGTCCAAATATATGTAGTTCCCTTATTAAGGCTAAATTCCCTTTAATCTTCTGCCCCAGACTGGTTACGGGCTCAGACTGAACCCTCATGCGCAACAAGCCAAACAGCGTTTCATTTTTATCCTCAAAGGATAGGAAAATCTCCTTACCTCCTGAAGCCGTATAATCCATCCTTACCATTTGCGGTTCGTCTATTTCCCAGCCATTCTGTGCCCGGTGACCATACTCCCGACACCTGATGCACTTACATTCAATCCCCAGCTGCTTCATTCGCTGCTTAACCACATCCCGCAGTGAATCCCTTAAACCGCCCACGATAAACTTGCCCGGGATGTCACGCAGCACCCTCGAGATTCTGACATACTTGGGGACAATAGACTTAATCTCAGTAATCAGGTCTATCATGGTGTCGTTATCATATGGCTGATAGTGCTTGTCCCGATACCATTTCTCCAGTTCAGTGCCCTTCACCACCATAGTAGGATAAAGTTTCAAGCCATCCGGCCTAAAGCGGTCATCACTAAATAGCCTTGCCGATAACTCCAAGTCCTCTTGCGGTGTCAAACCTGGTAATCCTGGCATCCAGTGGTAGTGCACCTTAAAGCCATGCTCCCTGAGCAATGCGGTGGCGCTGACCACATCTTCTACCTTGTGCCCCCTTCTTACCAGTCGGTAGATTTCATCATTTAAAGTCTGGACCCCGAGCTCTACCCTGGTGGTGCCAAACTCAAGCATTCTATCTATCTCCTCTTGCCGACACCAATCAGGTCTGGTCTCTATGCACAGCCCAGTGCAGCGATGAACGGCTGTTTCATTAATTCGTTTTGCCTCTTCCAGTGTAGCTGATTCCTCACCATTCAAGGCATCAAAACAATCTTTGATAAACTGATACTGATAATCCTTGGGGTAAGCCAGGAAAGTACCGCCCATTATTATCAGCTCAACCTTATCGGTGGGATGCCCCATTTCTGATAGAATTTTCAGTCTCAGCTTAACCTGCTTCTTAGCCTCATAGTCACACTGCCTCGCCCGTAATACTGCCGGTGACTCCGGTGTATAGCTCTGGGGTGTAGCCGAGTAAGTGGGGCAATATATGCATTGTCCCGGGCATTTCATCGGTAGGGTCATAACCGCTACCGGAGTAACTCCGGATATTGTCCTGGCAAATTTCCTCATAGTATACTTCTCTTAAGTATCACTAACAGTTTACCAGATTTAGCTTACAACATAAATTTCCGGTCATTTAACGGGATAGAGAACAAGAAGAATTTAAGAAAGGTTTTTAAGTGTTCCAGTAAAGCCGGACCGGACGCTCTCCCAGCTTAAGAAAAAGGCATTGTTCGGACAAGGCTCACCGCATACCTATTGACAACAATGGCATCAGCGACTAAGATTAACCCGAGACGGAAATGTCCATGACCCCGGACATGTCTGGCTTGGAGGGAAGCTTCCAGACAATCTACGTCTCCTTGAGGGGTCCTTCGAGCAGTGGGGAATAATATGCTGGAGGTAAGAGAAGATGGCGATTATCGATACCCTAAAAAGCTCCGAACTCTTTGATGGTTTGGAAACACACCAACTAGAAAAGGTATCCGCTCTATGTCGTGGGATGAGCTACAAGGAGGGGGACATGGTCTTCAAGGAGGGTGATGACGCCACAGAGCTGTACGTTCTGACGGACGGCAGAGTGGCGCTGGAGATGGAGGTGCGCCCTGTGCCCGACCGACCGGCTATACCCACTGCGGTGGAGGTGGTGAGCAAAGGTGATGCCTTCGGCTGGTCAGCGCTCGTTGAGCCCCACGTATACACGTTGTCTGCCCGGTGCATGACTCACTGCGCAGTGCTAGCCATCAAGGGTGACTTGCTTCGCAAAGCTATAGAAGATGACCCCATCCTGGGCTGTGAATTGATGAAACGCCTAGCCCAGCTTATCTCCCTCCGGCTTTCGCATACCCGGCTCCGCCTCACCAGCGGGATAGGTCTCATCCTACTGGGTAAGGAGCTGGGGGCACCTAAGTAATCAGTTTTCCTAAGCTGGAGCGTAACTCCACAGCTTTAGAAGGGGACATTTGGCTAGCAATATATTTAACCAGATAGCCCCCGGCTGGTATAACTTCAGGCACTGGTCTATATTCCGTAAAGAGCTGGAGTCGCTGGCACGGCGGTGGCAAAAGGGCAAGTTACTAAACATTGGCTGTGCCCATGGCCCAGACTTTTTACCCTTTAAGCAAGGCTTTGACCTGCATGGTGTAGACTTTTCTCCCGAGATGCTACGGCTTGCCCAAAAATACTCTCAAAAATTCAATTTTGACGTAAACTTTTCCGTGGCTGATGCTTGCCATTTACCCTATCCTGACAAAACCTTTGACTGGGCAATCTCGGTAGCCACCTATCACCACATAAGGTATGGTGAGGAAAGGCAGGCAGCGCTAAACGAGCTGGAGCGGGTTCTAAAGCCAGGTGGTGAAGCCTTCGTTACCGTATGGAACCGCTGGCAACCCAGGTTCTGGTTAAAGGGCAAAGAAGTAGCCATGCCCTGGCGAACCAAGGACAAGACCCTGTATCGCTACTACTACCTCTTTTCCTACTCTGAGCTGGAGAAGCTGGCAAAAAAGGCCCGCTTTAAGGTACTCAAATCCTTCCCTGAAAGCTCGTATCGCTTCCCGATAAAGACTTTCTCCCGGAATATATGCCTGCTGATAAAGAGAGGCGATTAGAGTCGCTTCATTCCACCATTTGTCTTAGCTTAGCAGCAACGGCAGCCAGAATCAGAGCAATAATACCTACGCCACATTCGGCCACTCCTGCTAATGGAGGCGTTGCGCCCGCCATGCTTGCCATGCTTACAGTAATGGTGCCTGCCAAAATACCAAGGCAGCCTTTGACAAACAAGATCCAGACGGCAATACTAATAAGCGCTTTGAAAATAGGTGGCATTTCTCCCTCCTTCTTTATAGTTTTTATACTACGACCTTAACGATTATTATACCACTGGTTGTCAATATTTCTGTTTACCTTCCTCCTCGCGATTATTTATCAACCTCACCCCCTTAATCCCCCTCTCCTTCTCAAGGAGAGGGGGAAGAGATTTTAGAGAGGGGCTTCGCCCCTCTTAGACTCCCACTGGATATTGCCCTATAGTGAGGTAAAGCCTGAAGGGGCGTTAGCCCCTTCAAAAATGACAAGTCCCCTTCCCCTTGTTAAGGGGAAGGGGATACAGGGGATAGGGTTAATAACCAACTTATTCCAGCATCTGCCTCAGTTTCATGACAACCACGGACAAAGTGATGCTAGCAATGCCACATACATAAGCAAGGTATATCTGTATTGGTGGCGCCCCTGCCGCTGGTGTTGCCCCCCCGCTAGCAATCTGCATAAACAGGGTTATCAGCACTACGAGCCAACCAAAAACAAACAGGAACCAGGCGCTTATTGTTGCTAGAGCTTTGAAAATAGGTGGCATTTCTCCCTCCTTTCTAGTTTTATTCTACGACCTTAACTAATATTATACTGCTAGTTGTCAAATATTTACCTATTACAAGATTACTTATCAACCTCACCCCCTTTATCCTCCTCTCCTTGATAAGGAGAGGGGCGAAGCCCCTCTTAAACTCCCACTGGATATTGCCCTATAGTGAGGGGAAGCCTGAAGGGGCGTTAGCCCCTTCAAAAATGATAAATCCCCTTCCCCTTGTTAAGGGGAAGGGGATACAGGGGATAGGGTTAATAACCAACTTATTCCAGCATTTGCCTCAGTTTCATGGCACATACCGACAAAATGAGGCTAGCAACGCCAATTGCGCTACCAGCAACCTGCTGCCATGGCGGTGGCCCTGCTACCAGTTGCCCTGAGACAATATTCATCAAGTTGGGCCAGATAATGAAAACCAAGCCAGCGATAAATAGGACCCAGGCACTTATTGATGCTAGAGCTTTGAATATAGATGGCATTTCTCCCTCCTTTCTAGTTTTGTTCTACGACCTTTTGACCATATTATAGCACCGGTTGTCAAGTATATTATACTACCGATTGTCAAGTATTTATCTCTTTATAGCTTTATTGACAATGTTGCCGCTCATAACTATGATAAGCCAGACAGCAATGAGAAAGAATATGAGTAAAAACGGGAGGTTTACGGGAATGCTTATCCCTACCATAGTAATGGGGTTACTTGCCATTGCCCTTCTCTTTATCGGCTATAACAAAGGAGGCGGGGAACATATTCTGGGATTGAAATCAGCCGGGAATATGGTAATCCAAATTATCCCTTTATTAGTTTTCGCCTTCATAGTAGCTGGTATGATTCAAGTTCTTGTTCCTCATGAACTGATATCAAAGTGGATAGGCGGGGAATCCGGTTTTCGAGGTCTCTTAATAGGTACGGTAGTTGGTGGTTTTGCGCCAGGTGGCCCCTACATTAGCCTACCCATCGCTGTCGGACTACTGCGTGCTGGAGCAAGTATAGGAACCATGGTAGCCTTCTTAACCGCATGGTCACTATGGGCGATTGGTCGGTTGCCGCTGGAAGTAGGTATAATGGGTTGGAAATTCACCCTAATTCGCCTGGCGTGCACCTTTTTCTTCCCGCCAATAGCCGGACTAATAGCTAATAGATTCTTTTCACATGTGGTGTTATTTGAATAATACGATTAGAGAGCACTAGGGACAAATAAACAAACGTCCAGTGAATGGCAAATCTGTTCCCTTTAGGAACCTCACCCCCTTAATCCCCCTCTCCTTGAGAAGGAGAGGGGGAAGAGATTTTAGAGAGGGGCTTCGCCCCTCTCCTACCCACACTCCCCCTTCCCTTATTAAGGGAAGGGGGTCAGGGGGATAGGTTGCTCTTTATTACTACATTGAAAAAGCTACAACTTAAAACTATGATAAGCCTAACCGTGAGAATATTAAGGAGGGTATCATGCCAGTAGTTATCGTGGAAATGTGGGAGGGGCGCACACTTGAGCAAAAGAAACAGCTTGTCAAGGGCATAACTTCTTCATTTGCCAAAATCGGCACTCCTCCGGAAGCAGTGCAAATCATCCTCAAAGATAACGCCAAGCATAACTGGGCAATCGGGGACAAGCTTGTCTCAGAAGATTAAACAAATCCTCTTGGTGCTTATAGACATACTGCCAATACTTATGGTTTAATTAAATCTTAGAGAATGGGAAAATAAGGAGGGGACTGTGGATAATGGTGCCACAGGCAGTTTCTGGGAAAATTTTGGGCTTCTGATACCAATAATTATCATCATAATATTCGGGATTTTAATGAAAAGGCGCGGGGGAGGAAAGTCACGTCTGGAGGCGGCTGTTGGCCTGCTGTCCGAAATAAACCATAACCTGAAAGCTATAGATACCGTCTCCTCCGACTGGCAAGTAAAAAAGAAATTTAAGATACGTAACTGGAATAGAAATCAGGATAAGATTGATTTCCTTGACCAGGAACTACAAGACAACCTGTCCAGCGCTTTCAGTTTAGCTGAGGAGTACAATAATAAGATAGACGAGGCCAAGCAGCATAAATCAACCAGCTATCTAGCCAGTATCCAGACGGACAAGATGAGAGAGCCACTTACCAAGAGCAAGGAGGGGCTTACGGAGTGGGTTCAAGCCAACTTCCAGACAGAGTTG
>Ga0114930_10004737_pt1 | contig 11373 bp, 11 predicted proteins | sample AnhtaG_FD_87300 | JGI IMG/M metagenome (GOLD analysis project Ga0114930, IMG submission 87300) | Deep subsurface microbial communities from Anholt, Denmark to uncover new lineages of life (NeLLi) - Anholt_01485 metaG | ecosystem: Environmental > Aquatic > Marine > Oceanic > Sediment | place... | reverse complement strand
CCGTGCCGGTGGCGCCGCCGGAGACGGTGGCAGCGTTGCGTCCGCTCGTCGACGATGCGGTCGTTCTCTATGCGCCCATCGATCTGGGTTCGATAGGGTTCTACTACCGCGACTTCCGTCAGTTGAGCGATGACGAAGTTATCGCATTATTGGCGCAGGCGCCCGCGGACGCCAGCGCCGCGCAACGCAGCCCAGCGGGTTGAGCGGTCAGTCGCGCCAGCGGCGCAGCCCTGCCGCTTCGCGCACCCGCCGTTCCGCCAATGCCATCGCGGCCGACCGCGGCAGCTGCTTGTTGTATCTCGCCTCTTCGAGTACCGCCTTGGTATTTGCGCGTATCTTCTCGTCGATGACCGCCAATGCCTGGCGCTCCGACCCACCGTGATGCTCGACTGAGGCGCAAATGACGCCGCCGGCGTTGGCGATGAAGTCGGGCAGCGACAGCACGCCTTTCTGGTGCAACCGCATTTCCGCTTCGGGCGTGCAAGGAATGTTCGCACCCTGGGCGATGAGCTTGGTCCGGAGGCGGTCGACATTGCCGGCGTGGATCACGTCGGGTCGCGCAGCAGGAATCCAGATGTCGCAGGGAACGTCGACGATCGCTTCACGGTCCAGTTTTCTTCCCAGGCCGACAGTGCGCAGCTCGCCGCCGGCGTGCTTGTGCGCGATCAGCGCTTCGATGTCGAGTCCGCCTTCATCGACCAACGCCCCATGCGAATCGCTGGCCGCGACGATTTTCGCGCCGGCCCGCGCTAGGTGCCGCGCCGCATGCATCCCGACCGCGCCGAAGCCCTGCACCGCGACCGTTGCTCCTTTGAGATCCAGATTCAAGTATTCCTTGGCCACGTCGATGGCCGCAAACAGGCCGAACCCGGTGGCGCCTATCTCGTCCAGCGGGATGCCGCCCAGAGCGCGCGGCAGGCCGACCGCGCGGCCGGTTTCGTCCTTGATCCAGGCCATCGCGCGTTCGTCTGTGCCCATGTCGGGGCCGGGTATGTAGTCCGTGATGTCGCCGATCGACTGGGCGAAGGCGCGCACCAGACGCTCCTTCGCCTCGTTCGGCATCTTCGGGTCTCCGTAGATCACGGACTTGCCGCCGCCATGCGGCAGACCCGCCGCCGCGTTCTTGAACGTCATGGCGCGTGCCAGGCGGAACGCCTCCGCGGCGCTGACATCCGGCGCCATGCGCACGCCGCCGATGGCCGGGCCGCAGGCCGTGTTGTCGACGCATACGACGGCGCGTAGGCCCGGCGACGGCCGATGGATATGGACGACCTTCAGCGGCCCCAGTGAATCGGCGAAATCGAATACGTCGCTCACGGTACGCTCCCGTCTCATTGGGCGGTCTGAAGGTCGGCGACAAGCGCGGCCAGGAAGCGCGCCGCTTCGCCGCCTGTGACCGCGCGGTGGTCGAAGGTCAGCGACAGCGGAAGGACACGGTGCACCGCCACAGTTCCTTTCGAAGCCACCGGACGGGCAACAATCCGTCCGGCACCGATGATTGCCACTTGAGGCGGAACTACCACCAATGCCGCGTAGCGACCGCCGAGCGCTCCGAAATTCGACAGGGTAATCGACCCGCCGCGCAGCTCGCCCGGCTTCAGCGTGCGGTTACGCGCGCCTTCCTTCAGGCGGCGAAGTTCAGCGCGCAGGTCAGCCGCGGCCCGGCGTTGTGCGCCGGTCAACACCGGCACGATCAGCCCCGCCCCGGTGTCCACCGCGAGCGCGAGGTCGACGTCCGCGCGGCGCGCCAGCGTCTGATGGCGGCCATCGTACCAAGCGTTGAGTGACGGTACCGCCGTAGCGGCCTGGCCTATGGCGCGGACCAGCCGCGCCATGACGTCGGTATCCTCAGGCCATGCTTCGACATCGGCGTCGCCGGTGACGGTAGCCGGAACCACTTCACGGTGCGCGCGCGCCATGTTGTCCGCCATCGCGCGCCTGGTGGCCGATAACGGCTCGCCCCCGGCGGCGACGCCCCGTCCCGCCCCGGCTGCAGCTTCGACATCGGCCGCGACCACCACCCCGCCCGGGCCGCTGCCCGGTACCTGCGCCAGATCCACGCCCAGGGTCCGGGCAAGCGCACGCACCGCCGGCGCCGCCTGTACCGCCCCGCCCGGCTCTGCGGATTTCGCACCCGGCTTTGCAGTACCTTCCGGCAGGCGGCCCACGATGGCGCCTTCGTCCACATGCGCCGCCTCCTCGAATTCGACCAGCGGCGCGCCGACCCTGACGCGCTCGTGCAGCGCGGCGCAGAGCCGCTTGACATGGCCCGGCCACGGCGAAGGCACCTCGACCACCGCTTTTTCGGTCTCGACCGACACCAATGGCTGATCCGCGACAACGTGGTCGCCCGCAGCCACGTGCCAGGCCACCACCTCGGCGTCCTGCAGCCCCTCGCCCAGATCGGGCAGCGCGAAGATCTTCATGCGAACTCCAGCACCCGCCGCGCGGCCGCCACCACGCGCTCGACGGTCGGCAAATAGCGGGCCTCGAGCCGCGGCAAGGGCATGACCGTATCGTATCCGGTTACCCGCAGCACCGGCGCCAACAGCGATGTCAGCGCGTGCTCCGCGATCCGCGCCGCGACCTCGGCGCCCCATCCGCCGCTCATCGGCGCCTCGTGCACGATCACGCAGCGGCCGGTGCGGCGAACGGAGTCGATGATCGTCTCCTGATCGAGCGGATGCAACGTCGCGACGTCGATAACCTCCGCGCCGGTGCCCTCCCGATCGAGACGCTCCGCCGCCGCCATCGCTTCCAGCACGCTGGCTCCCCAAGTGACGATGGTCAGATCGCGCCCCTCGCGCAGCGTGAAACATCGGTCCAGCGGCAGCGCCGCGCTGTCGTCCGCGACTTCGCCGCGCGTCGCGCGGTAGAGCCGAGTGGGTTCCAAAAACACCACGGGATCGGGGTCGCGGATCGCCGCCAACAGCAGGCCGTAGGCCCGCGCCGGCGAGGAGGGGATCACGACGCGCAGGCCCGGGATGTGCGCCAGCATCGCCTCTGGGCTTTCGGAGTGGTGCTCCGGAGCCCGTATTCCGCCGCCGCAGGGCGAGCGCAGCACCATGGGACAGGTCAGCCGGCCGCGTGTGCGGGTGCGCAATCGCGTGGCATGATTCAGCAACTGGTCGATCGCCGGGTAGATGAAGCCCGTGAACTGAATCTCAGCCACCGGCACAAATCCCTGCGCCGCAAGTCCGATCGACACACCCGCAATGGCGACTTCCGCCAGAGGCGTGTCGATGACGCGCGCGTCGCCGAACCGCCTCCACAAGCCGTCCGTGACGCGGAACACGCCTCCGTCTCTGCCGACATCCTCGCCGAGAATGACGACGCGCGGATCGTTCTCCATGGCGCGCGCAAGCGCGAGATTGGCGGCCTGCGCAAGATTGATTTCCACCACCGGCTATTCCTCGGCCAGCGCCGCGCCGCGTTGCGTCGCGAGATCATCGGGCAATTGCGCGAACGTGTAGTCGAACATGGCTTCCGGCGGCTGCGGGGGCGTGGCCAGATAGGCGGTTGCCGCGGCTTCGATTTCGGCGCCGATTCCGGCCAGCAGTTCCTCCTCCTTCTCCCGGCTCCATTGGCCGATGCTGGTCAGATATTGGCGCAGACGGTGTAGCGGCTCTTCCTGCCAATGCGCGCTGACTTCGGCATCATCGCGATAGCGGCTGGCGTCGTCGGCGGTGGTATGGTCGCCGAGACGATAGGTGACAGCCTCGATTAACGTCGGGCCGCCGCCGGCGCGCGCCTGTGCGATCGCGCGTTCCACCGCATCGCGCACCGCCACGACGTCGTTCCCGTCGACCCGTTCTCCCGGGATCCCGGCTGCAATCGCCTTATGTGCGAGGGTTTCCGCCGCAGTCTGCCGATCGACCGGTACCGAGATCGCCCAGCGGTTGTTGTTGATCACGAACACGGCGGGGACCTTCCACACGCCCGCAACGTTGAGAGCCTCGGCGAAATCGCCCTTGGAGGTAGCGCCGTCGCCGAGCACGCACACGGCGACCCGTGCCTCACCACGAAGCTTGAACGCCAGCGCCACGCCGACGGCATGAGGAGCGTGGCTAGCTACCGGGATGGCGACCGGGAAATCCTCGCGCGGCCCATTGAAATCGCTGCCGCGCTCGTCGCCGCCCCAATACGTAAACAGTTCGGCCGCCGTCACGCCGCGCCACAGTTGGCCGCCCTGCTCGCGGAAGCTCGGCACGAAGACGTCCTCGGCCCGCATCGCCGCTGCCGCGCCCACGGCGACGGCTTCCTGGCCCAGGGCCGAGGCAACGGTTCCGAGCCGCCCGGTTCGCTGCAGCGCAACAGCCTTGGCGTCGAACGCGCGCGTCAGCGCCATGGCGCGGTAGAGCTTGATCAGTTCCGCGGGGTCGCGGGCGAAGCCTGGAAGCCCCTGAACCGCTGCGCCCACCGGATCAATGAATTGCGCAAGAGGAACCGTATGCGCCGCGTTCTGGGCCATCCCTGCCTCTTCGAGCGGAGAGCTGCCACGGGGGGCGGCTATGCCGAACCGAAGCAAGACTCCTTCGGCAATGCGCCCGCCGCCTTGACCCAGATCAACGCGAACTTCTCCAAGGCGTGGTGCCGTTCATCGCATGGCGGATTTCGGCGGCATCAGGGTGTTCGCGCTAGGCGGTAGCCGCGAATACGGCGAGCGCGTGAGCCGACACCTGGAGATCGCGCTTAGCCCGGTCGAGGAGCGTCCGTTCGAGGACGGCGAGCACAAAACGCGGCCGCTGGTGACGGTGCGCAACCACGACGTGTACGCAATCCAGTCGCTCTATGCCGACAACGCCGAGAATGTCAATGACAAGTTGTGCAAGCTGCTGTTCTTCATCGGTGCGCTGAAGGATGCGTCGGCCAATCGCGTTACGGCGGTCGTCCCCTATCTCGCCTATGCGCGCAAGGACCAGAAAACACAGCTTCGCGATCCGGTTACGACCAAGTACGTCGCCGCGATGTTCGAGGCCGTCGGAACGGACAAGCTGATGACCATGGACGTGCACAACCTCGCGGCCATGCAGAACGCCTTTCGCAAGCCGACGGAGCACCTGGTGGCGCTGGATCTGATCGCCGAAACCCTGTCACCCTTGTTGCGGGGCCATGACGTGGCGGTGGTGTCGCCGGATATCGGCGGCGCCAAGCGGGCGGCGCGCTTGCGCACGATCCTGGCCAAGGCATCGGGCCGGGAGCCCACGGTCGCCTTCGTGGAAAAGCAGCGCGGCGGCGGCCTGGTCACCGGCGGATTGCTCGTAGGAGATGTCAAGGATCGCGCCGCGGTCATCATCGACGACCTGATCGGCTCCGGCACTACCGTGCGTCTGGCCGCGCAGGCATGCAAGCAATCTGGCGCCCGGCGCACCGTGGTTGCCGCCACGCACGGGTTGTTTATCGGAAAAGCTGCCGCCGTGGTGGAAGATCCGGCGATCGAGAAAGTGTTGGTGACCGACACCGTGCCGCCGTTCAGGCTGTCTGGCGACCTGGTTGACAGAAAGTTGATCGTGCTGGATTCCGCCCGGCTGTTTGCCGACGCGATCTATCGCAACCACGCGGACGATTGACCGGTCGCCGCCGGGCGCCTTAGGCCAATGCGGCCTCTGCGTCCTTGAGGGCCAAGGCCAGATAAGTGCGGGCCTTGGCGCGCCACTTCGCCGGATCCAGGATCCCCGGCGTTTCCAGATGCTCGGCCGAAAGCCGCGCGCGCAACAACGCCCGCCGCGCCCGATAAAAGCGTATCAACCGCTCCGGCGGTTCGTCGCCGGTCAACCGCGCAAAGTGGAAGAACAGCCGCCCGCCAACCCAATCCGCGCCCAAGGCCGCGCATTCCATCGAAAGATAGGCGAGTTCTTCCGCCGGATCGAGCAACCGCATGCTCCGGTTGAACTCCAGGCAATCGATGATCAGCGGCTCCGGCGTCAGGAACACGTGCTCCGGCCGCAGATCGCCGTGCGCTTCGACGATCATGTCCCCGCTGGCGCGCGCCGCCAGCAAGCCGCCGTAGCGTTCCATAAAGTTCGTCAATCTGGTCGCGGTTTCCTCCACCTCGCCAGCCGACATGCCGAACAGCGGAGCGAGGAGCTTCCTTTGATCGAGCGCGATCGTGTCCGCGAAGCGGTGCCGGTAGTCCGCTTCACCCGACGCAACCTTCTCCGCGGCGCGGTAGAACGGCACCAGGGTGAGGACGATCCGCTCGACTTCGTCTGGCCGCACGGCGCCGTGTTGCAGGCGGTGGTTCAGCGCCGCTTGGTCGGGCAGACGGTCCATCACCACCAACCAGTCCACGACCGCGCCGGGACCGACCAGGGTGAGACCTTCGTCGGCGCCTTGAAGCAGGTGCGTGACGGCCCGATATACCGGTCCAGCCAGGCGCCGGTTCAGGCGCAGTTCCTCGTGGCAATTGAGGCGCCGCTTCTCGACGGTGGAAAAATCCAGATAGTCGCGACGCACCGGCTTCTTCAGCTTGTAAACGCGCCGGTCGGTCAGGAAGACCCACGACATGTGGGTCTCCCGGACCTCGACGCGCCGGGGGAGCTCGGGATACGCGTCCACCCGCCGCAAAAAGGCGACCTTGCGCCCGATATCCGCCCCGCTCATCCCAGAAATCATGCAACAATTTCAGCGAAGTGCCGATACCCCGGCCATGATCCAGGTCACCCCGGGCGTGGCAGGCTTGACTTGCGTCATGGCTGCAAACCGCGGGTTCTGGCGTCAATGGGCCGTTCCCAGGCGGTCCCAGGAGGACGCAAACCATGGCAGCGCGGCAGAACGCGGCCCGACGGCCGGCGACCGGCACAGACGTACGGCAAATCCTCGGCGACCTCGACGCGGAGATGATCGCCGCGATCGTGGCCACGAAAGCCACCTCGGCCGAGTTGGTCCAAGTGCGAGAGTGGATAGACGCCGACCCCATCGTACGGTCGCAGTTGCGCCACGGCGCCGCGGGCGTGGTCGGGCAGATTTGCGACATGCTGGAGGAAGCCGAGTTCGAGAACGACCGAGAGCGGTAGACGCCGCCGCGTTCTGGCCGGAAAGAACTGCCCCGATGCACCAGCCGCGAAGCGACGACCGGACGGGCGCGCCGAAGGGCGTCGACCCGGGGCGGTCCGCTCTGCTGACCGACCTCTATCAGCTCAACATGATGCAGGCGTACCGCGATCGCGGCATGAATGCGGCCGCCGTGTTCGAGTTCTTCGTGCGCAAGCTGCCGCCGCGGCGCGGATTCCTGGTTGCGGCAGGCCTGGAGCAGACGCTGGCGTTTCTCGAGAACCTGCGCTTCGAGCCGGCGGAGCTGGAATGGCTGCGCGCGACCGGCCGTTTCGACGGCGGCTTCATCGACTATCTGTCGGCATTGCGTTTTGCCGGCGACGTGCACGCGATGCCGGAAGGCCGAGTGTTCTTTCCGAACGAGCCGATCCTGCGCGTCACCGCACCTCTGCCGGTGGCGCAGCTGGTCGAGACGCGCCTCGTGAACCTGCTCAATTTTCAAACGCTGATCGCGAGCAAGGCCGCGCGGATGGTGCTTCAGGCGCCGCGCTGCCGGTTGATCGACTTCGGCCTGCGCCGCGCCCACGGGGCCGAGGCCGGGCTCCTGGCTGCTCGAGCGGCCTATGTGGCCGGATTCACCGGAACCGCGACGGTGCTGGCGGAACGCGAATTCGGCATCCCGGCCTACGGCACGATGGCGCATTCCTTTGTCCAGGCCCACGACAGCGAAGCCGAAGCGTTCAAGGCCTTCGCATTATCGCGCCCCAAGAACCTGACGCTGCTGATCGACACCTACGACACCGTAGCGGCGGCCCGCAAGGCCGCGGCGCTGGCTCCCTGGTTGCGCGAACGCGGCATCGAGCTTGCAGGCGTGCGCCTCGACAGCGGCGATTTGCACGCCCTGTCGCGCGCGGTGCGCCGTTGCCTGGACGAAGCGGGGTTGCGGAATGTCGCAATTTTCGCCAGTGGCGGCATCGACGAGTACGTCATGGCGCGGCTGGTCACGAGCGGTGCGCCGATCGACGGCTACGGAATCGGCACGGCGCTGACGACGTCCGACGACGCTCCGGCGCTCGATTGCGCCTACAAGCTGCAGGAATACGCGGGCATTGCCCGCCGGAAGTTGTCGGCCGGCAAAGCGACTTGGCCCGGACGAAAGCAGGTGTTCCGGCGCCGTGCGGGCAGTTCCATCGCCGGGGACACGCTGACGCTCGAAAGCGACCCCAGGGAAGGCGAGCCTTTGATCGTGAAGATTATGGAATCGGGCCGGCGCCTGGCGCCGCCGGAACCGTTGGAAACGTGCCGGCAGCGTTGCGCCGCCGATCTGGCCGCGTTACCGGCGGACGTCGCGGCGTTGGAGCCGAAGGGCGCCTATCCGGTCGACATATCGCCGTCGCTGTACCAGCTCGCCGCCGAAGTGGACCGGCGCATCGCAGCCATGCGCGACGAAGCCGTCGAAGTGAAGGTTCCATGACGACCGAACCGGCCGTTGCCGGGGACTGGAGCCATTTCCAGCACGGAGCCGATGTCGGCGTGCGCGGCAAAGGCCCGACCAAGGCTGCCGCATTCGAACAAGCTGCGCGCGCCCTGTTTGCCGCGGTCGCGCCGCTGAACCGTATCGCGCCGAATGCCGCCGTCGAAATTGCGTGCGAAGCGCCAAACGACAAGTTGCTGCTGGTGGATTGGTTGAATGCGCTGATCTTCCGCATGGCGGTGGACCATATGCTGTTCAGCCGATTCGCAGTGACGCTCGACGGCACTCGCCTCGCCGGGCGGGCCTGGGGCGAGCCGGTCGACCCCGCCCGGCACGAGCCGGCGGTCGAGCCCAAGGGAGCCACCTATACGGCTCTCTCCGTCAGGCAGTTGGCCGATGGCGATTGGGTGGCGGAGTGCGTGGTGGACGTCTAGGCGGTGCATCGATGGACATCTCGCGCCTGAAACAAGTCGGCGACACGGAATGGCGGCTTGAGCCGACCGGCGCGATGCGCGTGCCCGGCATCATCTATGCAGACCGGGCTTTGGTGGAGGCGATGGACGACAAGGTCGCGGAGCAGATCGGCAACGTGGCATCGCTTCCGGGCATCGTCGCGGCCAGCTACGCAATGCCGGACGCGCACTGGGGCTACGGTTTCCCGATCGGCGGCGTCGCCGCGTTCGACGCCGAAGCCGGCGGCATCGTCTCCGCCGGCGGCGTGGGGTTCGACATTTCCTGCGGCGTGCGCCTGTTGCTGACGGGTATGCCGGCCAAGACCATCGAACCGATCAGAGACCACGTCGCGCAGGTCCTGTACGCCTCGGTGCCGGCGGGGGTGGGCAGCACAAGCAGCATTTCACTGACGGAAAGCCAGATGGCCGACATGCTGACCGGCGGCGCCCGGTGGGCCGTGCGGCAGGGCTATGGCTTCAGTGCCGATCTCGAGCGGATCGAGGAGAATGGTTGCGCCGAAGGCGCGCGGCCGGACGCGGTATCGGACCACGCCAAGGCGCGCCAGCGGCGCGAACTCGGCACGCTCGGGTCCGGAAATCATTATCTGGAAATCCAGGAGGTAGGCGCGGTGTATGACGGCCCGTCGGCCGCGGCGCTGGGCTTGCGTGAAGGCGAAACCGTCATCAGCATTCATTGCGGCTCGCGCGGCCTGGGCCACCAAATCGGCACCGACTATTTGCGCGAAATGGCGATCGCGGCGACCGAGTACGGGATCGAACTGCCCGATCTCGAGCTGGCCTGCGCGCCGATCAGGTCGCCGCTGGGCGAACGGTACCTCGGCGCGATGCGCGCAGCGGCAAATTGCGCCCTGGCCAACCGCCAAATTCTCACGCATTTCGTGCGCAGCGCGCTCTCCGTGGTATTGCCGGAGGCGAGATTGGAGCTGCTATTCGACGTGTCGCACAATTTGTGCCGCGAAGAAACGCACCTAGTCGACGGCAAGCGGCGGCGCCTGTTCGTCCACCGCAAGGGCGCCACGCGCGCGTTCGGGCCCCGACACCCCGATCTGCCCGCAGTGCTGCAATCCCTCGGCCAGCCCGTGTTCATCGGCGGCAGCATGGGCACCGCCTCGCACGTGATGCTGGGCGCCCCCGGCGGCCACGCCTTCGCGTCCGCCTGCCACGGAGCCGGCCGTAGCATGTCGCGGCATCAGGCCGCGAAACGGTGGCATGGCCGCAGAATCGTCAACGACCTGGCGGCGCGCGGCATCGTGATTCGCAGCCCGTCGCTGCGCGGTGTGGCCGAAGAGGCGCCGGGTGCCTACAAGGACGTCGACGCGGTGGTCGAGACGGCCGAGCGCGCCGGGCTTGCACGCCGGGTCGCGCGGCTGGAGCCCCGGATTTGCATCAAGGGCTAGCGCGACGCCGACGATGCAAGGTCTCTAGATTTAGCGGGCCGGTAAGTTAGTTCTTTTTTCCGTCGGCGCCGAACCGTTTCAGAAACGCTATCAGGTCCCCGATCTCTTTGTCGTTCTTGATGCCGACGAACGCCATCTTGTTCCCGGGCATCGCCGCCTTGGGATCCTTGATGTATTTGGCGAACACGGCTTCGTCCCACACCACGCCGGACTTCTTGTTGGCGTCGGAATAGCTGAAGCCGTCGATCGATCCGGCCTTGCGGCCGAACACCCCATTAAGCTTCGGCCCGACCAGGTTCTTCGCCGTTTCGCCGACTTGGTGACACGCCCGGCACTTGGCGAACACTTTTTCGCCCGCGGCGGCGTCCTGGGCGAGGGCGTTCCCTGTGAACGCCAACAGCGCAATGACACTCGACAGGACTAACGTCCTCATGTTCCTTGCGATTCCCTTCCGTGGCATGATGGCAATGCGCATCCGAGCGCGGCGACAGCGCCGTTGTGTTTCGGATATTGGCGCGATCCCTCAGCCGACTTTCAGATAAGCAAATCCCTTGGCCTGAAGCGCGGCAATCGTCGCCACGCCGGACGGCACGAAACGGATGAAATCCGCCTTGCGAACCTTCTCGCGGTCCAGCTTCAAGCGCTGAAAAGTGATTTCGCACAAGTACGCCGTCAAGCCGTTTTTCGCCAGGCTCGCAACGCGTTCGAACAATGCGGGATCGATCGTTTCGCCCTTCCAGTTGGTGCCATCCAGGGTTTCCAGGAAGAACTTCACCCCGACGCTGTGGACCACCGTAACCAGCTGAATGTCGAAGGTATTCGACCCATAGACGGCGTAGTGGTTCGAGATGTTATTGAGCATCTGCGCGAAGCGCGCGGGCTCGCCGAAGTCGCAGTGATAGATGCAGGCGACCTCGGCGTCCTTCTTGATCTCCGCGGGTTTGATCGTGGCGGGCGCCGCCGCGGCGCTCGATGCGGCCGTGGCGCCTGCGGCGACGAATGATGCCAGTACCGTCCGGCGGTCGATCGAGGACAT
>Ga0114930_10004735_pt1 | contig 11374 bp, 7 predicted proteins | sample AnhtaG_FD_87300 | JGI IMG/M metagenome (GOLD analysis project Ga0114930, IMG submission 87300) | Deep subsurface microbial communities from Anholt, Denmark to uncover new lineages of life (NeLLi) - Anholt_01485 metaG | ecosystem: Environmental > Aquatic > Marine > Oceanic > Sediment | place... | reverse complement strand
TGGCCTGGGTCAATCCTCGCTCCACTAGCGCTCGTCGCAGGGTTGAGTCATTGAGAACTCGAGTCAGAGCATCAACCAGAGCCTCGGTGTCGCTGGCGTCGACAAGCAGCCCCGCGGTGCCGACGACTTCAGGCAGCGATGAGTTGTTCGCAGTGACGACTGGTGTGCCGCAAGCCATCGCCTCCAGCGGGGGAATTCCGAATCCTTCGTATAGCGAGGAAAGTACAAACACCCCAGCCAAACCATATACAGCAGGCAGATCACCATCACCCACAAACCCAGTAAAGACCACCCGGCCCTCCAGGCCCATATCGCGCACTTGCGCAAAGACGTCGTTGTATAGCCATCCCTCTCCACCCACGATCACCAGCGAAAGGTCAGGGATGCCGAGATGGGCAAACGCCGCGATCAAACCAGCATAGTTCTTTCGCGGTTGGATCGTGCCTACGCTGAGGATGAAGCGCGATGGCAGGTCGTACTTGAGTCGAACACGCTCCAGCACCTGCGGGTCGCTGATGGGGCAAAACCGTGGCTCAACTCCTGGGTAGAGCACGCTCACCTTGTCCTGAGGTGCGTTGAGCAACTCGATGACGTCCCGCCGTGTGCTCTCCGAGTCGGCTAGCACCCAGTCGGCACGGCGGACGGCACGCGGCACGTTGGCAACCAGGTACTCGCGCAGCGCCGGCTCAAAGCACTGCGGCAGGCGCAGAAAGGAGAGGTCGTGTATGGTGACGATGGTGCGAGTGTCCGATCTCACCGGCGGCAGTGTAAAGTCAGGCGAGTGAAACAATTCAACCGAGCCGATCACCCATTCGACGGCCACCGGCAGCCGCAGACGATGCCAAATGCGATTCCACCACCGCTCGTTGATCCAGGTGCGCACCTCACGGAAATTGGCGTTCTGGATGCCTGAAGCGAGGTTCCTTGTTCTAGCACCTGCGGAAGGCAGCGACGGTGGACAGGGGAGCTCGCGTCCCTGGATCAGGAGCGTATATTCGTTTTCGTGGTCGATCTCTGCCAAAGCACGAACAACACTGCGCGTCATGCGGCCGATACCCGCGCCCTGACGTGCCGCAGAGGTGTAATCAATGCCAATTCTCAACTTGCGGATAGTTCTTCCTGTATAGGCTCGGTGTTCAGGCTATCTTCTGGTTCTTCTATGTCCTGGCTACGCACAAACGAGTTGCAGGTCTCACAGTGGAGAGTCCGGATCAGGATCTCTTTGGCCTTTCCTTCAGCATCAACGGCTGTTCTCCGAGACATAGAGATCCTCACGTTCCTCAGGATCCCACATCTTGGGCAGAGTTCACGATGCATTGCGTCCTCCCATGACGCAGAATTGGCCTGACTGATGGATGGCTGCTCAGTCTATTTGATGTCATCAACATCCTTGAATGTCCACAGGCGGTTGGCGAAAAAGTTCCAGAACAGCACGATGCCGGTGGCGATGACCTTGGCCAGGTTGGACGAAAGGACCCCGTGTCCCATCCCGATCAGCACAGCGACGGGTGCAACGAGTGTGGCAAGCAGCCCCGTTTCTCCCAGCAGCCAGTGGTCAGTGCTCCACAAGATCCCCGTGTTCAATGCCCAGGCGATCAGGCTGACGATCACAAACTGGACGAACTTGGTGCCGCCCTGCCGGTTCCTTGTTTCGGGGTACACCCAGAACCGGCTCCAGGTATAGTTGTTGGCGATGGCAGCGCCGATCGAGAGCGTGTTCGCCAGCACCTGGTGCACGCCAAGCAGGTTGTGAAACAAGTTGAACAGTCCAAAATCAATCGCCGTGCCTAAAGCTCCAACGACGCAAAACTTGAGAAAGCGGACAATTTCGCGCCGTTTTTCCCTAGTCAATGTCGCAGTGGTGGAAATCAAGCAAATGTACTCCTATGATGTGCCGGGATTTGCACGAGGCCCAGGACAATAGCGACGTGGACGTACATATTGTGAACCCAGAGATTGTCGACGATGTTGTGGACGCTGACGTGGACCAGCATCCCTAGCACACCCAGGGCTAGGGCTTTCGCGTAGCGGTCCTTGGCCTGACGAACAGCCCGCCCAGTTTGCCACAAGGCTACTCCCCACAATGTGAGATAGGCGATCAGTCCGATCAGCCCGGCTTCACTGGCGACGTTCAGATAGTAGTTGTGGGCGTGCCCCAAGGCCACCGGCCACTTTGGCAAGGCGTAATCGGCGTAGGCAGCTTCATAGTTGCCAAAACCTACGCCCAGCCAGGGATGATCTCGCCACATGTCGAGCGCGGCCTGCCAGTGGGCCAACCGTTCTACAGCAGCATAGTTCTCATCCGTCACTTGAACGCTGCGCACATCACCAACGCCGACAAAGGGCAGAAAGGCGGTCAGCCGTTGGCTGATCGCTTCGGGCAGGAGCTGTAAGCTGCTCAGCAAGCCCACCAGAGCAACGAGAACGATCAGGGTGGTGAACACTATCGCCCCCCTGCGACTGCGGGCGACATTGATCACGGCGAACGCCGCGCCGGAAGCCAGCCACGCACCTCGCGACCAGCTCATGCCGATGGCGGCACTGATGGCTACAAAGCTGGTCAACGCAAGCCAGCCTGACCAACTGGATCCTGCAGGCTCTTGTCGTCCAAGCAGAGAGGTCCCCAGCGCGAATGCCAGGGGAACGACCAGACCCAGGTAGCCAGCGTAAGGGTTAGGTTGTTCGAATGTGCCGTAGGCGCGCATAAAGCGTCCCATCAGGGCAAAGGACTCGGGACCAGATTGAGCAAGGAACTGATACCCGCCCAGAATAGACTGGGCTACACCCGCCAACAGCAGGCTAGCGACGACCCCCCGTCTCTGCTCAAGTGTGACAACATTGGCGACAAAGAACATCACCGCCAGGAACTCGACCCACTTGGCGACCTCTTTGAAAGTGAAGGGGAGCGCCGTTGCATTGAGCAACGAGAGCAGCGTTGCCCCGATGAACAGGGCCACCGCGAAGCTCAAGCGGGGCCACGTAGCCTCTTCTCTGAATGCGATCAGTCGCGCGATCCAGGCAGCCATCATTAGCGCGATCAACCCTTCGGCCACGCCAATGGCGATTCCACCCAGGCTAACTTGGAACAGGGAGCCGAACGGTACAGCCAAACACAGCAGGTAAAGAGCGCGCTGGGGCTGGATCAGCGTGATCCCTACGACGATGGCACCCGGCACTGCGATCGCGATCCAAGGCAGCGGAAGCAAGGCCAGGGCCACTCCCCCTGCCAAGAGGATCGCCCACGGCAGCAGGTGGCCTGCGCGCGCCCACGCCACCTGCAGACAGCGTGCGTCGCTCACTGGGCAAACACCTTTTCTCGGCAAGAACCACTCTTCTCCAGGAGACCCTAAAGAGCAGCACTCGGCTTCCATCTTGCAGTGCACGGATCTACGTTGCTCGTGCTGCCGGATGCCCTCTTATAGTATACAACAAACCACAAGGGCGGACAAGTAGAGATGGCGTGGGGTCACTGCTATGGTAGCAGTCGTTTCATATCCCGTGGGAACAGCGTCGTCTCACGGAGGTTGCCGGCCCCAACGATCATTTGCAGTAGCCGTTCGGCACCCATGCCAAAACCTCCGTGGGGCGGCATCCCGTATCGAAAGGCCTCCAGATAGCCTGCAAACTCTGCTGGATTCAGCGCCCACCTCTCGATATGGTTCAGCAACTGTCGGTAGCTGTGTACACGCTGTCCACCCGTGACGATCTCTGTACCCCGAAACAGCAGGTCAAAGCTGTTGGTATAATCTGGATCGTCCGGATCCGGCATGGTGTAGAATGGACGCTTGCTCACCGGATAGTGGGTTACAAAGAGCAGTTCCGAGCCGTGTACTTTCTTGGCCCACTGGCAGAGGAGACGCTCGTGGTTGGGCGACAGGTCCGTCTCATCCCGGCAATCCTCCCCAAATCGGTCCAGTAGAACCTGCTGTGCCACCCGAAATCGGACAGCAGGAATGCACTCATCAAAGGCCGGCACCTGAACTCCCAGTAGATCCAGATCACGCGCGTATCGCCGAGAAAGCATCTCGAAAACAGTACGCACAACGCCGGCAAGCACCCTCATCACGTCGGTGTGGTCCTCGATAAACCCCATCTCTGCGTCCAGGCTGGTGTATTGGTTGATGTGGCGTGTTGTGCTGTGGGGCTCGGCGCGAAAGACTGGTCCAACCTCAAAGACGCGCTCGAACACCCCAACCATGATCTGCTTGTAAAGCTGGGGACTTTGCGCCAGATAGGCGTTCTTTCCAAAGTAGTTGACGGGGAAGACATTGGCGCCACCTTCGGTGGCGGTCCCCACCAGCTTGGGGGTCTGAATCTCGGTAAAGCCTTCACTGGCTAGATGCTCTCTGAATGCGGCAAGAATCCCGCTGAACAGCCGGAACGTTGCCTGCTTCTGCGGATGGCGCAACCCAACTGGCGCGTGATCCAGGAAAACGTCCAGCCCTGCTTTGAGGACTCTCTTGTTCAGCTCAAATGGCACGACCTCATCCACGCGTGTGACGACGCGGACCCGACAGTTGTGCAGCTCTAGCCCACCGGGGGCCTGTGCTTCGGCAACGACGACGCCTTCCACATCGATCACGGACTCGGGCAGAGCGTTGCGCAGCTTGGCCAGCTCGTCGGCGTCCTCGATCACGGCCTGAAACAGCCCAAAGCCATCGCGCAATATCAGGAAATTGACGCTACCCAGCCGCCGCAGCCGGTGTAACCAGCCGGTCATTCGCACCCGCCGGTTCAGATGTTCCCTCGCCTGTGTGGTTCGGATTCTGTCCAGGTTACTCATGGCACCCTCCTCGACCCAATAGATCGAATTGCCTCCCTCATCGCAAGGACAAGGGAGGCACTCATGGTACCACCTTGCTTCGCCGGTGCGTCGCGGCACACGGCCTCGGTGGGTCACAGGACCCGGGCTCTGTAACGGGAGCGCCCGGCAAGGCTTACTGAGACCCACTTTGCAGTAGACTGCTACCGCAAAGCGAGCGCTGTTCGACCCTGCGGCTCTGGAGTGTCTTTCGAAAGGACCAAGTACTGCGTCACAGCACCGGCAGCTCTCTGGAACTTGGCGACCCTCTCTACTCCTTTCCATCATAGCCGATGAGTGTGAGATTGGCACGAAATATAGCACAAGGGTTTGTTGCTGTCAAATCGTGCGTGCGGGTAGACCCGAACATAGTACGTCTGTGCTGCCACAGGGGCAAACATGACGTTCTCGTTGGCGTTCCCTCGCCGCTTTGAGTAAGCTACCAGGAGATAGTGGGCATCGTAGTCGCAGATGTGTAGTCCCAGTCATTAGTGGCGGGGACATTGGTCAAGGAATTCTGTATACTGGTGCTGTTCGAAGACGCATAGTAGTCGCTTCGACGTGATGCACTCGCCACATATGCTTGATAGGTTTGGCCAGAAGTGAGAGGTCCGTAGGCCTGGGCCGGGCTGTCGTTGGGTTCGTAGACATCATACTGATGCCGCCAAGTCCAATCGCGCGTGGTGAGCGGCAGGTAGATGTAGTGAACCTCGACATCGGGCAGTTGGGTGCGGTAAGCGGTCTGTGTTTCTGACACCGTAGGCCCCGCCTCTGGATTCCCCAGGTTGTCCACTGCCACGGTGGCAAAGAGATAGAGTCCGTCGCCGTCGGGCGGCGCAAAGCTGAACGCGCCAGATGCGGCATCGACTGTCTGGTAGGACAGCCACGTGCCGGTGGTCTCTTTCATATACCATAGCGTGGTCGATCGGACGCCGCTCTGGGTATCGGACGCCACCCAGGTGACGGTGATGGGACTACCGGTGACATGCGCCGGTGACCAGGCGGTGGAATCAGGCGGCGTGCCGTCCAGTTCAAACCGGTAGGTCTGGGTGGCGATGTTGCCAGCCTGATCGTACACTGTGGCGGTGATCAGGCCAGCTTCCGTTGACCCGGCAGGCACGTCGTAGTGTCCGGCAAAGATGCCGGGATAGTTGTCGTCGCCGGGAGTCTGACCGAAGGCCGGGGAGAACGTGGCTTTGTCCACCCCGGAGAGGGTATCGTTGGCGTTCCCTCTGACGGCGAAGGTATCGGCGATGCTCATCGTGTTGGTGTAGAACAGGGTGAGGCCGGACACGGAAAAGAAGCTCGAGTCCTCGTCGATGGAGGGAGATGTGATGGTGGGTGGCGTCCGGTCAGGCGTAACGACGATGCTGGGATCGCTCCAGGGACCTGTGTTGCCGTTGGCGTCCATCGCCCGCACGCGAGCACGGTAGCCAACACCTTCCGAGTATGCCTGGGTGAAGGTGAGCACCGGGTCGGAAACGAGAAATGCCTCGGCGTATCCCTCTGTGTTGGTGATGCGCACCTTGTAGGCCGCGATGCCTGCGCCGTCATTGGAGTCGTCCCAGGTATACACCACCGTAGAAGCTACCCAGGGATGGCGGTCGGGAACGGGGGCGGCGGCTGTCGGTGCGATGATGTCCACGGTGACGGTTACGTCCGAGGAAGGATGGACGTTGGTGGCGTTGTCGATTGCCCTGGCAGTGAGCGTATAGGTCTGGTGATCGGCAATGGGCAGGGCCCAGGCATAGGTCCAGATATCGGTGCCTACCGCGGTAATCCAGGTGGTACCAGTCGTCACCTCTACTCGCGCCAGGCCGGATCCTTTGTCCGACGCTGTACCAGCGACGACGGTGGTTGGCAGATGCGTGGTAGTCAGTACTGTGCCGCTCGCCGGTGCGTCGAGGATCACGGTAGGCGGGATCCTGTCCAGCATCAGCGACCACGTGTCAGTATACCCGCTGGCATTGCCCAGTGCGTCGATCGCTTGGACCGTCCAGGTGTAGATGCCGTCGGAGGTCAAGTTGATGGTGCAGCTGGTGCCACTGACGGTGTAGAGAGTGCCGTTGACGTCCAGGGTGTAACTCGTGGCTCCGCTGGCCGATTCGTTGCTCCAGGTGAAGGTTACCGCGGTCCCAGCCGTCTGTGTCCAACTGTAGGTCACCTCATCGCCGTTGGGGTCACTGCTGCCAGTGCCGTTCAAGTTGACCAATGAGCCACTGTCAACGACCTGGTCAGAGTCTGCATCGGCAACCGGAGGCTCGTTGTCGGCGGTCACCAGTACGACCACTTTGTCAGGCGCGCTATCTAACGCGCCACCGTTTGCCGTCAACTCAGAGATCAGTCTTTCGTCCCTGGCCACGTCGGGCGCGGCAAAGGTCGGCGGCGGCAAACTCGGATCCGACAAGGTGACCGCGGTCCCTCTGGTCTGCGCCCAGGCAAAAGTCAAGGGATCGCCATTGGCATCGCTACTCGCGGTGCCATCTAAGGCGACCCCCGTGCCCTCGTGTGCTGTCTGGTCCAAACCGGCATGGGCAACAGGCGCATCGTTGTCTGCCACTATGATCACGTCTACGGTGTCAGGTACGCTGTTGGCCCGGCCATTGTTGACGACCAGCTTGAAAGAGACTATCGTGTCCGTGGCAACGTCGGGGGCTACAAAGGTTGGATGCACAGGGTCCGAGGTGTATAACAGCACTGCCGGCCCGGCGGTCTGCGTCCAAGTGTAGCTCATGGGGTTACCGGCGAGGCCATGGCTGCCCGAGCCGTCAAGCGTGACTTGAGATCCCTCGCTCACGATCTGGTCCGCACCCGCGTTGGCGACAGGAAGTGGGCGCAACTCCAGTCGCACTGTGCCGGGCATCGTTGCGATATCCAGATGGACGCCCGTTCCGGCCTCAAAGTCCGCACGCGCCGAGTCGGTCACCGTCCCTGAAGCAGAGCTCGCGCTAAGCCCTTTGGCCTGTACCGATGCGCCACACAGGCCTGGCTGACTGCCCTTCAAACTGCCACCAGCGCCTTGTGCGTGCCCACTGCGCGGCTTGTTGCCCGCAGAGGGCACGGTGTTTGTGAACGCAAGTGTGCCGATGAGTAAGCACAGTAGCAGCTTTCGCAAGTTTGATTTCATCGTAGCAAGTCCAGGTCCTTGTTAGGAAGCCTTGATCACTAGCGGCAGATACACTCACTCACATGTTGGGCCAAGGATAGTAACAGCGCCGTCCTGGACATCGGCCGCTATTTCCTTCCCTTCGGAAGTCCTTGTGGCATTCTTGTGGAGATCGGATACGTTGGCTGGAACGGTCTTTCAGCCTATGCTAGGGACGTACGAGGTCTTTTCTGCTTTAGGCAGCAGGCATCGGAACGCTATCGGGCAAGTCGAGCACCTGGCCCACGAACCAAAAGCCGATCCACCGCCGGGATCGCTCCCAGGATAGACGTCGGCCTTGCACCTCCTAGGCTACCCTCCTTGGTCACACTATGACTGCGATGAGGGCTGCGACAGCGCTATTCTCCAATCCGCGTTCCTATTCTACCACGGACTGGAGCAAAACGCAATCCTCAATTCCTGTTAGGTGCATCTCCTATTGGGGGCTAGGCGCGCGGCGGCAGATTCTGGTCACCGGATGTCCGTCGGTGGCCAAAGCAAGGGTTCTCATATTGCGCGTGACAGGCGGTTACCCTGGAGATCGCCCCTGGAGCAGCCGGTTAGCGGGCCCAGAACAGTTGACATCATATCCACCCTGGACTACAATACGCCGGTGCTCTGAAAGCGTGACACCATTGGTTATCATCGGTGGAGGTGCTTTGTGCTCAGAAAATGGGAGGTGGCTGACCCGGCTCCGCGTTCTCACCTGGATCGGTTCCCTTCTCTCTCCCCGCTGTTGGCACAAGTGCTGTACAACCGTGGCGTCAGCCCCGTTGACGCAGAACATTTCTTTGCCGGGCGTTGGGTCGATGCTGACCCTTTTGCACTGCCGGACATGATCCGGGCGGTGGACATACTGATCCGAGCTATCACCAACAGAGTTCCCATTGCGGTCTATGGTGATTTCGACACAGACGGCGTGACGGCTACTGCGCTGCTGGTGCAGACACTCGCAGGCCTGGAAGCAGATGTGCGGGAGTACATACCAAATCGCATGAACGAAGGATATGGGCTGAACCTGGACGCCTTGCGCAGGCTGTACGGGCAGGGAGTGCGTCTAGTGGTCACCGTGGATTGCGGGATCAGGGCGATGGAAGAGATCGAGACGGCTCGGCGAGCAATGGAGTTTATCGTCACCGACCACCACTCGGTTGGACCGAGGCTGCCTCGCGCATCGGCGGTGATCAATCCCAAGCGAGAGGATAGTGCCTACCCATTCAGGGAATTGGCTGGTGCCGGAGTGGCCTTCAAATTGGCGCAGGCGCTGATCCGTGAGACCGCACAGTGCGGCGACCCTGTTCACGTTGAGGAGCGATCGCTGCTGGATCTGGCAGCGTTGGGGACTGTGGCTGACATGGTGCCTCTGCAAGAGGAGAACCGCCACCTGGTCAAGCAAGGCTTGAAGGTACTCAACGAGGCCCGCCGAGAGGGTGTGCGCGCCCTCTTGCGTATGGCCCGAGTGCGACCAGGACAAGTCTCGGCCGCGACCATCGGGTTTGGATTGGGCCCGCGTCTCAACGCAGCGGGCCGCCTCGGTGACGCCTCGTTGAGCTATAGGCTGCTCGTCACTGGTGATGCAGGGGAAGCGCACCAGTTGGCCAGAAGACTGGAAGAAAAGAACCGCCGGCGGCAGGCGCTGACTGCCGAGGCATACCAGCGAGCCGAGCAGATGGCCCTGGCCAGTGGCGAAAGCGTGCCGATTTTGTTTGCTGCGCACAAGACGTTTATGTCCGGCATCGTGGGCTTGGTGGCAGGACGTCTGGCTGAGGCTTACTACCGTCCGTCCGTTATCGTTGAGACAGGCAGCGATGTCTGCAAGGGATCCTGTCGAAGCATCAAAGAGTTCCACATCACTAAGGCGCTCGACGAATGTAGCGATCTCTTGGTGCGGCACGGCGGGCACGCCGCGGCAGCAGGGTTCAAGGTGCGAAACGAGAACCTGGATGAGTTGATACATCGGCTGTTCGACATCGCCGAACGCGAACTGGGTGACAAGGACCTCGTCCCCGCGCTCAGGATCGACGCCGACGTATCGTTGACCGAGATGAACTGGGCGACCGTCAAATGGCTCCAAAAGCTGGAGCCCTGCGGGCAAGGCAACCCGGCGCCGCTGTTCCTCAGCCGGAACGTGCCGGTGTCAGAACGCAAGACTGTTGGCAGCGAGGGACAGCACCTCAAGCTGACGCTCGCGGCAGGCAGTGAGGAGCATGAGGCCATTGCATTCCACATGGGGAGCCGCATCGACCGCCTGGGTGACCGTGTAGACATAGTCTATGCCCTGGAGGTCAACGAGTGGAACGGCGATCCACGGCTGCAACTCAACGTGCGGGACATCAGAGCGGCCGCCAGGTGATGCATAGAGCGTAAGCTCAGAATTCGACTTCGGCAATCTGTTCCAGATCGAGCTCAAAGTCAAAGGGGTCACTCTCGGGTTCGGGTTCCGTATCCTCCCCCTGTACTTGCTCACGGTCGCAGAACGTGCGATAAGTGCAATATCGGCACAGCCTCAGGTCTTCCGTGAGGGGCCACTCCTCCTGCTCCCGTGCGCCGATTTCTATGATCAGGGAAGCCAATGCCGTCGCGGCTGCAGTATGTTGCCCGGCGTCGTAAGGAAACCGCTCCACCTGTCGTGGATAGTTGGCAAACCAATAGATCAACTCGACTTGGTGTGGGGTGAACGGGTTGCCATTGTTCAACTGTGCTCCCGCTTCTATCAGCACGTATCGATAGACGACGGTCTGCCACCGTTTCTCCAGCCAGGCGCGCCTGGGCCGTTTGAGGCCCGTCTTCCAGTCTACGATCGCTGCTCGTCTTCCCGGTTCGATGGCCAGCAAGTCGTATCGGGCCGACAGACGGAAACCGTACAACGGCAGCGAGAGACGCACTTCGGATCGGCGCAACGTGGCAGGTAGGTTTGGCGGAAGTGCCGTGAGGTAGGCCTGCCACCAGCGGGCCAGGTTTCCCTGGCGTGCCTCGACCGAAAGCACCTCGGCCGAAAGCCCCACTGCGTGTTGATGCACCAGTTGATGGAATGCAGCTCCCTGGCGTGCCCTGCGTTCCCATTCCGCATTTGCTTCATATGCGCCAGGCCAGCGTACACGGAGCACACAGCGCAACTGGAAGCGCCTGGGACAATCAGCATAATCCTGAAGCGAAGCCTGGCTGAACGCAAAGTTGGAGGGCAAGCTCATGGCTGACTCTTGAGCATCACTCTTTTCGTCGGTGTGCGGCAAGCTGGTGATCATCTTACAGTTGCTGGCCGTACAGCGCCTGAGCTGGAAGTCGCTCCACAAAGGGTCGGGAGGACGTGCATTAGTACTCGTCCAGGTGGTGGAACTCGGCATCCTCAATCCAAGTCTGTGGCCTGGATAAGAACTCGATCATGTGATCGAGCAAGAAATAGTGCCGGTTTTCCTCATCAGCCAATG
>Ga0114930_10004734_pt1 | contig 11375 bp, 9 predicted proteins | sample AnhtaG_FD_87300 | JGI IMG/M metagenome (GOLD analysis project Ga0114930, IMG submission 87300) | Deep subsurface microbial communities from Anholt, Denmark to uncover new lineages of life (NeLLi) - Anholt_01485 metaG | ecosystem: Environmental > Aquatic > Marine > Oceanic > Sediment | place... | reverse complement strand
GGTGGTAGTAATAGAGCATAACATGGATATTATCAAATCAGCCGATCGCATAATTGATTTGGGACCGGAGGGAGGAGACAAGGGAGGCTATGTTGTTGGGACTGGTACACCTGAGGAGATTGCTACTATTAAGGAGTCCTACACCGGCCAGTTTCTAAAAAAGATTATTCATTGATAGGAATTCGCTGAATGGCCCTTCCTTATATAAGGCATTGAACCATGTTAGTGTCCCAGCCTCATGCCCCATCCCTCAAACATAAACATAATGGCAAAGCCGTACCACAGAGTGTAGATCACATAAAAGATCAAAGATAAGAGGACAACTCCCCAACGATCACCGATCTTTTGGGGTTCGATTTTGTAGTAGTTATAGGACGACTCCACAGCCTTCTTCACCACTAAGGCAACGGCCTTGGCCTCTTTGAATTTTTTCTGCTTCTTTAGGTCCTTATCCATCTCTTTAAATGCCTGCCACCAGTTAAAAAGGACCCTTTTTTCATCGTAGCCGTATTTGCCTGAGACCTTCTCCCCATCATTTTCATACATGGTGTCTGCATCGGCGAGACAGTTGTCCAGGAGCCTGCCCAGATCGCAGATGACCTTTAGGTCTGTATCTGTTACGGTTACCTCCGCACCACCAGCCCTAAAAAGCTTGGCCGTCTGTTGCGCCTGTTGCTTGTTTGCCATGGTTAGGGTCACACTCACAGAATTACCCTTGAATTTATCGCTTTCTTCCCTGACCTTTGTAATGTAGTAGGCTGAGCCTTTTGATATAGAGTTATACAGGGCGTCTAAGTAATTCAGACCGTTTTGGCCGTTAAAGATGGGCATAAATATGATGATCAGTACCACGATAAACGCCACCATCATTCCAGCACCGCCATAAAACTCTTTCTTATGCGCAATCATACTCACCCCTCCCCTCCCTTAAGGACTCGAATATTGGTCAGGAATGTACCGATCACCCAGACCCCAAATCCGCCGATGACAATGAAAAAGGCCCAGATCCCTATGGTCTCAAGGATGTCGCCGATCTCCTTTGATATTGGAATGACATCCATATCACCCAATTTTGCCGGCAGGGCGAAGATTCGGTTGACAAAACCAGCTAAAACGGCCATGGCGTAAAAGCCTCGAATCATGATGCCTGGAACGACTTTAGTGACCAAAGCCCCAATCTGGATACCCAGCAAGGACCCTAAAAGCATGCCCATGGCCAAGGTATAGAAGATAAAGCCGTAGATGGCGTACTGGCTGACTGCGGCGTAGCCTGCGGTGAAGATTATCTGGAAGATGTCAGTTCCTACCGTGGTCATGGAAGACACACCCAAGATATAGACGAAGATGGGAAAGGTTAAAAAGCCGCCGCCAACGCCCATTATGCCCGCAGCAAGACCCACAAGGGCACCGCTGAGGACCAAAAACAGCCATGAAATGCCCCGACCACCAGGGGTATAGTCGTAGTCGAATTTGATCATAGGAGGAAGATTCATGGACTGGATCTTTTTGGGGAAATTGCCCATCTCTGCTCCTTCATCTCTTCCTCCATGGGCATCTCTCACGCGTGCGGACTTCCTTGCTTTGACAAAGTCGGTCATGGCGTAGGTGCCCAAAAGGCCCAACATGCAAGCATAGACACTCGTAATAAAGGCATCACTGAGTACTGGATTGATTTCATATAAGAAACGGTTGATGAGTCCGCCGAGGGTTGCTCCTATGATTGCACCGATCAAGAAGACTACGGCCAAAGGCATGGAGACATTTCCCAGCTTCCTGTGGATCACGCTTCCCATGATAGCCTTGGCAAAGATGTGGAACAGATCCGTTCCAACAGCTAGGATTCCCTTGATGCCTGCGCTCATCAGGGCAGGAGCGATGACAAACCCACCGCCTGCGCCGATACAACCGGTAATCAGACCAGCGGCCATGCCTATGGCGATGGATACGATAAAGATAAAGGTCCCGTAAAAGGCCGGGCTATAGGCCTTCTTGCCTCCCAGAAATTCAGGCATAGTGTCACCAATTTGATCAGCAAAACCAATGCCTCCGATGATAATGGGAAGGATCAATAGGCCGAGTATGATGAGGCGCTTGCGCTCACGAAGTATGATGTTTGAGTTATGGATTTCCCATTTGGCAAAGGCTCTTGCCCCCATCATCATAAATTGCCCCCAGTCTCTAAAGAAATTCATGGTAACTCTCTCCCTTTAGCTATAATTTTCTTTATAGTGTTTATACGCTCAGAGGATAAGAATTCGCTTTTGGGGAAGGGCAGTATAGGATAGAGGGATTTGTGTGTCAATGGAAAAGGCATCGGAAGATATGGCAGTTGGGTTTTATGCGTTCGTTGGAAAGCTTATGAATTATATCTCAGGCACGTTCTGCACGACGAACGTCCTGCATTTCCTAATACGGATTTGACATCAGATTAGAACTTAGTTCGTTTCGCTCACAATTGGAATAGTGGAATACTGGAATGATGGAATAATGCCTGCCTGTCGGCAGACAGGGGTTATGGGAAAATGGAACAATGGGTGAACTTGTCTTGGACAAGGTGAAGGATTGGCAATATTTCTCTTGACAGGGAGGCTAATGAATGAGTAACTTTCTTACTTAAATCAACATTCCAATATTCCACCATTCCATTATTCCATCTGGACTATATGAAACATGTTCCATTGAAAATGCTGTTATTTCAGTAAGTTGTAGAAATTCCGAGACGTATAATTATGTAGAAGGTCTTATCAAATCCATGAATAAGAATTATTTCAGCTAGTCTTAAATCTATTCTCAACGATATCTGTGGTAAACCAGCTAAGCTGAAAGTAGAAATTCTCATGTATACCCCTACCAAACTAGCGCTCAACAGCTTATCTTTGGGAACCCCATTCCCTGTGGCCAACCCGATACGTAGGAAAGGAGGGCTTTCTATATGAGCCACGAAATCGAACGTGATGTCGCCGGAGGCGGAATCCTGGCCAACAACCTGTTGTGGATCTGTATTGGGGCGAGTATTTTTATCCTGGTTGGGTTTATCCTGCCCACCCCGCAGAGTGTAGTCCAGACCGTGGAAGAATATGGGTTTGCCAAAAAGTTGATTGAATGGGAAGTGGCACATGACGCGACTGAAGCAGCTCATAAAGCCATGATCGTGCTTGGCATCATTCCTATGGCGGTCATCTTTTTTGCCACCGAGGCTATCCCGATCGGGTTGACGGGTATCCTGATGCCGATTTTGGCCTACTTTCTCCACCTTCTTCCCCGCAACATGATCGGTAAGACCTTTGCGGGCGATGCCCCTATGTTCCTACTTGGAGTCTTGGCCATGGGTGTGGCAGTGGTGGATGTGGGGCTCCACAAACGCTTGGCCAGTTGGCTCCTGGGCTGGACCAAGGGATTCCTAGTTCCTATTTTTGTTTTGTGTATAAGCATGTCGATTGTGGGTTCCTTTATCTCAGCTCATGCCATGTGCGCGTTCATGACCCCGGTGATGGCAGCGGTCTATTTCGGTGCAGTATCGGCCAACAGCAGGGGAGGGAAACTGGAACATGATCCGGCCCTGGCAAAATTTTTGCTTTTTACCCTCTGCTATGCCTTGAATGTTGGCGGGGTTGGCTCGCCTGCAGCCGGTGGCCGTAACGCGATCATGATGGGATTTTGGAGTGAATATAGGGTCCCTATGGACTTTTTGACATGGATGAAATACGGGCTCCCTATGGTACCAATACTGGGGGTATTAGTGGCTGTTTACATGTTGGTTTTGTTTGGGAGAAAGATCAAGACCAGGGACCTCACACCTGGTTTGGTGGCCATCAAAGAAGAGACCAGGAAGATGGGTAAGATGAGATATACAGAGTATGTCACATTTGGGATGCTTCTCCTGATCCTGCTCCTGTGGATCACGGGCGGGGAGGCGCTCGGACTCGGAGGCCCTTCGCTCCTGGCGCTCTTAATCCCGGTTGTGTTCAAGACCACGGATTGGAAAAAGATCTTAGGTGGCATATCCTGGGACGCATGGTTTATGTACTGTGGTGCTTTGACCTTAGGTGCCCTCCTTAAGGAGAGTGGTGCAGCCCTGTGGTTGGCTCAAAGCTTTCTGAGGATTCTTGAACATGTAGGCATGAGTCAAGGGTTGGGACTGTGGGTCGGGCTTTCTGCTCTGTCCGGTGTGATGACTAACTTTATGTCTGACGCAGGTACTACTGCTCTGCTTGGGCCCATTGTGATTCCCATGGGGATCATGACAGGCGTTGCAGGTGAGCCGTGGGCAGTGGGCCTGGCTGTGGCCTTTGCTACCTCCTTTGCTCATGTCTTGATCGTGGGCACCCCGAATAACGCCATTGTCTATGGCCTGGGTATCTATCCAGATACGGGCGAGAAGATGATTCATCCCATGGATTTTGTGAAATACGGCTCCATCCTTTTTCTCCTTTCCATGGCCGTGGTCTGGGTTGTCGGCTTCTTGGTGGTCTATAATATGGTGGGATTTCCCGAGGGGATTCTTGAGACGGCTGAGGGTGTGCTGAAGGCCGGCGCTCGATAGATGTATTTAGGTTTTATGGAACAGGGTTTTATACCCACAGATTTTCTGATAACATTGTGGTTAAGATAAGGAGGGGATTATGCGCCGGTGTAGAAAGTGTGGCAAGAAAGGCCTTTTTCTGAAGATCGAAGAGGATACAGGTCTGTGCCTTTCCTGTAATGAGAAGTTTGCTCAGGAAGGGAAGATATTCACCGAGAGGATTACCGCGGCCAAGAATGCGGCCAGCATCGCCAAAGATCCCAAAGAGATTGCCAAGTTTTGCCAGTTAGTCGAGAATTATGGAAACGAGTTGCTCGCACTGCATCAGGCCTACAACCTGCAACCGAGTCAAGAGTTGTTGGACCTGATCGAGGCATACAAGAAAATGAGGGTGTCGGCTGAAAAGTAGTTCAGGACAAAGGCATGAGATGATCAGTTGTATAAACATCCACTGATTAGGAGGAATCATGGAAGCGAAAAAAAAGATAAGGGGTCTGGTCATTCCCCTAAGCGATTATCCCCATATCCCCTATTGGGGGACCCTTAGGGAGGCGATTGTCCAACTTAATGTCGCCTATGAAACCGGTCATCATGCGGTCCTGGTTTTTGACGAGGCTTACAAGCTCGTGGGCATGCTTTTGCAGAAGGACATTTTGAAGGGACTGGAGCCCAAATTTGCCCAGCATTATGAGGATGGAGTGCCCATATTCTGGGACGACCTGCTCAAGACCGGGAGCGAAAAGCAGCTTGCCCGGCCTGTCAAGGAGTTCATGTCCGAGGTTAAGGCCACGATTGATGTCGAGGATAGTATCTTGAAGGCTTCCCACATCATGCTTCAGGAGGACACCTATCTGCTGCCGATCATGGAAGGGGACAAACTTATTGGGGTTCTGCGGATGGGCGACCTATTTCATGACATTACCAAAGCTGTGTTGAACTTATGACCCCTCATTGAGAAAAAAGGCTCAATTCAACCCAAAGTAGGGTTAGATGCCCAAAGGGAGAGAACCCCAAGAATCCCTGTTTGGTCGTAAGCGTATGGCCCAACAGGGATTTTTTGTAACCACTAAAAAATGCTGGGTTTTCAATGTGTTGCACACATCACGTTTGATTAAGGTTGATTTAGGTGTTGAAAGTGTTAAAATACAACGTTAAATCCAGGTCGGGCAAAGGGAAAAAGGCCAGGATTTCCTTCAAAAGTATTTGACCAGTGATGTATAGGGGATATTTTCAAGGCCATGTTTGGTTTTTTCGACAGGAAAAGGCAGGAAAAGGTCCTCAGGGATGAGGACGACAGGGAGCTTTTTATACAGCGGTATAAGGCCTTTCGCGAGGTCCTTAGAAACAACAACAAAGTGCTGATAACCATGGCCGATATGCAGGAAAAGGCCAGTGGTGCATTTGTCTTTGATCGGGCCTATATCGAGTCTTCCTATCAGGCTGTGGCCGATGGGGTTAAAAAGATTATCGATAACCTGAATGTCCTTGGAAATGAAAAATACAAGGATCTGATTATTCCATATCAGAAAAGTGATGAGGCCATCCGCAAGCGCCTTGATGCCAGGGTGGCCATTCCCAAGACAGATTATGTCCTTCCCCTGGACAAGCTCGGAAAAGAGACCGTGGCCTCGGCTGGCGGCAAGATTGCCCATTTAGGAGAGCTTGCCAGTGTTTTGGGGCTTCCTGTTCCTTCTGGCTTTGTGGTAACCACCTATGCCTACCAAGCCTTTGTCCGGCATAACAAGATCCAGGACGTCTTGAATGAAAGAACCAGTAAGCTTGACATCCGCAATTATGATGAATTGACGGCCGCAAGCAGCGAAATGCGGGAACTCGTTAGAAACGGACAAATACCAGCAGATCTTGAAAAAGCCATCCTTGATGCATACAGGACCATGTATCAAGGGGCAGGGGAAGAGAAGGTGAAGGTGTCTGTGCGGAGTAGTGAACTCCACGAAGACATAATGGCCAGTTTCGCAGGCCAGTATGAAACCGCCCTGAATGTACCTGCTGAGGACCTTCTGGGCCAATACAAGAACGTGTTGTCCAGCCAGTTCACACCTCGAGCTCTTTTCTATTATAAGGACAAGGGATTCGACATACAAGAAATGGCCATGGCAGTGGGTGTGCTTGCCATGGTCCAGGCCAGGGTCAGCGGTATCATGTATTCCCGTGATCCTGGCAGCCCACGAGAAGATGCCACACTGATTAGTGCTGTTTGGGGACTTGGGGCCTATGCGGTCGGAGGCGTGGTGCCCACACATAACTACAGGGTTTCTGGAGAAAACGGGAAAAAGATCACGCTTCAAGAGTCAGGTCCCCAGGAGGTGATGCTTGTTGGGGGGCCGGAAGGTGGCACCGACCGTGTTCCCGTAACCAAAGAATTACTTGCGAAACCATGCCTGAGCGATGAGCAAATCTCCAGACTTGCCTCCTACGCCCGAAAGGCGGAAGCCCATTTTGGACAGCCCCAGGATATGGAGTGGACTATTGACCAAGAGGGCCGGTTGTATCTGCTACAGTCCAGGCCGTTGCGTCTGGCCTCTCCGGAGACTTTGGCTGATGAGAGGCGGCCTAGGGTGGCCAAGGGGCACAAGATTTTTTTGAATAAGGGAACCATTGCTTGCCGTGGCGTTGGTGCCGGCCCTGTTTATGTGGTGAACCGCGAAGAGGATCTGGCCGATTTTCCTGAGGGTGGTGTGCTGGTGGTAAGACGCGCCCACCCTGAGTTTGCGGTGGTGCTTCAAAAGGCCTCGGCCGTTGTCTCGGACATTGGAACTGCCCTTGGACACCTCGCCAAGGTGGCAAGAGAGTACAATGTGCCGGCCATTTTCAATACTGAGAAGGGCACCGAGGTCCTGAGGAATGGCATTCAGGTGACCGTGGATGCAGTGTACGCCAATGTCTATGAAGGGGTCGTGGAAGAGGTGCTCAGGGGGAAAAAGACTGACGATGCCTTCAAGGCCTCTCCTGCGTTAAAGCAGCTCCAGGACATCCTGCAAATGATAACCCCTTTGAACCTGACAGATCCCCGGAGCCCGAATTTCAGGCCCACAGGATGCAAGACACTTCACGATATTACCAGGTTTGCCCATGAAGTCTCTCTTCGAGCCATGTTTGATTTCAGTAAAGAGAGTCATTTTTCTGACAGATCAGCTAAGCAATTGGTCTGCGAGGTTCCGATGCAGTGGTGGATTATCGATCTGGAAGATGGTATCAAAGAAGGCGTCAAGGGGAAAAAGATCAGGCCCGAAGAGATTGTATCTATCCCTATGCAAGCTTTGTGGCAAGGCATGACAGCCTTGCCCTGGAAAGGCCCCCCACCAGTAGATACCAAGGGGTTTCTCTCTATTGTGTTTGGGGCCACGACTGATCCCAGCATAGATCCTTCCGTGGGAAAGCGGTTCGCTGATAAGAATTATATCATCATCTCTAAACATTTTTGCAATTTGAGCAGCCGGCTGGGATTTCACTTCTCAACGACGGAAGCCTATGTAGGTGATAATCCAAATGAAAACTACATAAGCTTTATCTTCAAAGGTGGCGCGGCCGATGTGGATCGCAGGGTCAGAAGGATCCAGTTTGTTGGGAAGCTCCTGGAGCGGTTTGATTTTCGAACCGAGGTCAAGGATGATTCAATCTTCGCTCGCCTGGAAGGACACGACCAGGATTACATGATGGATCATCTCAAGGTATTAGGACATATCGTTGTTCATACCAGACAACTCGACATGGTCATGTTTAATGAGGCGATGGTGAATTGGTATTATGAAGAGATGTTGAAAGGCATTGAGTCCTTTGTGAGGATAGGCTATTAGATGAAGTGCGCTAATGGGAGATAGCCCTTGAAGAAATACCTCGAATACCTTGTGCGAAAGCGAAGCCTGCGCCTTGTGATCGCGGTCATCCTGATTCTCTTGATAAGTGCATTGGTTCTGGGTCTGCTCTCAGTCCGCGAAATGAAAAGGAGGATCAATGAGGATTTCAATTACCAGCAGCTTGCACTGGCCAAGCATACTGCTGGCATACTCACAGAGAATTTCAAAATCCTTAAGCGAGAGCTCTTGACCCTGAGCCTGTCACCCTCCATCCAGTACGTAGAGGCAGTCTCCTGGGCATCCAGGATGGAAATCTCCTTTTCAAGCGTCAGCGACTACGGTGTTATCCAAATCATGCTCATCAACCCAAATGGGACCAACTCCTATTCAATCAACTATATGAGTTCAAGCTTTATTGAAAAAGGGCCCTATGGCGATGAGGATTATTTTAAATGGTGCAAGAAACCGGAGAACAAAGGCAAGATTTACATAAGTGATGCCATACAAGGGATTGCTCAGTACTCTGAGCCTGGTCTTGTTATGATTATCGCAACGCCAGTCTATCAGGTCTCCAGAGATGAGGCATACCCGATTCCCACGGGTCAGTTTTCGGGGGTCCTGTTGTTTGTTCTGGACGCTAGTTTTTTTGCAAAAAGATTTGTGGGTCCCATCCGATCAGGTAAGACAGGGTATGGATGGGTCATTGATGGCTCCGGCAATTTCACGTACCACCTGGAAAAGGATTTTATTGGCCAAAATGCCTTTGAGGTCAGGAAATTCAAAGACCCGTATATCTCCTTTAGCAAGATCAATCTCATACAAAAGACCAAAATGTTGGAGGGAAAGGAAGGGACTTCCTGGTATGTTTCAGGCTGGCACCGGGGTACGACCGGAACTATGAAAAAATTGATTGCCTATTCACCGGTACACATTGGAGCTGCCAACACAACACAGACATGGTCGGTTGCCGTAGTGGCGCCCGTTAGCGAGGTAGAAGATGCCATACACACCGTGTATGTAAGGCAATCTATGATACAGGGTGCCTTTACCGCTGCGGTAATTATCATATTCCTGTTTTTGATGGCAAGCGAGAGGGCCTGGCTTAAAACCCTTGAGCGGGTGGTTAGAGAAAAGACGAAAGACCTGCAAGACTATACCGAGAGACTGAGGCGCTCTGAGGAAAGATACCGCTCCCTTATCGAGTCGGCAGAGGACATGATCTATACCGTGGGCAAAAACTGCCACATCCTATCAGTCAACCAATATTTCACAAGGCTCACTGGACAGCAGGAGGAACAGATCGTCGGAAAAAATATCACGGATATTATAGAATATAAAGCCCCTGAGAATGCCCACTCGATTCTCAAAAAGGTCTTCGAAAAATCCGAGACTATTGATCAGGAAGAACAGGTAAGAATAGGAGACAGGGAGTATTGGCTTGGTACAAAATACAAGCCTGTCATGACGAGCGAAGGTCAGACAGGCACGGTTTTGGTCATCTCCAGAGATATTACGGAACATAAGAGGATGGAAGGACAGCTCTTTCACACGGAAAAACTGGCATCTATGGGTTCCCTTTCGGCCGGGGTTGCCCATGAAATAAACAACCCGATAGCGATCATCCTTGGTTTTACGGAATTATTGTTAGAGAGATTTGATGAGGAATCCAAAGAATATGGGATTCTCAAGACCATTGAGAGGCAGGGGAACAGCTGTCAGAGGATCATTGAAAATCTCCTTGCCTTTGCCAGGATCCCCGAAAAGACCACCACAGAGACTGATGTATTTGACGATATCCAAAAAGTTGTCAATGTGGTTATGAATACCCTGCTGACCAAGAAGGTAGATCTCAAGACAAACATAGAGGAAGATCTCCCCAAGGTGAGAGGGGACGCTCAGCAGCTGGAACAGGTATTCTTGAACATCATTAACAATGCGGTGGCAGCTATGGATGATGGGGGACTCCTGACCATCTCAGCACACCATTCCAATGACACGGTCAATATCAGCTTTACAGATACAGGCCCTGGTATACCCCCAGAAAACATGGACAAAATATTTGAGCCATTTTTTACCACCAAAAAGATCGGAAAGGGAACAGGGCTGGGACTTTCTGTGAGCTACGGGATTTTGACAAAGTTTGGAGGTGATATTCGAGTCAAGAGCCAAACCAGAGCGGAAGGCAAGGAGCCCGGCACAACCTTTACCGTGGTACTCCCCGTGGCAGATACGGGAAATCGTGAATCGGAAATCGGATAAGGAAAAACGCCGAGTTCCGAATACCAAAGGAGAAGATCATGGCTGAAAGGATTCTGGTCATTGACGACGAACTCGATATGCTGATGTTGATAAGGATGATCATTGAAGACAGCACCGACTATGAAGTGGAAACGACCAATAACCCATCCGAAGGTCTGAAAATGCTTGCGGAAAGGGACTACGACTTGGTCATCACCGACCTCAAGATGCCTGGCATGGACGGACTGGAAGTCTCTGAAGAACTCTGGAAAATCAGACCCGACATTCCTGTGATCATCATCACGGCCTATGGCTCGCCTGAGGCAGCCGATGAGGCACTAAAAAAGGGAGTTGCTGACTTCATCACCAAACCTTTTAGAAAAGATACCATGGTCTTTACCATGAACAGGGTCTTGGAGCTTGCCAGGGTAAGAAGGGAGAATTTAGAACTCAAGAAGAGATTAGATGAAAAGAGCTCCCAGTAGGAGAAGACAATGAAAGAAAAAAAGATTAATCTTTTAATAGTGATGGCTTCGTAAAAAACCTTTTCACCGGTCATTGCGAGGAGCGAAGCGGTTGCGAGGCGGAGCCGAAGCAAACCCGGAGCCTTTCCTTTAGAACTAAGAAGTATAATACCTGACATCATGGAAACTGAGATTCCTCGCTGTGCTCGTAACAGGCTCCGCAATCTCCTGATTTCAAGCAGTTACAGCCAATGAGATTGCTTCGCTACGCTCGCAATGACAGCACCGGCGACTTTTTACGAGACCATCAATAGTAGATGATGAGGAACTATT
>Ga0114930_10004733_pt1 | contig 11375 bp, 10 predicted proteins | sample AnhtaG_FD_87300 | JGI IMG/M metagenome (GOLD analysis project Ga0114930, IMG submission 87300) | Deep subsurface microbial communities from Anholt, Denmark to uncover new lineages of life (NeLLi) - Anholt_01485 metaG | ecosystem: Environmental > Aquatic > Marine > Oceanic > Sediment | place... | reverse complement strand
TTGGCGCTCTCCGCCTGGTATGCGAACGCAGGCGTGATTTCGGCGCGATCGACAACTACGCCCAGACTCTCTTGAACCACGGCATCTGCCTGGAAGAATTGCCAGGATACCCGACCACGACGCCCGATCCGAGCTTCGGCGAATTCGCGGAATTCTTGCGTGCGCGCCTGGACCGGCTTCCGGCGGTGCTTGCCGAGGACACCTTGTTTTACGCGGATTCACTATGGCGGTATCGACCGGGGGTAGTGCATGCATGGCAGGATGCGACTGCCGTCAAAGCAGGTTTGGCCGCGTGCCTCGTCGGGGTACCGCGAATTGTGCTGAGTCTGCGAAATCGCTCCCCAGTGCCATTTGCTTATTGGCTGCCGTGGCTCAGACCAGCGCTTCGGGTCTTGTCGCGGCAACCCGCCGTAACACTTGTCAATAACAGCGCGGCCGGCGCCAGAGACTACGAACATTGGCTTGGCCTCTCTCCAAATCAGATTGCCGTGCTGCACAACGGTGTGTCGGCCGATTCCGTCGACATAGTGGGGCAAGGCGAAATCGCGGCTTTCCGTGACCGCCTTGGGATCGAGCGCGATGCGCCCGTGGTCGGTTCCGTTTTTCGTTTTTCGAGCGAAAAGGATCCTCTTTTGTGGTTGCGTGTTGCAGCCTCCGTGGCGAAAAGCAACCCAGTCACGCGTTTTGTTCTTGTCGGCAACGGGCCAATGTGGGGGAGAATGCAGCGGGCGGCCGACCAACTTGGTATTGGCCGCCGGGTCATCTTCGCTGGCGAAATGGCCGATCCGCGCGTAGCTATAGCGTCCATGGACGTTTTTCTGTTGGTTTCACGACATGAAGGGCTGCCAAACGTGCTTCTAGAGGCCCAGGCGCAAGGTGTACCCGTGGTCGCTCGCGCGGTCGGTGGTGTCCCGGAGGCGATCGAGAATGGTCGCACGGGCCTGTTGATCGATGGTGCGGGCTACGATCCGCTGGCGAAGGCGGTGCTCAGGGCGATGGCCGACCGGCCATGGGCAGCTGCCGCTCGGCTTCGCGGGCCGGATTTCGTCGCCGAGCGTTTCGGCATCGATCGCATGGTTGACGAGACATTGCGAACGTATGGACTGCTCGAGCCAGAACGTAAGTCATTCGAGCGTCCGGCTAAGAGGTGAAGGTGAAGATTCTGTTCCTGGCCCGGTCTCTCGGCGTCGGCGGGAGCGAGCGGCAGATTGCATTGCTCGCCGCCGGCCTGGCGCGACGAGGGCACGATGTTGCGGTCGCGACGCTCTACGGCGGCGGCACCATGGAGCGCATGCTGAATGATACGCAGGTTCGATCGATCAGTCTGGGAAAAGTCGCGCGTTGGCATCTATCGGGCCCCTTGTGGCGGCTGTGGCGGCTGTTTCTGGCGGAGCGCCCGGATGTAGTCTACGCCTTCCTGCCGACGCAGACCGTTCTGGCGGGGCTCTTGCTGCCTCCGTGGCTGCCGACTCGGCTGGTGTTCGGTTTGCGCGCTAGCAATACGGACCTCAGCCGATACGACATCCTGACCGGGATATCCTATGGAATGGAACGATGGGTTGCACGGCGGGCCGATCTTCAGATCGCGAACGCCGTGGCGGTGCGCGCGCATGCGATTGGACGCGGCATCCCGGCCGCACGCATCGTCGTCGTACCCAACGGCATCGACACGGAAGCATTGCGGCCCGACTCGGAAGCAGGCGCGTCCTTGCGTCGAACCTGGGGAATTGCGGAAAGGGATTTTTTGATCGGGTTGGTGGCAAGGCTCGACCCGGTTAAAGATCACACCAATTTCATCATGGCCGCGGCCCGTTTCGCGCAGACATGCCACGATGCGCATTTTGTGTGCGTAGGAGAGGGTCCAGAGCCGCTGCGGCGGCATCTTGTCGAATTGGTTGCGGCTGAAGGCTTGTCCTCTCGCCTGATATGGGCGGGTGAACACCATGACATGCGCGCCGTGTACAATGCTTTGGACATTGCCACGCTGACGTCCGCCTTCGGGGAAGGATTCCCCAATGTCGTGGGCGAAGCCATGGCATGTGGTGTTCCAGTCGTGACCACCGATGTGGGTGACGCACGCCTCATGATCGGCGACGTTGGCGAGGTGGTTCCGGCGCGACGCCCGGACCTCCTGGCAGAAGCATGGTCGCAAATGCGACGACGCCTGACCGAAGATGGCGCGCGAATCCGGACCGCGGCCCGTCGGATAGTAGAACAGAGATTCTCTATCGAAGCCATGATCTCGCGCACTGAAGGGGCACTGGCGGCAACATGCGTGGACGGTCCTACGAAGCGCAGTGAAGGGGACGTGATCTGACCTCGAGGCTCGACCAGCTGCGCCAGCAGCGTTCATTCGAGCTCGACCGTATGCTGACCCTGGTCACCCGGCCGCGCGGCAGGCTGCTGGAGATTGGGGCCGGGGACGGGTTTCAGGCCGCGTTGCTGAAGCGCCACTTCGCCGCGGTAGACGCCGTCGATGTCAGCCGTTCGACGCCGGTCGACGAGCTCATGTTTCCTGTCCAGCCCTATGACGGCCATAGGTTGCCGTTCGCCGATCGGACATTTGATGTGGTGTTTTCATCGAACGTCCTGGAGCATCTTGCGCACGTCGAAGTCTTCCAACGTGAGATTTGCCGCGTGCTTAGACCTGGCGGAAGGGCTGTCCATATCCTGCCGTCGTCAACCTGGCGCGCGTGGACGATCTTGACCCACTATTTCGATGTGGGTATAAGAGCCGCTAGGCGCATGGATTTCACAAACAAGGCGGGCCCCCCCGGGGTGAGCCGACCGAATGCGGCTCCGAGTTGGCGCGCACGCATCGCCTATGCCCTAATGGAGCGCCGACACGGCGAACGTGGCACGACAGTGGGAGAGCTATATCTGTTCTCGCGTGTCGCGTGGCGGCGGCTATTCGTACGCTGCGGGTTTGACATCGAAGCGATCGCGCCGCTTGGGATTTTCTACACCGGATACTCGCTCATGGGCGGTCGGATTGGGATTGCCGGACGCCAGCGAATGGCCCGGATCCTCGGCAGCGCGAGTTCTGCCTACGTGCTTCGCGTCCGCGACTAAGGTAAGTGGCGGGAACTTTCGAGCAGCACACGGCTAGCGTGGAGCATGATGCCAAAGGCGTCATATGGCACGATCCGATGGCGCGGGTCGGTGCCAAAGAGTTCGGCGTATGCGAACCAGCGCATCGCTTGCCCTTCGCCCAGCCGCAGTCCCGCAATCGCCGGCGCATCTATTGGCACGGCGTAGAAGTACCGACGACGGAATCCGGCCTCAGGATCACCCAAGTCGAAAATAACCTGACAAAAATACGTTGCACTGCAAACGGCCAACCCAAGCTCCTCGGCTAGCTCGCGCCGCAAGGCATCGTGAGGCGCCTCGTGAGATTCAACCGCTCCGCCGAACAAGCCCCAATGTCCGGGAAACCAGATGTCAGGACGGTCGTCGCGCAGTTGCAATAGATAGCGGCCGTCCGGCGCGGTCAGCAGGCCGGCGGCGCCGGAACCGAGGATCCGGCTAGAAGTCGGGGCTCCCCGGGCGCCATCGACGATCGTCCCTCTGTTAACACGTGGCTCCATGGCTTGGCTCGCCCCGGCCGAGGTGCAGGCCGCGTTGCTTAGCGCGTCTTGACAAAACTCGGCGTATTATTGATCTTTCGCATCGCCTTCGGAAGCCCCCATGCCTATGGGCTGCCGCGAAAGATAACTCCCGCTGCATATCCAGATCGACGCTCGCGGCGGTTGCCTGCCGGGAAGAGCGTTGGGCAGCGTCAGATGGAGTTGAGCACGACGTGAAAGCTGCGTTGGTTATCGGTGGTGGATTTGCGGGTTGCGCAGCTGCGCATCAGCTTTCACTGATGGGCGGATGGAACACGACTGTGGTCGAAGCTCTGCCCTTTCTTGGTGCTGGCGTGAGAACACGTTACTACGGCGGCCATCCCTACACATTCGGACCACGGCATTTCCTTACGCCTATGCCGCACGTGTTCGAATTCTTGAACAAGTACGTGCCACTGCGCCGTTGCGCTGACCACCAATTCCTCACTTATATTGAACGCGATCTGGAATTCTACAATTATCCGATCCATAAGGACGACCTCGATCGCATGCCCGAAAACAAGCAGATCAAGGAAGAGCTCGGCGCCATCAACATGGCCGAAATCGCAAAGCTGTCGGCAGCCGATCTCAGCAAGATGAAACAGGATGACCTGATCCGACTAAATGGCGCCAAGCACGCGAAGAATTTTGAGGAGTTCTGGCTCTACTGCATCGGTCGCACGCTGTACGAGAAGTTCGTGAACGACTATTCGAAGAAGATGTGGCTAATCGATTCGAACACGCTGATCGACGACTTCCTTTGGTCACCCAAGGGCGTGAGTCTCAAGGATGGATCGCGCACGGCCTGGGACACGGCGATTTCGGCATATCCTATCGCATTCAATGGCTACGATGATTATTTCCGTATCGCCACTGCAGAGGCTACCGTGCTGCTCGGCACAATGATCGAAAAATACGACATTCCGCGAAAGACGGTCGTGATCAAGGGCGAGAAGCGCAAGTTCGACATCATCGTCAACTCGATCTCGCCCGATATCTTGTTCGACAGATGTCACGGCGAGTTGCCTTATGTCGGCCGCGAGCTCTTTCCGATCGTACTGCCGGTCGAATTCGCCATGCCGCCCGATGTCTACTTCTGCTACTATGCTGGCAGAGAGCGATTTACCCGAATCGTCGAGTACAAGAAGTTCACCTTGCATAGGGCGCCGACGACGCTGATCACATTGGAAGTACCGTCACGCGTGAACAAACTCTACCCGATGCCCTTCGAATCCGAGAAGGCCAGGGCCAAGAAGTATTTCGACATGATGCCGGACGGGGTATTTTCGGTTGGCCGCGCCGGCACCTATCTTTACAACGTCGACATCGACAACACGATCGAGCACGCGATGGATGTAGCCAAGAAGCTGCGTTCCTGAGAGGTTCTTCATGGCGAAGTCAACAAGACGCAAAGTAGAGACGTCGGCCAAAAAATCGGCCGGCGCAACGGCGAAGCCGGTGGCTGAACCGGCGATCGCGGCGGGCGATCTGCCCGCCATGGGACGGAAAGTCGGCGAACCGTGGGTCGATCTCCCCAGCGGCAAAAGCCTGGCTAACTGGGGCCGCAATCAGGAAATCGCCTACAACCAGACGAACCGGCAGACGGAAAAGGCGCTATTTTACCGCCGTGCATTCGATTTCATCACCGACAATCGGGTAGCGGGCGACTACCATGAATATGGCAGCCACCGATGCCGCACATTTCGCATGGCGTTGACCGAGGCCAGGCTGCACAACCTCTCTTCCATGAATTTTTTCGCTTTCGACAGCTTCGAGGGGCTACCGGAGCCGACATCGGATACCAGTGTCGAGATCTGGAAACGCGGTGCTCTAACGACGTCGGAGGACGACTTCATGCGCATGGTGCGCGAACACGGCATCTATGCCAACCGCGTGACCACTGTGAAGGGGTTCTACAACGAATCGCTGACGCCAGCCCTACGCCAAAAATTCATGGATGGCGAAGGCAAGATCGCGCTCGTGAACATCGACTGCGACCTCTATGAGTCGGCGCAGCCGGTGTTCAAGTTCATTGACTCGCTGTTGCAAGAAGGCACGGTCATCTACATCGACGATCTGTTCGCCGGGTACAAGGGGTCTCCCTCGAAAGGGGTCGCCCGCGCGTTTCTGGAATATCAACAGGCCACGCGTTGGCGCTTCGTGCGGCATCTCGACATCGGCTGGTGGGGCCGCTCCTACATAGCGTATCTCGATAGACACGCGCCTATCGGAGTACTGTAACGGGGTTGATATTGGGGGGGCACCAATGAATCACGTCAATGACTTCTTCCGTCAGGTCGGAGAAATCGCCCAGCAAATCGATCGTCGGACGATCGAAAAGCTCGCGAACGAGATTGCCGCAATACGCGAGCGGGGCGGGCGGCTGTTCTTGCTCGGCGTCGGCGGTAGTGCAGGAAATTGTGGCCACGCGGTCAACGATTTTCGCAAGCTCTGCGGCATCGAGGCCTATGCGCCTACCGACAACGTGTCCGAACTTACCGCACGCACCAACGACGAAGGATGGGACACCGTGTTTTCGGAGTGGCTGAAAGTCAGCCGAGTGAACGGCAGGGATGCAATCCTGATATTTTCGGTTGGCGGTGGCGACGCTGAGCGCAACGTCAGCCCGAACCTGATCAAGGCAATTGACACGGCCAAGTCGAATAACGCACGAGTTTTCGGCATTGTTGGTCGCGCCACAGGCTACACGGCCAAGGTGGGCGATGTCGTGGTGGTGGTCCCACCGGTCGATGACAGGCTGGTTACGCCCCATTCCGAGGCGTTTCAGGCCGTGGTCTGGCATTGCCTCGTCTCCCACCCGGCACTGCAGGTGATGAAGACGAAGTGGTAACGCTGCGGATGGGGCGAAGAAGGCAATGACGCCGTAGTACTCGACCGCGACGGATTGATTGAGGTCAGGGCGGGGCACAGCACGGAAGCATATCCACCAAACTCCGACGGATGCGACATGCTGCCAGACGGGCACGCCATCGCCCCACTCCTGGCCGCCGGGAACTGGGTAATCGTTGCGGCAAGCCAACTTTGCGTCGCAACCGGGAAGTGCCAGCGTCCCATAGCCGGGTCTATGCGTAGGCTATTGATATCATAGGAGAAAAAAGGTCGCCGTTCGTGCTCGCTGCTGTCTTGAAGCCTGGGCTTGCCACTGCTATAAGCCCGCTTTTGGCGCGCTAAGACAGGCGGCGCGGCGCCGGAACATTGACCTGGAGCGAAAGGTCCTTGGACGGTGAGCGGTAGAGCGGCGCACGGGCAGGCGAGGCCTCAGCTGCCCGGCGGTTTTCATCCGTTTCGATAGTCGCGTGCAGCGGCCGGACAGCCCTGTTTCTTTGATGAGGCCGCCCGGATCATCCTGGGCGAAGGCGATGCTGAAGAGGGGCTTCGAGATGGGCAGAGTGGATTCGCTGAAAATCAAGATCTTCGCCGATGGTGCGGATATCGACGGGATCGCCAGGCTCTACAAGAATCCGCGGATCAAAGGCTTTACCACCAACCCGACACTGATGAACAAGGCCGGAGTGAAGGATTACGAGGCTTTCGCGCGCGACGTGGTGAAGCTCGTCCCCGATCGCTCGGTTTCGTTCGAAGTCTTCGCCGACGAGTTTTCGGAAATGGAGGCCCAGGCGCGGGTGATCGCAACCTGGGGGCGCAACGTGGCGGTGAAGATTCCGATTACCAACACCAGGGGCGTCTCGTCCGCACCGCTGATCAGGCGCCTGTCTGCTGCCGGCGTGTGTCTGAATGTGACGGCAATCATGACGCCGGCGCAAGTGGGGGCTGTCGCCGATGCGCTTGACCCCAAAACGCCGGCCATAGTCTCGGTCTTCGCCGGGCGCGTGGCCGACACAGGGCGTGACCCGGTGCCGCTGATGATCGAGTGCCGCGACATCCTAAAATCGCGCCCCAGGGCCGAGCTGCTGTGGGCCAGCCCGCGCGAGCTCTTGAACATTTTTCAGGCCGATGAAATGGGCTGCCACATCATCACCGTTACCCATGATGTGCTGGGCAAGCTCGGTCTCGTGGGCAAGGACCTCGACGACTACAGCCTCGACACAGTCAAGATGTTCCACAAGGACGCAACGGCGGCGGGCTTCTCGATCCGCACCCGTGCCGCCGCCGAGTAACCGCCCGCAATCGTACGCCGGAGGATGATCCAGCCGTGAATTCGAACTTCAAGCATGTTCTCGTCACCGGGGGAGCCGGTTATGTCGGCAACGTATTGACGCCGCGGCTTCTGAAGGAAGGGTACAAGGTCACAGTCTTCGACATTCTCTATTTCGGCAAGGAAACACTGCCGCTTTCGCATCCGAACCTGACAGTAGTTCAGGGCGACATTCGCGACACTGCGAGGTTCGCCAAGGCGCTGCAGGGCGTCGATGCGATCCTGCATCTCGCATGCATTTCCAACGACGCCAGTTTCGAGTTGGACGAGAAGCTCAGCACCACGATCAACCTGGATGCGTTCGAACCAATGGTCCTGGCGGCGAAGAAGGTGGGCATCAAGCGCTTCGTGTACTGTTCCTCGAGCTCGGTCTATGGCGTATCGGACGCTCCCGACGTGAAAGAGGACCATCCGCTTGTGCCGCTGACCCTCTACAACAAATACAAGGGCATGTGCGAGCCGATCCTGTTCAGGCACATGTCCGACAACTTCACATGTTCGATCATCCGCCCTGCCACCGTGTGCGGCTACAGTCCGCGCACGCGGCTCGACCTGTCGGTGAACATTCTTACCAATCACGCGGTCAACAAGGGCGCGATCACAGTGTTTGGCGGCATGCAGAAGCGCCCGAATTTGCATATTGACGACATGGTTGACCTTTATCTTCTGATGTTGGAAGCGCCGCGCGGGAAGATCCATGGCGAGATTTTCAACGCTGGCTACCAGAACCAGACGATCATGGAGATCGCCAACATCGTGAAAAGGGTGGTCGAGAAGGAGTTTCCGAGCCGGTCGCCGATCGCGATCAAAGTAACGCCGACCGACGACAACCGGTCCTATCACATCAATTCGGACAAAATTAGGCGCGTTCTCGGTTTTACTGCGAAACGCAGCATCGAGGATGCGGCGCGTGATCTATGCCAGGCGTTCAAGGAAGGCAAGCTGCCCAACAGCTTCGACAACGACTGGTACTACAACGTTCGGACCATGAAACGCCTGGAAGCTGCGTGAGCGAAAAACTCATAGCCGTTGTCACCGGGGGCGCCGGCTTCATCGGAAGCCACATGGTCGATCTGCTGATTGAACGCGGCTTTCGCGTGCGCGTGATCGACAGCTTAGTCGGCGGGCGCGAGGCGAACATTGCTCATCACGCGGATAATCCGGACTTGAGTTGCGAGTGGCGCGACATCCGCTCGTTTCAGTCGCCGAATTCGCTGTTCACGGGCGCGCGCTACGTATTCCATTTCGCCGGCATCGGCGACATTGTTCCGTCGATCGAGCGGCCGATCGAATATATGGATATCAACGTCCAGGGCACCGTGCGGATGCTGGAATGCGCGCGTGCGGCTGGGGTTGAAAAGTTCGTTTACGCTGCCTCGTCCTCATGTTACGGCCTGGCCGATGTTCCGACGCGCGAGGACCACCGCATCCAGCCGAAATATCCCTACGCTCTGTCCAAGTATCAGGGCGAGCAAGCGGCTTTCCACTGGCATCAGGTCTACAGACTGCCGGCAAACTCGATCCGTATTTTCAACGCGTATGGCACACGCTCGCGCACCTCCGGCGCCTACGGCGCAGTATTCGGGGTGTTTCTGCGCCAGAAACTGGCGGGAAAGCCCTTCACTGTGGTAGGCGACGGAACACAACGCCGCGATTTCCTCTACGCCAGCGATGTCGCCGAGGCGTTCCTGGCGGCGGCCGAGACCGATCGCGTGGGCGAGTTCTGGAACCTGGGCGCTGGCAATCCGCAATCGGTCAATCGGTTGATCGAATTGCTGAGCGGATACCAGGCCGAAGTGATCTACATACCCAAGCGTCCGGGCGAACCCGATTGCACTTGGGCTGATATCGCCAAGATCACGCGCGAGCTGGGCTGGAGGCAGAAGGTAAGCTTCGCAGAGGGCGTCGGGCGGATCCTCGACAACATCGAATATTGGCGCGAAGCGCCACTGTGGGATCCCGCTTCGATCGCCGACGCTACCAAGAGCTGGTTTGCGTATCTGGCCGATCCGGCAGAAAAGGCCCGACATGGTTGATGAAAAGATCAAGGCCAAGATCAAGTCGGTACCTGAGCTCTGCGCGGCGATAGGCGTGCGGCCGCGCGGCCGCAAGGTGATCATGTGCCACGGTACGTTCGACATCGTGCATCCCGGGCATATCCGGCACCTGATGTATGCTAAGAGCAAGGCCGACGTCCTGGTGGTGAGCCTAACTAGCGATGCGCACATCACCAAGGCGAATTTCCGGCCCTTCGTGCCTGAGCAATTGCGCGCGATGAACCTGGCGGTGCTCGAGATGGTCGATCACGTGATCATCGATCCGGAACCTAAACCGCTTAAGAACCTCGCAATCATTCAGCCGGAGTATTTTGCGAAGGGCTACGAGTACGTTAAAGGTGGTACAGATCCGCGCACGAGGGAGGAGCTTGACGTACTGGAATCCTATGGCGGCGAATTCATCTACACGCCGGGCGATATCGTTTTCTCGTCATCGGCGATTATCGAATCGGCGCCGCCGAATATCGCCGTCGAAAAGCTGGTGATGCTGCTTGAGGCTGAAAGACTTACGTTCGCCGATCTACGCGCCGCCCTCCGCAAGCTTGACGGCATCAGGGTTCACGTCGTCGGCGACACGATCGTCGACAGCTATACCTACACCACGCTGATTGGTGGCAACACCAAAACCCCTACCTTCTCGGTGCGCTACGACAAACACGATGATTACGTCGGCGGAGCTGGGATCGTCGCCAAGCATTTGCGGGCGGCTGGCGCCCACGTGACGTTCACCACCGTTCTCGGCAACGACAAGCGGGGCATCTTCGTAAGGGACGATTTGGCCAAGGCTGGTGTCATCGTCCATCCGATCATCGATCCGACGCGCCCGACGACTAACAAGAACTCCTTCATTGCCGGTGGCTACCGCCTGCTCAAGGTCGATACGCTCGACAATCGCTCGATCTCGGAACGCATTTTGGAGGAGTTGCAGGGGTGCATCGCGAATGCCAGCACCGACGCTGTAGTGTTCTGCGATTTTCGCCATGGTATTTTCAACCGACGCACGATCCCCGAACTCATCAGCCCGATTCCGAAATCGGTCTATCGCGTCGCCGATAGCCAGGTGGCGAGTCGTTGGGGCAACATTCTGGAGTTTAAAGGTTTCGACTTGATCACTCCGAACGAGCGCGAGGCTCGGTTCGCCTTGGGCGATCAGGATTCGGTGGTGCGTCCGCTTGGCCTCGAGCTCTACAGGCAGGCTGAATGCAAGACCCTGATGCTGAAGATGGGCGAGCGCGGCATGATCACCTACCGCAAGGCGCCCACGCAGCAGGAGGATGTGCGCTCCTTCTTCGTGGTCGACACGTTTGCGCAAAACGTGATCGACGCGGTGGGGTCGGGCGATGCGCTGTTGGCCTACGCCACTCTTGCTATGTGCGCTACCAAGAACGAGGTGATGGCCTCGGTCCTGGGGTCGATGGCGGCGGCGGTGGAATGTGAGCACGACGGCAACGTGCCGGTGACACCTAATGACGTGGAGCGCGTGCTGGAACGGATCGAGAAACACGCAATGTTCAAGACCTGAGGGACCCGTCAAAG
>Ga0114930_10004731_pt1 | contig 11378 bp, 11 predicted proteins | sample AnhtaG_FD_87300 | JGI IMG/M metagenome (GOLD analysis project Ga0114930, IMG submission 87300) | Deep subsurface microbial communities from Anholt, Denmark to uncover new lineages of life (NeLLi) - Anholt_01485 metaG | ecosystem: Environmental > Aquatic > Marine > Oceanic > Sediment | place... | reverse complement strand
TCTTTGCGGCGGCAAAGAAAAGTAGGTGCCGCCCCGCACAGGGGCAACGCCAATAGACCGACAAGACAACAAGGAAAGGCCAACACCGCAGGAACACCACCAAGCCGCCGCAGGCAAAAAAAAAACCAAACCGTCAGTCAGACAAACGAAAAACCCCAAAGACTAGAGATACCCCCCAAACCCCCTTCTTTTCGACCCATCGCGCCACGCGCAACTGAACAACAATTCACCCTACCAGCACTGAGGCAAGCAAGCACCCATGGCATCGACGACCGCAAACCAGCAAGGCACCGTTCAGCCGGCCGCTCCCGGCCCGATGAAGCGCATCATCCTGATCGTGCTGATCGCACTGATCGCCGCAGGCGCTGCCGGAGCCGGCACCTGGTTCTTCATGTCCCGCCATGAGCCCGCCCCCGCCGCGGCCCAGGCAGCCGCCGCTTCGGCGCCCGCGCCGCTGGCCGTGCCGGTGTTCTTCCCGCTCGAACCCATGACCGTCAACCTGCAGTCCGACGACGGCCAGCAACACTATCTGCGCATCGGTCTCACGCTCAAGCTCAACGACCCCAAGGTCCAGCAGCAGCTCACCGACCATATGCCGGAAGTCCGCAGCCGCGTCCTGCTCGCGCTGTCGAACAAACACCCGGAAGATCTCGCGCCCCTCGACGGCAAGCGCGCGCTCGCCACCGAACTGAAAGCACTGATCGAACAGCCGAACGACAAGGGCGCTGCGCCCCTCTCCGTCGAAGACGTGCTGTTCACCGAATTCGTCGTGCAGTGACGCCGCTTCACGCTGCTGCCATCATCAACCGCCAAGGGACGCACGAGGAATAGGAATGGGCCACGAAGAGTTCATGTCCCAGGAGGAGGTCGATGCCCTCCTCAAGGGCGTAACCGGCGAGTCCGACTCGGAAGCGGATCACTCCGACCGCTCCGGTGTCCGGCCGTACAACATCGCCACGCAGGAACGCATCGTCCGTGGCCGGATGCCCGGTCTCGAAATCATCAACGATCGCTTCGCGCGTCTCCTGCGCGTCGGCATCTTCAACTTCATGCGGCGCACCGCGGAAATTTCCGTCGGTCCGGTGAAGGTGCAGAAGTACAGCGAGTTCACCCGCAACCTGCCGATCCCGACCAACCTGAATCTGGTCCACGTCAAGCCGTTGCGCGGTACGTCGCTGTTCGTCTTCGATCCGAATCTGGTGTTCTTCGTCGTCGACAACCTGTTCGGCGGTGACGGGCGCTTCCATACCCGCGTCGAAGGCCGCGACTTCACGGCCACCGAACAGCGCATCATCGGCAAGCTCCTGAACCTCGTGTTCGAGCACTACACGACGTCGTGGAAGAGCGTGCGGCCGCTGCAGTTCGAGTTCGTGCGTTCCGAAATGCATACGCAGTTCGCCAACGTCGCAACGCCGAACGAAATCGTCATCGTCACGCAGTTTTCGATCGAGTTCGGCTCCACCGGCGGCACGCTGCACATCTGCATGCCGTATTCGATGATCGAGCCGATTCGCGACATCCTCTCCTCGCCCATCCAGGGTGAAGCAATGGACGTCGACCGCCGCTGGGTGCGCGTGCTCTCGCAACAGGTGCAGGCAGCGGAAGTCGAGCTGACTGCCGATCTCGCGGAGGTGCCGGTCACCTTCGAGCAGATCCTGAACATGCGCAAAGGCGATGTTCTGCCCATCAACATCCCCGAGCGCATCACGGCCAAGGTCGACGGTGTGCCGGTGATGGAATGCGGCTACGGTATTTTCAATGGTCAATATGCGTTGCGGGTCCAGAAAATGATCAGCGCAGCGGACACGATGAAGGAAGGTGGATATGACTGAGCTGAATGCAACGCCGGAGAAGGAACTGCCGGGCGAGGCGCAACTGGCCGGCGCGGATACGTCCGCCGATGAGGCCGCGCTCGACGACTGGGCCAGCGCCCTCGCCGAACAGAACGACAACAGTACGGTCAACGCAACGACCGCCGGGGTGTTCCAGCCGCTCTCGAGAGTCGAGCCGAACACCACCCGCAACGACATCGACATGATCCTGGACATTCCGGTCCAGATGACAGTCGAGCTCGGCCGCACCAAGATCGCCATTCGCAACCTGCTGCAACTCGCGCAAGGCTCGGTGGTGGAACTCGACGGGCTCGCCGGCGAACCGATGGACGTGCTGGTCAACGGCTGCCTGATCGCGCAAGGCGAAGTCGTGGTGGTCAACGACAAGTTCGGTATCCGCCTGACCGACATCATCACGCCGTCCGAGCGCATCCGGAAGCTGAATCGATGAAATGCCTTGCCGGGCGCAGCGCGCGCCCTAGTGGGCGCAGCGCGGCGCACCGGCTGTCAGCACAGCGCCGTGGTGCAGCGTCATTCACGGGTGACGCACGCGGACTCCACGCCATCGCCTGCAGCGCACTTGGTTTCGTCCTGTGCGCACCGTTCGTCCTTGCTTCGTCAAGCGCCGGCGCCGCCGACATGAATGCGGTCAACCATCCCGCATCGGTCGCCTCGGCGGTCGGCGCCGGCACCGCGGTTCCGTCGCTCGGGATCGGCGCCGTGCTGCAAACCATCTTCGGCTTGCTGGTCGTGATCGGCATGGTGTTCGCCTGTGCCTGGCTCGCGCGCCGTTTCGGCCTGCAACCGGGCAGCCGCGGCGGCATCGTGAAGACCGTCGGCGGCACCTCGCTCGGCGGCAAGGAGCGGGTCGCGGTAGTCGAGATCGGCGATACCTGGCTGGTACTCGGCGCGGCGCCCGGCAATGTGCGTCTGCTGCACACCATGCCGGCCGGCTCGGTGACGGCCGCAGGACTGTCCGGCACGGCCGATCCAGGCAGTGCCGCCAACCCGGGCAGTGCGCTGCCGGGCACCTTCGGACAACGCTTTCGCGACGCCCTCAAAGGCGAAGTGGGCAAACGTTTCAACCGGCCAGACGGCAGGGATCAGTAAATGCAGTTCAGCCATCCACCAGCGCGCCGCGAACCCACGGCCTCACGCCGCATGCCTGCCACCGGCCGGCGCCGTTTCCTCATGACGCTTTTCGCCATGCTGCGGCGCCTCGCACCGCTTGCGCTGCCGGCCCTGCTGATCGCACTGCCGTCGCTTTCGTTCGCTCAAGCGGCCGGCCTGCCCGCTTTCAACACCAGTCCGGGACCGAACGGCGGCACCACCTATTCGCTGAGCGTGCAGACCATGCTGCTGCTCACGGTGCTGTCGTTCCTGCCGGCCATGGTGCTGATGATGACGAGCTTCACCCGCATCATCATCGTGCTTTCCCTGCTGCGCCAGGCGCTCGGCACGACCACCACGCCGCCCAACCAGGTGCTGGTGGGCCTTGCGCTGTTTCTCACGCTGTTCATCATGTCGCCGGTGCTGGACAAGGCCTATAACGACGGCTACAAGCCGTTCTCCGACGGCACGCTGCCGATGGATCAGGCGGTCAACCGCGGGCTCGCGCCGTTCAAGACCTTCATGCTGCGGCAAACCCGCGAAACCGATCTGGCCTTGTTCGCACGCATTTCGCACGCCGCTCCCATGCAGGGCCCGGAAGACGTACCGCTGCCGATGCTGGTGCCGGCGTTCGTCACGAGCGAGCTGAAAACCGGATTCCAGATTGGCTTTACGATCTTCATCCCGTTCCTCATCATCGACATGGTGGTGGCAAGCGTGCTGATGTCGATGGGGATGATGATGGTGTCGCCCGCGACCATCTCGCTGCCGTTCAAGCTGATGCTGTTCGTGCTGGTGGACGGCTGGCAGTTGCTGATTGGCTCGCTCGCGCAGAGCTTCGTCTAGACCTTTTAACCTTCAACGCATCCGGTCCATTCATCATGACACCCGAATCAGTCATGGCGCTGGCGCACCAGGCGATGTACGTCGCCGTGCTGCTGGCCGCACCGTTGCTGCTGGTGGCGCTGATCGTCGGTCTGATGGTGAGCCTGTTCCAGGCCGCCACGCAGATCAACGAGGCGACCCTCTCGTTCATCCCCAAGCTGCTGGCGATCGCGGTCACACTGGTGATTGCCGGGCCGTGGATGCTGTCGACCATGCTCGACTATCTGCGCCAGATGCTGACCAACATTCCGACGCTCACCAACTGAGCGCCGCGCCGCCGCCATGTTTTCCGTCACCTATGCGCAACTGAACACGTGGATGGCCGCGTTTCTGTGGCCGCTCGTGCGGATTCTGGCGCTGGTGGCCACCGCACCGGTGTTCGGCAACATGTCGGTGTCGACGCGGGTGAAGATCGGCCTGTCCTGCTTCATCACCATCATCGTCGCGCCGACGCTTGGGCCCCTGCCCCAGGTCACCGTGTTTTCGGCGATGGGCGTGTGGATCATCGTCAACCAGTTCCTGATCGGCGCCGCGCTCGGCCTGACCATGCAGATCGTCTTCACGGCGATTCAGGCGACCGGCGAGTTCGTCGGCCTCGGCATGGGGCTGGGCTTCGCGACCTTCTTCGACCAGCAGGCAAGCGGCTCGAGCGCAGTGCTCTCGAGCTACATGAACGTGTTTGCGATGCTGGTGTTTCTCGTGCTCGACGGACACCTGCAGGTCGTCAGCGCACTGATTGCCACCTTCCAGTCGCTGCCGATCTCGGCCAATCTGCTCGGCGCGGCGGGCTGGCGCTCGCTGGCGAACTGGGGCAGCACGATCTTTTCGATGGGGTTGCTGCTGGCGCTGCCAGTGGTCGCGGCTCTCCTGATCGCCAACCTCGCGCTCGGCATTCTCAATCGCGCCGCGCCGCAGATCGGCGTGTTCCAGATCGGCTTTCCGCTCACCATGCTGGTGGGCATGCTGCTGTTGCAGCTGATGGTGCCGAATATGATCCCGTTCTTCTCGCGGCTGTTCGATAGCGGGATCGAGCAGATGGGGCGGGTGGCGGCGGGACTGCGCTAGGTCCAGTCGTGACGGCAGCGCCCGCCGGGCCGGCGCTGCCACTGCCGCTGCGGGTCAGTGAACCGCCACAGGCGCCTTGGCACAGGCTCGCACGCTGCAAAGCAGATACATACGTTCCTTGCCCAGCACGCCCGTCCAGGCAACGGCCGTTCCCGGCCTATTGGCCGTCCGGGTGAATAGCCAGCCGTCGGCCATTTCAGCAGGGATCCAGGTGATCGGCGAAGCAGGCCAGCGCTGGCTATCAATGTTGCCGGCAACAGAGAGGCCTGCGCTCGAAGGGTCATCCGTGTAGATTGGATCGGATCCTGTTATCGCTACGATCGACTTCGCCGCCGCCGCCGCGTCACCATGCTGTTTCGTCTGGATGATCGGGAACGCCACCAGCGCTACGAACTTGAGTCCGATGACCGCTGCCACGCAGTACACCGCGATTCGTACCGTGCGTTCATTGAGCGTTGCGAGTCTTCCTGCCAGCACGAAGGCGATGAACGGGTACAGCGGCAGGATGTAGCGGATGCTGCCTTGCGGTGACATCCAATAGGGCAGGAAGTTAAGCACGGTTATGAATGCCGCGGTCGCTTCCCATGAAGCTGTCTCGCTCGATCCGGACGATTTACCCCGGAGCACACCGTAGGCTACGACTGCGGACACGGGGAGAAACCGGCAAAACGTTTCCACCGGAAATGCGACGATCTGCCTGACCCAATCGAGCAGGGTTGCCGGAAACATCCGGTTCAGAACATCGGCCGCCATTGCGCTGCCCTCATGGCCGGCAAAACCCGCACTGCTATTCAGGTGGAACCATGCGAGCGGCGCTGCGACGCCCGCGAGATAGCAGAGCACGGCAGCCGGTCTAAGGAGCGTGGGCCTGGCGTCCGGGTGCCGCAGGAAAACGACCGCCCACGTCACCAACACGAAGATATAGGCGGTCAGCGCTTTGGTCAGGAAAGCGGCCGTCACCAGCACCATTGCAAGGCCGATCGGAGCCACCGTTTTGCGCTTCGCCGCGACCATCAGGGACGCCATGGCGCCGAACGTCAGCAGTGCAAAGAGCGGATCCGAGTACGCCAGCCAGCCGTGATAAAGCAGGGCATCGGAGCTGAGAAAGACAAGCAGCGCAAGCCATGCTGCGCGGCGTGTGCCGCCCATCACGCGAACAAATGCAAACAGGCTCGCGGCGGTAAGAACGGTTGCAAGCGCCGTTACCAGCCGGCTCGCGACAAGGATATGCGCCGGACCGAACGCCATGGCGAAAGGCAGCATCGCCCAGTTCAGAAACGGTGGACGACCGTAAGCATTACCGTACAGCACCGGGTTAGACCATACGTGCCTGTGCCACATTTCGAGCGTCGTCATTGTGTACACGCCTTCCTCACCAACGTAGGGGAAAAAGAGGCTAGGTACAAAACTCAGAACGGCGGCTAACAAAAGCCAGCGCCAAAGCGCAGGCGTTTCCCCGTGTTTCATTGCTGGTTTTCCGTGTGGCCGTCAGAAGGACAGTGTTCTTGTAGAATGGCGCTCGCGCGGCCGGAGTTTATCACCCTTTGTTTCCGGCATATTTTCGGCTTTTCTTCATTAGAAAAAGGAACCGGCAGCGGCCATTCTGCTGGTTTAATAAAATTCATTCGCGATCCAGAGCGAAGCGGTTTGGGGAGTCGAGATGTTACAAAACACGGGTCTTGCGGAATGCCGGCCGCTGCTAACCATCGTTGCGCCGGCCTACAACGAGCAAGAGGTATTGCCTGAATTTCACCGCCGGGTATCGGCCGTGCTCGACACGCTTGATGTGCCTGCTGAGATCCTGTACGTGAATGACGGGAGCACCGACGCAACGCTGTCGGTCATCAGGCAACTTCATGCCGACGACCGGCGTGTGAGCCTCATCGACCTGTCGCGGAATTTCGGCAAAGAGATTGCGATGACAGCCGGTGTCGACTACGCCCGAGGCGAAGCTGTAATTGTCATCGATACAGATCTGCAGGACCCACCCGAACTGATCCCTGAAATGGTCCGCTTGTGGAAAGCGGGCCACGATGTGGTGTATGCACAGCGCGAGTCGCGCGACGGCGAAACCTGGTTGAAAAAAGCGACAGCACACTGCTTCTACAGGCTGATCGATCGGGTTGCGCACGTGCGCGTACCGCGCGACACGGGTGACTATCGCCTTTTGTCGCAACGCGCCGTTCAGGCGCTGCGGCAGATCAAGGAGCAACACCGATTCATGAAGGGCCTGTTTGCATGGGTAGGCTTCAATCAAATCGCGGTGCCATACCGTCGTGATGCACGCTACGCAGGTGTCACGAAGTGGAACTACTGGAAGTTGTGGAACTTTGCGCTTGAGGGAATCACGTCCTTTACGACGGCGCCCCTGCGTTTCGCAACCTATCTGGGCCTTGGTACGGCCGCGCTCGCCTTCTCCTATGCCGTCTTTGTCTTCTGGAAAGCGCTGGTGTACGGCGATCGGGTGCACGGCTACCCGTCGCTCATGATCGTCATACTGTTCCTTGGAGGCGTCCAGTTGATGACGCTAGGTGTAATCGGTGAATACGTCGGCCGCATGTTCAACGAAACGAAGGGCCGGCCGCTTTACTTCACAAATCAGGTGAGCCTCAGGACGGCGAACCACGAGCACGCAGGCCGGGACGGCATATAACGAGGTAGTGCGCCGGCTCGAAAAGGCGTTCCTGCGACTAAACGGGACTTGCCCCGGCGGCGCGTTGCTCACCCCCTTCTCCGCCAAAGAGCAGGATGCCCGCCAGGAGAATGAACAGATTCCCTTCGGTGAAATTGAGCAGCAGGGAGTTCGCGAAGCACCCCAGCACGAAGGCAAGCAGATAACCGCCGACAACCGTTGCCGCCAGTTTGTCGGTGCGCCGGCATTCGCGCCCAATCGAGAGGAGAAACCAGACAAACAGGGCGACGCCAACCAGCCCGAGTTGCACGCCCATCAGAAAGAACTCGTTATGTGGGTTGCTGGCCATTGCTGCGCGCCCCCCCGTGCTGTTCTGCGCGAGTTTTTCGAATTCGGTTCGCACACTGCCGGCGCCATATCCGAAAACGGGCCGATCCCGGATCAACTCCAGACTGCGCTGATAGAACTCGAGCCGCACCCCCATCGAGGTATTCTGGTTATAGACCTCGAACTGCTTGATCTCCTGCCCCGTCTCGGCAAGCCGCGAGTGTTTCGCCGTGAAGGAATAGGCCACGAGGCACAGGCATATCGCAACGCTCGCAACCGTCGCAATCCAGCGTGAACGCCGGTCCCGGTGCCGCGATTTCAGCAGTTGAACGGCGACGAAGACCGCCATGTAGGCGATCGCCACCACCTGTCCGGTGCGTCCCTGCAGCACGAACAGGACGTTCACCATCGCGAGCGCGGCGACCAGATACAGCAGCCAGCGCCCGATGCCTTTGGGCACCGCCGTGGAAAGCGCCATGGCCAGATAGCCCAGAAACGCCATCATCAGACCGCCCGAAATGTGGTCCTTGAAAACCCACGCTTTGGTCATCGGGTCGCTGCCGTGCATGGGACCCACCGCGGTCCAGCCAAGGAAGTTCGTATACGTGAGCAGCATGCTCAACGTCAGCGTGGAGAACAATCCCCATATGGCAGCGGAGTGCCACCGCGACCGGTCGCTGCCGTAGAAAACCACAAAAAGCACCGGCAGCATCAGCAGCTTCCGGTACTTCAACAGGAAGCTGAACGCCTCGTCATGGCTCGCCGCACTGTAGGCGATGCTCAGACCGAGCACGGCAAACAGCGTGAGCGCGGCGACATTCGCCGGTGAGGTGAAAATCTTCCGGCATGCCCTCCACGCCTCAGGCGACAGCAAGGCGAACAACAACACAAGCCCGGATCCGAGGTTCACCGCCGCTGTGGAGATCGGGACCGCGCATAAGGTGACGAGCGCGAACGCTCTCGCGAGGAGCAGCGGGTAAGAGCCCGATTGCGACCGTGCGCCCTTGCCTAATGTTGTTGAATGCTCGTTTGAGTGCCCGTTTGCCAGCACATCGGCGGCGCCCGCCGATGCGGCGCCGGTTTGCAGTTGCTTGACTTCGCTGGTGATGTGCGGTGCGGCCATCGTGAAACCTTTTCGCTATTCGAACTTCAGGATTCGAAAATCTTAGCTTCCTGAAGCCCCACCATCAAGGCTTCCTCGTCCCGATTCCGGTAAGGGCTGGCCGCCCCACTCTCCTGCCCAGTGAAGAATTGCGCGCGCCGGTCGAGCGCCGCTTTCGAATACATCGATGCGACGGTTTCCCGGGCACGCGCTCCGACCGACGCACGCAGGGCTGCATCGTTCAGCAATCTGGCCACAATCTGGCGCGCCTCCTCCGTGCTGTCAAAGAGAAAGCCGTTCTCGCCATGCCGGATCCAGTCGGCATAGCCGCCGCGCCGGTGGCAAACCACCGGCAACGCGCACGCCATTGCTTCGAACACCACCCGGCCAAACGTTTCGACATGCGCCCCGGTCCGGTAATAGAAGACATCGAGCGAACGCATAAAATCGGCCGCCGGTGTCGCGCCCTCCGCAAGGAGTTCGATTTTCGGCTCATTCTCTAGCGCCCCGGCAAGGGTGGTGGCGCCCTGAAGCCTGACATCCACGCCCTGGGCGGACCATTCCCGATAAAGCTCCAGGTCTTCGCCGTCATGCTTGTCGGCGGTATCGCGACTCAGGCGGCCAACGACGGGCCGGCTGCGCGTCACGGACACACCCGGCTTGAACTGCTCGATATCGACAGGCGACGGATGCACCACGCCCTCCACACCAACCTGACGCTTCTGGAACTCGGAGATGAAGACGTACTCGGCCTTCGGCCAACGCAGCAGGCGTGGATGCGTTGAGGTCAGCGTCAGGATCTTCGGATGAAACGTGTTGAACACGTAGATCAGCCGTTGCGGCGCCGGTCCAAGGTACGGCCACATCCGGTTACGCCAGTGCGAGCCGACGAAGACATAGGTGCCTCCCTTCGGCCGATGCCCCGGAGCCAGACCCAGCGGCCGGATTCCGAACTGCTCGACGAGCGCCGGCGAACTCCGCGACGACGACGACCATAGTTTTACCTCGCTGCGCGTACCCAGCAGCCGGGCAAGGTGGAGCGTTTCCTGCTCGCTGCCGCCGTACGGATTCTGGAATCCGTTGACGAGATGGATGACTGGATCGGGGCTGGATTTGAATGTATTCGTCATTGGGTGGAATGGCGCGAGTATTGTCGTCGCCCGGATTGCACGAGGTCAATCGCCGGGCTGGCTCCCGATAGCGGAGGTCTTACTGCGAAAATCATCAGCCTGCTTTCAGCGAAGACTTTGAAAAATCGCGTAATTTAACATTCGAACGCTGTTGAATCCTGTTTTCTGTCGTCGATACGGTGCCGGACCGCCCGCCCAGCATGGACGGTCATCTGCGTTAACGGCGAGCGGCGGAATAACTGAATGACCTTATGAAACAAATTGTAACATTTCTGCAGCTAAAACCCGCTAATTAAACTCGTCGATTAACAGGTTGCGGGTTTCGGGCGCGGCGGGAATATCTGCTCTGTTATGCAAAGAGGTGAGAAGAGCGTGCGCCAGCGGGACTGCCGCGCGCGACACCGGAAATGAAGCGAACCGTGGCTTGCCGCCCCGCTTCAGCATCCTGCGCCAGTCTGGATTCACGTTGATGTCAGGCACAAACAAAAACGGGAGGCCGCCGTAGCGCCTCCCGTCTTGCCCAACAGACCCCTTCGTTTACTTCTGCCGCCTTACTGGTTCAGGTACTGGAACAGCGACATCTGCTGAACCTGCACGAACGCCTGCTGCGAAGCCTGCAGCGAGTACTGCGTCTGCGTGTACTTGCTGATGGTCGACGCCATGTTGGTGTCGGTCAGATCGGCCAGCGAACTGGTGTTCTGCAAGGTCTGGTTCTGGTTCACCGTCTGCATTGCCTGAATCTGGTTCTCGCGGCCGCCCACGGTGGCGAGCACCGTCGTGACGTTGGACAGCGTGTTCTGCACCTGGGTGAGGCCGACGTTCAGCGTATTGTTGAGCGCCGCGGTCGCCGCCGGCGTATCGGCCGGGGTCTGCAACGCGGTGATCATGTTCTGGATCGTCGCGAAGATGTTGGTGCCGCCTTGCGATGCGGGAACCTGGGCGGCGGGCGTGACGGTGAACGAGTCGCCGACGGCCGGCGTGCCGGTAATCGACACGCTCTCACCGCTCGTGCCGAGCGTAATCGCCGAGCCGGCCGTGTACGGCTGCGGGGTCGGCGCGGGCGTAGTCGGGTTGGTGATATCCGACACCGTATAGCTCAAGACCGCCGGCGTGCCCGACATGCTGAACGTGATCCCATACGTATCGGCTGTCGCGGAAGCTGCCGCGTTGGTGGTGCTGACCGCACCCACGATCCCCGTGCCGGTATTGGCGGATGAGGCGTATGCAACCGGGCTCGCCGTCTGCGGTGTCACGCTCATGAACACCGACTGGCCGCTGTCGTTGGTCGCGATCGA
>Ga0114930_10004730_pt1 | contig 11379 bp, 10 predicted proteins | sample AnhtaG_FD_87300 | JGI IMG/M metagenome (GOLD analysis project Ga0114930, IMG submission 87300) | Deep subsurface microbial communities from Anholt, Denmark to uncover new lineages of life (NeLLi) - Anholt_01485 metaG | ecosystem: Environmental > Aquatic > Marine > Oceanic > Sediment | place... | reverse complement strand
GGACTTGAGGACCAGCTTTCGGACGTGTCTCCGGGAATTGAGCCGACGACCATGGGCGGGGCCTTCGTGGCCGTGGCGGACGATGTCAGTACGGTGTACTGGAATCCGGCGGGGCTTTCGCGCGTTGGCAACTCGGCGCTGGCATTCCACATAACGTTTGCCGGCCAGAACCTGGATAAGGCGCGAGACGCCGGCGATCTGATCGACCTGATCGATCCCGACGACTTCGACTACGAGGACGCCAAGCGCCTGGTTGACAAGATGAAGGGCACGTACGGGGCCACGATGGTGCCGCAGTTCGCCCTCTACAGCCACGGATGGGCCCTATCGGTGACGCCGTTCGGCCTGGCGCGCGCGCGTCTGACCGAGCCGGCTGCGGACCAGGTGCGCATTCAAGGGAAGGCGGCGGTCTTCGCCAGCGGGGCGCTCTCGCACGGCTGGAAGGCGAATGAGAAGTTACGACTCGGCGCCTCGCTCCGCTACATCTACGGCAGGGCCGTGGCTGCCAACTACGTGGGAGATAGCCAGGGGAACATCGTGGAGAGGACCGACCCGACCCTCGAGCCCAACAAGCGCATGGTCACCTTCGACGCCGGCGCCCTCTACGAGGCCAACGAGCACGTGACGTACGGAGCGACGCTGCGCAACATCACCAATCCAACCTTCTTCGGCAAAGGCGCCAAGACGAAGCTGGCAACGACGCTCGACGTGGGGGCCGCCTACAGGCGTGGCGGGCTGACGCTGGCGGCGGATCTGCACAACCTGCTGGGCTTCTCGCCGAGGCCGGACCCGAGCCTTCACCTGGGTGCGCGTTACCAGTTCCCGGCGGTGCTCTCCGTTCAGGTTGGGCTCTACGACGGGGACCCCACGGTCGGGGCTGGGCTGGACCTGGGCCCGCTGTACATTGCCGCCGGGCTGGGCGAGGATATTGAGCGGATGGTGACGGCAGGCTTGCAAGCCCAGTGGTAGAGCGTGCCTGAGCCGGGCGACACACTCAGCACCAGAGCAGTCAAAGGAAGCGCCCTCGGCACATGCCGAGGGCGCTTCGATGTCTAACCAAGACCGTGGTTCAGGGCACGCTTAGAAGGCGATCTCCAGCGTGGCCATGAACAGATCCAACTCGTCGAGGTCCACGAGCGTCGGCGCCGGACCTGGCGGTCCGAACACGAGCGAGTCAATGACAACGCCTTGGCCGCTGGGGAAGCCGCCGAGGGTCTCCGGGACCGCGCCCGTGCCGCCGAAGTCGTCGTTCGGCTCCTGGTGGGCGTAGGTGAACACTACGTTCACGCCGTCCCTGATCTCGGTGGTCAGCCGCGCGGACCAGAGCTTGTCATATGTCGCCTCGTAGATGGAGTTCTGCGGACCGCCACCGACGGGCAGCAGCGCGCTCTGCGGCAGGTCGCGGTTTAGAAGCTGGTGGTAGCCCAGCTCGAGCGGGCAGCCACTGATGTCGAAGGTCACGATGCCGCCGATCGCCTCGAGGTTGTGGGCCATCAGTGGATTGTCCAACCACCGCTCCCACGCGTAGCCGGCGTTCTGCGACCGTGGCGAGAGCAGCTCGTAGTACGGATTCACGCCGCTGTAGAAGGGGTTGAATCCGAAGTCCACCTTGGACCAGTAGCCGGTGAAGTTGAAGCAGCCCGTGTTCCACAGCTCGTAGCTGACGTGGAGCGCATCCGGCTCGCGCGGGCTTCCGGCTCGGCTCCAGTGACCCGTCCAATCGTCGCCCTCGCGGTAGCCGAAGGCGTCCTCCGTGAGCCGGGCGTACTCGGCCACGAGCCTGCGGTCGAAGAGCATGCCCTCGACGTCCACGCTCCAGCCGTTCTCCTCACCGAGACCGGTGATGAGGTAGTTGCCGCCGACGCACCAGTCATCGGCCACGTCCCACTGGAGTCGGGCGGCGGCGAGGCCATCGTTGTGTGCCAGATGGCGCTCGACTAACCCGCCGCTCGCGAGCAGGTCGAACGAGTCGTACAGAGCCATTCCGAAGATGGCCTGTAACCCAACGTCGCCATGCTGCTGCGACAGCGCGGCGCCCTGCACCGCCAACCGGGAGGCGTCCACCAGCAGGCCAACAGGGCCCTGGCCGTAGAACTGGCGACCCACCGACCAGTTGGTCGGATGCATCACGTTGGTGTCGAAGGCCAGCCAGGCCTCGTCGAGCCACAGGGTCTCGTCGCTCGCCCGCACCTCAGTCAGCGAATCCGGCGAAGCCGCATCGTGCAGCTTCACCGTGACCCGGCCCGCGACGCCATCCAGAATCTCGCCCTCGATCCCGAGGGCAGCCGTCAGCACATCAAAGTCGCCGCCGAACAGGCTGCTCTCAGCGGTGAACAGCGCGTCGCCCACGAGCCCCATCCGATACTTCAGGTAGCCGTAGGCATGCGGGCTGTCCGGATGCTCCTCCAGAGCCGTGACCCGAGCATCAAGCTCATCGATCTCTTTGTTCTTCTGGTCCAAGTGATCCTTGATCTGCTGGATGTCGTCCTTGAACTCGTCGATGAGCCTCTGGCAGATGCGGCGGATCTCGTCCTCGCTCGGCGCTTGGCCCTCCGCGGCGTCGCGCCCGGGCGCGCCATCCTTGCCAGGTGCGCCATCCTTGCCAGGTGCGCCGTCCTCGCCAGGTGCGCCGTCCTCGCCAGGTGCGCCGTCCTTGCCCGCGATGCCCTCGACCGTCGGGATTTTGTCCCACAGGCGGTCAACGGCCATGGCGAACTCGTACCGAGTCATCGCCCGGTCGCCCTTGAAGGTGTCATCCGGATACCCCTGGATGATCCCCAGGTCTACGAGCTTCTGGACCGCATCATACGCCCAGTGAGTGAACGGCACGTCTCTGGTTGGCTCCGGATCTGATGCGACCGGTGACGTCGCCAGGCTCAATACCACAGCGACGCCAATCACAACTGCAATCGTTCTCACTTATGTACCCTCCTATTCAGAGTGGCGGAGCGCATCTCTGCACTGCGGCAACTATACGGCCGGCCAACAGCAGCTTACGCCTCGCAGCGCTTTCACAAAGCGCCGACCAGCAGAAATGCCCTCCCTGGGCGTTGGTTGACGCGGAGAAGGGCGCTCGTGAGTGTCCTATGTTTCCTCGCGAGACTTCCCCTCACCGCAGCACGCTTCGCCCAGCTTTATCACTTGCCCCATCGGCGCGGCGTGCAGGAGGTCCTCCCTTCCGTGCCAGGTCTGGCCAATTGGGGGACGATAAAGCAAGAGGAGAATGCCAATGCTTCCGCGACTAGTCTGCCCTCCCTGGTTCTCGACGCGGCAGCATAGCATAGCAGCCACGCCATGTCAACGTATTGGACACTTCGCCCGGCCGAATGTTTCAGATCGCCGCCATCCACTCGTGCGATGGGCCTTAAGTATTGTACCACAGTGGCACCAGCCGTGTCCGCACGGGAGCCGGCCACGGCCGCAGCCGGCATTTTTCCCGCACTGAACGAGGCGTGGAAGATCGGCTCGGGTGCCGGCGATGCCGAGGCACTGCGTGTGGCGCTGGCCTCTGAAGAGAAGGGCTTCGCCTTCTACCGCCGAATGGCGCAGGAGGCGCCCCAGGAGCAAACGCGGCAAGTGTACCAGGAGCTTGCTGCTATGGAGGAGCAGCACCGAAAGCTGCTGCAGTGGGAGCTGGATTACGTGCTTGGGTCCGGCTATTGGTGCGACATCGCGCAGTTCACCATGCAGTGACGCGTACGGCTCCACCAACGCCGGCACGGCGCCATTCGTGTCAACGGATCACTCCCCGCCGGGCGCTGCCGACGTCGAAGACGTGAACCTGAGCGCCAGCCCCGCGTCATCCGCCACCTGCGTTGGCTGCTGCTTCGTGTAGATCCCGATGACGACGGCGTCCGATGGCTTGATGTTGGCATATGCGTATTCGAAGGCTTCCTCGGGGTCGTTCCGACCCGCTGCCATGATCTTGTAGGCGAGGCAGACTTTGTCGAGCCGGCGGATTGCCTCCGTCATGGCGTCTCGGTCCTCTTTCGCGTACACCTCGCCGTGCAGGTATACGTTGTAGAAGCACGTCATGTAGAACTCGGCCCCGAGCTCCATCTCTTCGGCCGCCAGCAAGATCTCAGGATCGTGGCTCGCCAGGCCGGCCGGCAGTCCCTTGTCCTTAATGTGCTGAATCCACTCGCGCGCCTCAGGCAGTCGCCCAGCGCGGTACATGTTGTCGATCATCCCGCCGTGCAGGAAGCAGGCTTCGGCGCCCATGGAGCAGAGCTGATCGACGTTCGCCGCCACCGACGCTCGCTCCGGAGCCGTCTGAGCGATCCAGGAGATGGTGCCTCCCTCCTGCCGGTACTCCTTGAGCAGGCGCATGATGTGGTTGTCCGCTCGGCCGACGAAGGCGTTTATCCCGGCCTGGTCTGCCTCGCGCAGGGTCCGCTTGATTCTGTCCACCGTGTAGTAGTCCATCATCTCCTGGTTCAGCTCGGCGGAGATATGCGAGTGGCCGGAGAAGGGATTGCCGCCTACGATGAGGCGGGTAACTTCCAGGTCGCGAATGTGCGTCGTCGGTAACACCGAAACAGCACTCCTTTGTCAGCCCGTTCGATCGGTGCGGCAAAGCATCGCTCGCATGTTCCCCCACACGGCAGAGTGTTCCTTCGACGATGCCGGGTGGCTCCGCCCCGCACAGGTCCTCCCTTGCCCGCAGCGTGCGGATTCGATTATCATGTTGGCATTCTCCCGTGGCTCGAGCTGTCAGGCAGGTGACAATCCTCTGGATGTTCCAGACCGCATTGAGCCGAAGGTGACGCCGCCGCGACAACGCACAGGCCCGGGGAGCCGGCTCGCACTGGCGTCTGCCGTCGCTGTCGGCGTCGCCATCGTGCTGCTGGTCATGACCGTCTACTGCGTGGTGGCGGCGCCCGTTTTTCGCGTATTGGCCGGCACATCCAGCCGCTTGCTCGTGTGGCTCGTGGGGCGTGGCGCTCTTCTGGGCGAGGCGTTCGTGTGCCAGGCTGTTCTGTATCTGGTCGTTGGAATATCGATCTGGGGGGCGGTCACCGGCGCCTTGTCTCTCCGACTCGAACACGCCGAGGTGGATCGTCGGTGGCTGAGCATCGCCAGCATGGCCGCGGGCATACTGGTCCCCGTTCTGGCCGTGCTTGCACTATGGTGGTCCTGGGAGTTCGTCGCCCGTACGCATTTCGCCGGCAGGTGAGCCGGAGGTTCGGCGCATATCAGCAGGCGGCAGTTCGCCGGATGCTGAATGCCGGGCAGAGGTGGCCCGCCGCCTCGCAGCGAAAGGCGATGCGCCTGCCGCAGCACGGATGCAGTCACCGGCAAACGCATCGGTGGGAGGGACACATCAATGGCTGATTACAAGTTCGGCATCATCGGCGTGGGCACATGGGGGGAGACGCACCTCAAGGCCATCTCCACACAGCCGCATTGCGAGATAGCGTGCATATGCGACCTGAACGAGGAGCTTCTGAAACAGCGCGCCGAAGAATACGGCATCGAGCGCCGGACGACGGACTATAAGGAGCTGCTCGCCGACGACGACATCATGGCTGTTTGCGTCGTCACGCCCGACTTCGCGCATCGGGAGATCGCTGTTGCCGCGGCGGAGGCCGGCAAGCACATGCTCATCGAGAAGCCCCTGGCAACGACGGTGGAGGACTGCGAGGCGATCCTGGCCGCCGTGGAGCAGGCCGGCGTGACGATGATGGTGGACTATCACAATCGTTTCAATCCAGCCTTCGTGCAGGCCAAGGCGGCCATCGACGCCGGCGAGCTGGGCGAGCTCCAAATGATGAGCCTGCGGCTCAGCGACACCATCTACGTGCCCACTGGGATGCTGAGCTGGGGGGGTATGTCCACGGTGGCCTGGTTCCTGGCCAGCCACTGCGTTGACCTGCTCAGATGGCTCAGCGGCGAGGAGGCCACGCGCGTCTACTCCGTGTCACGCTCGCGGGTGCTGAAATCCATGGGCATCACCACACCGGATTTCTTCCACAGCATCATCGAGTTCTCCGGAGGCCTCGTCGCTCACGTGGACAACTCGTGGATTCTGTCCACCAGCATGCCGACGGTCTTCGAGTTCAAGGCCGAGATCGTCGGCGAGAAGGGAACGCTATTTGCCGACTGCAACTCGCATCGCATGCTGCAGAAGTTCACCGGGGACGAGGCGATGTATCCCGACGTGGCTGCCCAGCCCGTTGTGCAGGGCAAGCCGGTCGGCTTCACCATAGAGAGCATACGTCACTTCATCGGTTGCCTGATCGCCGGCGAGCAGCCGGCCGTCACCGGGCACGATGGGCTCATGGCGACCAAGATCGTGTGCGCCATCCACGACTCCGCCGGGAGCGGCGAACCGCTACAGCTTGCCTGACATGCCGGGATAGGCGGGGAGCGTCAGTGCCATGCAGCTCCGCGACGACAGGATGTGTTTCGTCTGCGGCTCCGAGAATCCCATCGGGCTGCACTTGCCCTTCGTGTTGGACGGGGACGATTGCGTGATGGAGTTTGTGCCCGGCAAGGCGCACGAGGGTTGGGGCGAGATCATGCACGGTGGGCTCATCGGGACGCTCCTGGACGAGGCGATGACGCGGATCTGCTGGGAGAAGGGCTTCCCGGCGGTCACTGCCGAGATGCGGATCCGCTTCAGGAAGCCTGTGAAGACCGGCAACAAGACGATTACGCGCGGACGAATCCAGAAGCGCCGCGGGCGAGTGCTGGCGTGCTCGGCCGAGATGGCTCTGGAGGACGGCACGATTGTGGCGACGGCGACGGCCAAGTGCGTCATCCAGGCGGACGGCAATCAATAGGCCGCATACAGAGGAGGGGCCAGGCGGTGGAACGCACCATGGAGAATACGACCCTCGGCGCAATGCTCGCGCGCAGTGCGGAACGCTGGGGCCCCAAGTGCGCCCTGCAGTTCGGGCCGACTCAGCTCTCGTACGAGGAGCTGGATCGCAGCGTGGCGCGGCTCGCAGGCGGGCTGGCGGGGCTTGGTGTAGAGGCGGGCGATCGAGTGGCCCTGCTGCTTCCCAACTGCCCCCAGTTCCCGCTTTCGTATCTTGCCGCCGTGCGCCTCGGCGCCACCGTCGTGCCCATCAATGTGCTGCTCACGGCGCGGGAGATGCAACACATCCTCACCGATAGCAGACCGCGCGCGCTGATAACGACGAGCGCCCTCCCGGGCATTGCCGAACACCTCGCTGCGCTCGGCAGCGCCATCGATCACATAGTGCTGAGTGGCAACAGCCCGGTGGACGGCACCCACAGCTTCGAGGCCATGGTGCAGACGGCAGAGCCCATTCGTACTGCATCGCGAGCGGAGCCGGACGACGTGGCCGCGATCGTGTACACCTCGGGCACGACGGGCGTGCCCAAAGGCGCCATGCTCTCGCACCACAACCTGCTGTGCAACTCCGCGGCGTGCGCGGAGATGATTCAGGTCTCAGAGCAGGACCATTTCCTCTGCGTCTTGCCCTTGTTTCACTCCTTCGCCGCCACCGTGTGCATGATACTGCCGCTGCTCATTGGGGCGACGACCACGCTGATGCCGCGGTTCGCGGCGATGGACGTGCTCAGGACGATGGCGCGTGAGGGAATCACCGTCTTCGCTGGCGTCCCCGCCATGTACGCCGTCATGCTCGGGGTGCGGTCCCAGGAGCAGTTCGATCTGTCACACGTTCGCATGTGTGTCAGCGGCGGCGCACCGCTGCCCGTGGCGGTCCTGGAGGGATTCACCAAACGGTATGCGGTGACGCTGCTCGAGGGGTACGGCCCGACGGAGGCGAGCCCGGTCGTCAGCGTGAACCCGTACGACGGCGTGCAGAAGCCCGGGAGCGTCGGGCTGCCTCTGCCCGCAGTTGCTGTCAACATCGTGGATGATGATGGCGCCGAGTTGCCCACGGGCGAGGTCGGGGAGATCCTCGTCCGGGGCGACAATGTGATGCAGGGGTACTATCAGCGTCCTGACGACACGGCAGAGACAGTGCGTGACGGCTGGCTGTACACGGGCGACATGGGCCGGCTTGACGAGGACGGCTATCTGTACATTCTCGGCCGCAAGAAGGACCTGATCATCGTCGGGGGCATGAACGTCTATCCCGGTGAGGTGGAGGCCGTCCTGCTCGAGCATCCGGCGGTCGCCGAAGCGGCGGTTGTTGGTGCGTCGGGGTCGCTGCGGGGCGAGGAAGTCGTCGCCTTCGTGGTCCTGCAAGAGGGTTGCACAGCCACCGGCCAACAGCTCATCGAGCTGTGCGGAGGCGCGCTGGCGAAGTTCAAGGTTCCCAGACACATCGCTTTTGTTGACCAGCTCCCCCGGTCGGGGACTGGAAAAGTGCTGAAATCCGAACTGCGGAGCATGGTGGCTCAACGCCGAGCCCGGCCTTGAGCGGGCGCCGTGGCGGGACTCCGCCATCCAGAGCCGTTGGCGGCCGGCGGCGCCGCGGGCGTGCCGGCAGGCGCTGCCGAACACCGGGGGAAAGCGACGTGCGCGTATCAACGCTGGTTCTGAGATTGGTGCTCCTGGCTTTTGCCGCGATGCTCAGTACGCCGCCGCTTCCGGGCGCCCCGGCGCTGGACGGCAAAGACGTCACCGACAGGACGCTCGAGAATGGCCTCCACGTCATCGTCAAGAGCGAACCGGCCACCGATCTGGTGGCCATCGGGCTGTACGTGCGTGCGGGCTCCATCACGGAGCAAGAATGGCCCGATGGCATATCTCGCTTCGTCAACGAGTTGGTCTTCGACGGCCCCAAGGAGAGCAAGGCCGCCAAGATCCGCGAGCAGCTCGAGAGCCTGGGCGGGCGGCTGACCTCGGGCGTCACCCGGGACTTCACCCACGCTCACATGGCCGTCGCATCTCCCTATCTGCAGCGGGCCCTCGAGATGCTTGCCGAGCTCGTCGGCGCCCGCACCTTCGCTCCGACGGTTGTGAGCGATGTGCGCCAGGCACTCGTCAGACAGCTTCGCGACGTCGAGAACAGCGCGACGGCCATCGAGCTGCGAATGATGAATCTGTTGTGGGGCCTGGCCTTCGAGCGGCATCCGTACGGCAAGGTGCTGGGCGGCACCGCCGAGAGCATTGGCCGAATCACGCCTGCTAATGCATCGCAGTACTACGCCCGGTTTTACGTTCCCAACAACATGTCATTGATCGTCGTCGGGGACGCCACGCCCGGCGAGGTCGCAGCAGCCGCTGCCGGAACGCTGGGCCGCCTCCCGCGAAAAGACATCCGCTGGCGACAGCCTGCCCCCGAGCCGCCACAAACCAGTCTGCGGACGGCCACGATCCCCATCCCGGCTCAACGGCATGCCTTCATGATGGCCTTCCACGGGCCCGGCATCGGCACACATGACAAACGCGACGTATGCACCATGGACGTGATCTACACGATCCTCGGCCAGGGGGAGCGCGGGCGTCTGATTCGGGCGCTGCGGGAGGAGAAGCAACTGGCGGTCGCCGCCGCCGTCGAGTTCGTCACTCGTCGCGACCCCGGTCTGTTCGTCGTCACATGCGTCGCGGCCGAGGACCAGGAGTTGGCAGCGAGGCGGGCTGTGCTGGAGGCCCTGCGGCGCATCATAGAAGAGCCCCTGAAACCGGACGAATTGGCGGCGGCCAAGAAGCTCCTGCGCGACGCGTACGCCTTCAGCAATGAGACGCTAATGGACCAAACGGGCTCAATGGGATTCTACGATTGCATCGACACGTATAAGTTCGCCATTGAGTATATCGCGGAGGTCAACAAGGTCACCGCCAAAGACGTGCAAAGAACCGCACGACGGTATCTCCGTCTCGACGCATACACGCTCGTGACCGCCCAGCCCACCACAACAACCGATGTCAAAAAGGCATCGCTTTAGGGGTTACGACATGCTGTGCAAGCCCATCTCTCATACTCAAGGGGGCGCTCCAGGCCCCAACGCGATTCCCGGCATGGACGGCGGGCCTCGGGGCGCAGTGATCGGGGCCGCTGTCGCCGCGTTCCTGGTGCTGTCGGCCGCAGCTCTGGGACGCAGCGGGGCCGCGGCTGTCGAGACCGTCACCCTCGGCAACGGCGTCACCGTGGTCGCCAAGCAAGACGCAAGCTCCGACATAGCCGGCGTGAAGGTACTCATCGGCGTCGGCCAGGAACACGAGCTGCAGGAGCCTGCCGGCATCCGGACGCTCATCGGCGAGATGATGCTCAAGAGCATGCGAGAGCGCCTCAAAGAGAGCGCCGAGCTCGAGCCACTCCGCCGCCAGCAGGATGCGGCGCCTGACCGAGTGCTCTTCAACACGGGGACGCATTGGGGCTTTGCGGCGGTCCATGGCGCGGTGACCAGCGATTCGCTGCCCGATTGCCTTCGCCTGCTCACGTGGGTCGTATTTGACAGCGAATTCACGCGGGAGCAGCTTGTCGAGGCGCGCGACGCACTCGAGGCGACGCGCGCCCGGTCGCTCGGTCGCGACCCGGTGCGGCAGACATATCTGCTGTTGCGCCGGGCGCTTACCGGCGAAAGCAAAACGGCTATGTCTTTGCTCGGGACCAAGGAGTCACTTGCGGAAGTGTCCCTGGCCGATGTCGTGCGGGTCCGGGAGCGCCTGTACGTACCCAGCAACACGTACGTCGGCATCGTATCACCATTGGCGCCCGCGGATGCCGTGGCGCTCGCCAAAGATGCCTTCGAGCAACGGCCCGGGGGCCGCCGACCTGCGGCGCCGGAGCCCCTGGCGGCCGATGCAGGCGATATGGAGGTGCAGGGCAGTACAGAGCTGCTGCGGCTCGCACGGCGTGGCGCCCCGCCTCCTGCATTGGTCATGGTCGGGGTGCCCATCCCGGCGGCCACCAGCCCGGACGCTGTCGTTGCCGAGGTCATCAACGCCGTGCTCGGCCGCCCCGGAGGCATTCTGGCACGTGACAACAAGCTCGCGAGGGCGCTCGCGCTTCCTCAAGCTTCGCGTCTGCGCCCCGTGCAGACGCTCATCGTACGCGCCGGCGCCGTCGCTCCGCACATGGCCATACACGTCTTCTGCAACGCGTACAACATTGACGAGGCGAAGAACGAGCTGCTCGACCGCCTCAAGCGACTCCAGACGGAGCCCGTCAACGAGGCCGAGCTGGCAGATGCCAAAGCCTTCGTCACCAACCAGTCTGCGCGAGCCCATGAGACGAAGCTGGATCAGGCGGAGCTGCTTGCCAAGTGGGAGCTGCTGGGGACCGGATACGAGTATGACCAGAGCTTTGCCCGCCGCGCGATGGACGTGACGGCGCAGGATATCCGGCGGGTTGCCAAGCAGTACTTCGGCCGTTCTGCAGTTGCGGTGCAGCTACCCGTTGCTCCGTGACGATGCTCCACAGGGCAGCAGCGGCAGCCGGATGGCTGCCGCTGCGTATACTGGGCCCGGTATATGCGCCACGTCGTCAG
>Ga0114930_10004728_pt1 | contig 11380 bp, 12 predicted proteins | sample AnhtaG_FD_87300 | JGI IMG/M metagenome (GOLD analysis project Ga0114930, IMG submission 87300) | Deep subsurface microbial communities from Anholt, Denmark to uncover new lineages of life (NeLLi) - Anholt_01485 metaG | ecosystem: Environmental > Aquatic > Marine > Oceanic > Sediment | place... | reverse complement strand
TTAAATTATAAAGAAATTTACCCAGTAGGCATACCGCTCCCCTATTAATATCGTCTGAATCTACTGGAATCCATCTTGAGTAGCCAATAGATGCTTTTAGTGCTAATTTGTCATTGGCAAACGCAGTTGTTGTCATTGTCAAAATTACTAATAAAAAAAGAGTCAGACATAATCTTTTCATATCGTCTCCCCATTATCATTGAATACTCAAATTCCATTGTCTCAATTCCACAAGTCATATCATTTGGTACGGAAGCACAAATTCTTATCCCTCCTTTTTCCTCACCCTCACCGTCTCCCACGAGGGAAGAGGGAAATTTTCCCTTCCTCCAGCTAACATGTTTTCAATTTCCTGTCTCTTTTCCGGAAGTTTCCGGCAACCAGTTAAATTTCTTAATAATCGTTTCATTCGGAGCCAAGGATGGAATGCTGGCATTATTTACCGGGACATCATCAATATATAATCTCAGGATTGAACCTGGAGTCTTGACATTGCCTTGATTCTGTAAGGTTACGCTAATCTCTGTTTCCTGTCCTGGAAATGGGGTTTCTGGTATAACTTCCAGATCAAGTATGGCTATGTCAATATTCTCTATTCCTTTTGCTACTAACAAAGCTCTGTAAGCATTTATTCTACCGCGTCCATAGCTCTTATCTTCTCTGATGTAATCGGAACTATTGTATAGAATCCCTTCAACTCTATCCCTGCTTAAGGAGGGCTGGGATGACAATATGAGGCCAATCAATCCCGCTGTATGGGAGCATGCCAGAGAGCTGCCCGAATTATACCCGTATCTACCTTCAGGCTCAGTAGTATAGATGGAAAGTCCGGGAGCTGCGAGATCCACAAAATCCCCGTAATTGGAGTTTTTATCTATTCTATCCTGGCTATCGGTTGCTGCAGCTCCTATCACGCCCTCGTATGCAGCTGGATACATAGGAGCATCTATACCATCATTCCCAACGGCCGCTACAAGCACGCAACCCTTCTCCAATGCATAATCTACTGCATCCTTTAAAGCATATGAGTAGGCATACCCTCCTATACTAAGGTTAATTATTCTTGCATTTTGGTCGGCAGCGTAAATTATTCCCTGGGCCACATCGTAATATGTCCCGATACCATCGCCATCTACCACCTTCAAAGGCATCAATTTGCTCTGCCAATCAACCCCAGCGATTCCTTCGGTATTATTCCCAATAGCTCCAATTACTCCTGCAATGGCTGTTCCATGTCCATTATCATCCCATGCAGCGCTATCATCATTTACAAAGTCATAACCAGGAATTATATTTTGTTTCAAATCAGGATGCTCTAAGTCAATCCCAGAATCTAACACCGCAATAGTGATATCGGCACTGCCTTTTTCTAAATCCCAGGCATTGTTAAGTTCAATTTTATTAGTCGCCCACTGCCTATCAAAGTACTCATCATCGGGTAATGTTGAAAGTGATTGAAGCGTAAAGTTCGGCTCGGCATAAATGACATTAGGGTCTTTCTTTAGCTCATCAATCATTCCCTCGATTGTTTTCTCTTCCGGTATCTTCATTAAATGGCCCTGAATTTTTCCTATCACTTTCCTTTTCGCCAGATTATGTCTGGTAAAAATCCGCTTTACTTCTTTTGGCCTAACGGCCGGCTTGAATTTTACTAGTATCTCACCTTTAACTACTCTTACACGTTTCCTCGTACGGCTATCATAGAATCTCTTCCTCCTCAGAAGTTGCCTGACTCTCAGTTTCTCACCTGCCAAACCACTCTTAGAATCGGCTCGAACCGCCGTAAGTAACCCCACAATGGCCAGAATTAATATGAGAAGCACAATTAATTTCCTCATTTTTTCACTCCCTCATTACTAATTTTTAACTTCAACGTCTCTTTTTATTGTCCTTATTATCTCTCCTGCTGAACCTGGAGTCGGGGACTGGTCAAGCTTTCGCTTGACACTCCAACTTCTTTTTTTAGTCCAATAAAAAAGCTCGCCGTACTACCCGATTGTTTTCGGCAGCCTGGCGAGCTCTCTTTGGTCAGTTGTCAGCAGTTTTCAGATTTTTTGAGTCTGTTGACTGTCGACCATCGCCTATTGACCTAAAGGCCCCATTGCTTTGCGCTCTCCGATTTCTCGGAGTTTGCCTTTATCGGTCTTTACCAATATATATAATATTAATTTATTATTGTTACAATTATATAAAATTTTTGTGAATTTTTTGTAAAATCTTTTAGTGCTTTGTTTTTGCCTTTATTTTGATTGAAAATTCAAATTTTCAAGGCATAAGAAACAAGGACAAATAGATAGGATAGTTATTTCATGTAAGAGAAATTTGAGACACCTATTTTATAACATATCTCAATATTTACTGTCAATCAAAATTTGTAAAAAGGTATTGTCAAGAATTTTGTGATATTATGAAAAGGCCACCCTCCATGATACATGATATAATAAAAAAATTTCAATCAAAGAAGGTGGCCTGATAGGCAAGGTTGCAAGGTGCTCTTGGTAGAAATGTAAGGGGATTTACCACCAGCCGTGCCTTTCTCCAAGGTCGTTAATTTCAACTACGGCAATAACAACTAGAGCAATATCGCCCAGCATCCGCAGCCCCCAAGTTACAATCTCACCCTTACTCACCCTCGACTTTCTTCTCCTAATCTGCTATTTTCTTTATTATGCCCGCCACATAACTATACTTTCTCTTAGGATTATCTATGCTTTTTCGTGCGACTATATCAAAGGCTTTCTTTACTTTTTCCTTCCCATATTCTTTTCTCTTTAGGATTATATCCTCAATAACTTCAGGGCTATTCTCTTCAAAGACTATCCTTGCATATTTTCTTGCCTCGTCGTATTCTTTTTTACCATATTTTTCCTCTATCTCTTTTAGCTTCAGTCTTAGCTCTTCTGGGTCGTAAAGCATCAAGATTTTATACATCTTCGGCACTCTTTTTTCATAGGGTTTGCCTGTTAATACATCATAGTTTACCTCTATTAATTTTTTCATTCTTAATTCATTCATTCCTTTATATATAACATGTTTGCTTATACCTCCAAACTGCTCAGTTATCGTCGTAAGGCTCTTTGACCAGAATGGTTTTGTATCACTTATATTTGAATAGGCAAGACTTATGAGATAGCAAAATTTAGCTCTAAAAGATAAAATTCTATTCCATCCAAAATCGAAGTAATCATCGGGAAGTTGAAAGTATAGCTCTTCCGGATATTCATAAACTCTGGTTGGGTCCTCATAATTAAGCAGTGTTATCGTTGCCTCTTTCGCATGTCGAGGTTCAAATTTAATCAGTTTATATTTCTTTTCTAATTTCTTAAGTACCTTTATAATCTGACGCCTGTAAGCTATTCTATCCCAACCTTCATAAATTCCCAGATACTTTGCCACCTGGTCATAGAATAGCATCAATTTGCCTTCAGGATTTCCGTCGAAATTCTTAAGCAAAAACAGATAGACATCAAAAGACCGCTCATCGTGCTTATTTACCATCCTGGGAGCAAATCCTGGATTTTCCAGAAACTCCCATGCTATAGGCGTAGATGGGCCAATAAACTCAAGATATTTCTCTATTCCCTCATCTATTTTGATAGTCTTAAAGTAACTTAACATTTCATCTGCCAATTCTCTCGAGTTAATCAAAACACTTGCCTCAATACTTTTATCAAATGCTGCTTCTGTCCAGTTTGCGCTTCCTAATATAACTATTCTCTTATCAATAATAATTGCCTTAGCATGAGTATATCTTGTTGGTTCATCATAATAAACTCTTATCCCAGCATCTTTAAGAGACTTGTAAGCTCTCATGCTTCTAATCTTGGCTTGCCATTCGCTCTTATGTCTTCTGTGTACAAAGTCTACATTTTGATCTAAGATAACTTCTACATTCACCCTTCTCATCTTTGCCTTTATCAGTTCATCAACCAAGAGATTAGCTTTTGACCTTTCTTTGTATGGAGATAATTCTATTATAAACATCACCAGATATATTGACTCTTCTGCTTTCGCCAGAGCCTCTCTCACGGCAGGAAAGTATTTAGCCCCGCTAATATCCGTTACATCAGCCTCATAGCAAAAAGCCCTTATAGTTATTTCTAATACTATAAGGGCTATTATGAAAATTGCTAAGTATCTCTTTACTTTAATCACTTACTATCTCATCACCTCTTCCATCTATTATCTACCTACTTCTTGACCCTTTCTCCCCATTTGGCTCCTTCTGAAACCAAGGAATTCCACCCGAAGCCAAAACCGAAGGCAAGGCAGAATAGCTTAATCGATGCCTCAACACCGACCCCAGGTTGAGCAATGTTAAATTCCGGAAAGATTAACAATGTAGTAATTAAACCTAAGATAAACGAGGCCAGTGCTGACAACCAGTATCCGTTTTTGAATTCTTTAACCTTTCCTTGCCTTAGCTTTCTCAAATATGGCACTAAGGTCCTGGACAGGACACCTAATAAAATTCCTGAGAGTTTCAGGCAAAGCTCCATATTAATGCCTCCCTGTTTTATAAATTTTTTCTTTTAAGTCATTCGCCCGTTTCAACTCAGTAATCAGTTTCTCACCTAAATTCACTGCTTTATCAAACATCTCTTTGATAGTCTCCAGTTGTTTTGGCTCAAGGGTAATCTTCATCAAAAACCTCCTTGAATGTCACAAAAGTTTTACATTTGGGACAGGGGTCTTTTAGTCATAAAGTAGTCACAGAACTTTGTCAAGGAGAAAATTAAAATTTTTGGCTGGCTTTAATATATGTAAAAGCTCCTGTTTCCTATTACATAGCTTTGTGAACTAAAATTTTGACGCTTGCCAGCCGTCTACGATGAATTTTTTCCCGACAAAGTGCCTTTATCTTATATTATCTGATGCTTTGTCGGTTTCCTTATTATTTTGACAATTTACTCCGTAATATATCAATTCGGTCTTCTAATTCTCGGTAAAATGGCCTTAATCCTTCCTCACTATGGTCCAATTTTTCGATTACTTTGGCTGGAATACTACTAGCCATCCACCGCTCCCACAGTTCAACAAACTCACAAAGTTCTGAATACCATTTACGAGTTTCTGGCTCAGCAAGCCAGTAATTTTCTCCGAATCTTGATAGCATTTTGCGATACAGTGGTAATAATTCATTTCTTAGTTGTTCGTTATCATATTCGATTATTTTAGCATATGGCTTAAATTTCTCGTCGTGATTTAGAAAAGGTTCAGGATTCCTTTCGCATTCTTCTTTCCATGCTTCATTGGCAGCTTTACTAATTTTCACTTGTAGCTCGCTCTTGGCATGTATTTCTTTCCGGCATCCCAATAAAGGGGAATAAAATTCCTTTAATTGCCGTTCTATAAAGTCTAGTTTCTTCTGAGTCCTTACCTGTTTCAACCCATATCTCACGCCAATATATCCTGCCAATAGTGTACAAATTGGGGCGAAAGCCCATTTCAGTAGGTCCACAAATAATTTTGGATTCATAATCTTGTTTGTCTCCAAATCAAAGCTGTCAAAATTTCAGATAACGTACTGAGTATATACGACGTTGTGACCGAAGGGAGCAATGTCTCAAAGCGCAAGGGCAATAGCCCGCAGCGCATATGCTGTGTTATCGGAAGTTGCACTCTCATCATCTATTCGCATACTCAACATCTTTCTGGAAATCTCTCATCAAAGCACACCTAAATTGATGAAAAACAAATTCTTTCCTTTCAATCTGGTCTATGTATCTTTCAAATGAACTATTTATTGCATTTAGCAGACGATCAGGGTTAACTACCATTATTCCATCACCTACCTCGACTAATTCTTGGAAATCGTACGAAAACTGACCAGCATTTTTGATACGGCCTTCGTGTACCAACCCATTACGGAACTCATCGTAAAGGCGGTTTGCAAGAGTTTGTCTTGGAGCATCGGGGTCAGCCTCTCTAAATTCCTCGATATTAGCCTTCAACCATTCTAGAATTCTTTTCTCAACCTTATCAGTCTCTGTTGTAGCAATTCTTGCAAGAAAATCAATTGTTGTTACGCACAAAACTCCTGTGGCAAATCCATTTTTATCTTCATTCAATTTCTTGGCTGGCTCTAAGTAAAATCCTTTTACTCTGTCTTTGAATGCGTCTATCAAAGTTTTTTTATCATCCCACTTTAGGTGCGAAAATTTATAGTCCGGAGAAAAGTAGAGTATATCAGCAATTCTCATATGATTTACCTCTTGATAAAAGGCAATTTTCCCTGCCTGTCTATTTTGTTTCCCTATATTTTTCTACTATCTCACTATTTTCCAATATTCTTTTTCCTATTTCACGTGCTGTAGATTCATAATCGGTTATCCCTTCTTTAATTCTCTATACAACACCTAAATCTATTTTCTTCCTTCCAACCTTCTCAAATTTATATATCTTTACTCCCAGATGCCTTCTTCCTTTTTGGGGCATTATCCAGACTTCGAATTTATCACCCTTTCTTTCTTTAACTCTATTACCTTTCATTTCAATTTTCCTTTCTTCCCCTTGTATGAGATTCGACCAAAATTTTAAGTGTAGCAACTCTTCTATTCCTTTCAACTACGATATATTTTTCATTTTTTAGATGTCGCAAAACTACTCTATCTACGGTTGAGAAACCACAATTTTTAATGCTCCCTATCAAATCAAAAAGACCTCCTTCTTTAAGTTTCTCTAAACACCCTTCTTGAATTCCTTTTTCATAGATACGATCCTCGGGAACCTTTTTTTTCATCGGAACCTCGACCCTCGGGTTATTCGGGTCAAGATATACTTGTTCAAGTTTTACTTTTATTGGCTTCATCTTTAACAATTCGGACCAAATCTCTGTTTTTTTGATATTTGGCATGAATTACCTCCTTATCGAGCTCACTTAACTAACTTTTGTGAGCTAACTGCTTTTCTTTTCTAAGTCCCTTTTATTAAGTTGCCTGTCATGCTCATAAATTTTATACAATTTATCCTTAAATTCCCTTGCATTGTTTCCATAAATTTTTTTGAACGCCTCACAATTTTTGGTTATCATTCCCTTTGTATAGTAGAACATGAGAGACAATTTCAACGCCCTTAACAGCTCTTTTCCCCATTTATCAGAAATACATTGTCCATTTACAGTATCGATCGGGCGATAACGCATTGGATATGCCAATGCTCCTAGTTTATTTATTTCGTTAATCCTATAGTAAAAATATTCTGGTGTATCATTATCGTATTCAGAGTCGTATAATACATAAACTCTTACATCTTTGAAATCGTATTTTTGAGCTAAATTTATGGCTTTTTGAATATACCCATCTTCCAAACTATTATCGAATGCTAGTCTTAGGGGCCTTATACTTAAGGCACTTAGCAATTTTGCTTTCTCTTCATCAAACAATCTGCAATCTAAACCCTGATTAAAATCAATCGTTGTTATTCCAACTTTTTGAAATTTTTTTAATCTTTTTACATCTTTCTCAAAATTAGGAGAATAGAGCCAATTATTATCCCAAAAGATAATTCCTTTTTTAGTTATATCAATATCTTCAGGCCAATTTTCTTTTACATAATATTTCGGTTCGTGTTTACTAACAGCACAAAAAGGACATTTTCTCCGACAGCCCCTAGTTGTAAAACTTATTGAATATGACCAATTTGGATAAAGCGAATAATCCGGGGGACAATTTTCCGCGCCTCGAAGTAGGCCTATATGAGGGTCAATACCCGTTCTTTCCTTGATATATTTTGGAAGAAGGCTTGCCATAATTCCCCCTACTTTAACCTTAGCATTAGGAAATCTGTTTTTGTAGTATTTTATTGAGTCAATTAGGAATCCTGCATGGTATGTAAACAAACTTGTTATGTATATAATATCATAATGATCTCTAAACTTTTTATAACATTTCCCCTCTTTTTCAAAATCCTCAAGAGCTTGATTATGAGGTATATCTTTAATAAGTTCAACCATATTTCCCTTTCTTTTGTGCCAAGTAGAAATTTTCATCAAGCCTAGAGGGGGATAAGGGTTTTTGTATGCCGGTTCCACGAGGAGAATATTTTTTTTCATTAAATTATTCCATTTATATACGATTTAAAATTCTGTTTTCATTCATAATTTGTGCTTAATAATAGCCCCGTGAATCAGATGTAGATATTTCTTCTGTGCCTCATTCATAGCTATAATAAAAGACCCTATCTCATTACCAGGAATTTTGGGAATTACGCCTTTTTCAATGTAATCGGTTGCTATGAATCTACAGAAAGCCTCACCTATTAATTCCGCGTACATCGGCCTAGACTCAACACTTTTGAAATTTAAGGCATCATCGAAATATTTTTCAACACCAGAAAATTTAACAGAAATCCAAATTATTCTGTTGCCTTCGTCATAACGAACTCGTTGTTGGGGATTTTCAGTTAGGTCTGGCTTAATCTCCCGGAAAAATCCACCTTTAGTCCCGGCCATTTTTTTTCTCTTCCCTATTTTTCCTGGTGGAGCAACTCTTACTACAGCAGTTGTTTTATATTCACCTAATTTACAAGAAATAGTTGCTTCTTCCTTGTCTATTCTACCTATTAATCTAAATGTTCCATAATAAAGCTCTGCATATTTACGATGGGCTTCAAGTTCTATGCTTGGATCAAGAACTTGAATATGGGGATTGTCTGATTTTACTTCTACTCCATAACGTCCAGATGCCGAGTCAAGAATATCTATAGAAGCATAAACGGAGAAAGGTCTTTCTTTATTAATTTCAATGTTTGCATACGGTGGCTTAATAGTTAAATCTTCTATCTTTTTATCGCCAGGTCCTGTGTCGGGCGGTAATTCAGAAAAATGGTCTTTAGTAAGTCTATTTAATAAAGAACAGATTGCTCTATTCAGCTTATTTATTTTTTCAGAAGGCGTCTTGGTGGGTTTTACCTCAAGTTGTTTCCTCTTTTTCTCTATATGGGGCTCGATGATTTCTTCAATTTTCTTTTGCAGAATTTGACAAACTTTCTCTCGCCATTCAATGCCTACTCTATTAAGGTCAAGCAGTGACTCTCCTTTTCTTAACCTTTCGGCTAAATCTGCCCATATTACTTCTCCAAAGAAAAAACATCCCGCTTTTTCGTTCTGATATTTAAAGAGTTGATTATCAAGAATAGCACCAGCCGTTTTTATCAATAACCCTGCCCTAGCAAAAGGGTTATTATAAGGACTTTCTAATTCTTCATCACTTTCATAGATCCTTATTTTAACATTATCTCCATAACCAGGAAGTTTTATATCTTGATTAATTATTTCCTTTCCTTTCGGCATTTCATATGATATGGGTATACCTAAATGTTTCAACTCGTGTTTTTCTGGAGCTTCAAAGTCTAATGTAATTTCTCTATCAGACGTTGAATTAATGTCTCGAAGAGCGTAATGATTAACAATTCTGGGCACTAAGGTTTTGCATTCTGGGCATTTTATTTTTTCGTTCGTTACGGTTATTTTCACTACTGTTCCATTTCTCTGGATAATGCCAATTTCTTCTCTTTCCTTTTGACTTGGGATACGAGATTCTTTTGGTGGCCTATACTTAGGCCTGTTGCCTTCTTTCCATAAAATAGCTTTTGATAATTTGTCATCTTTTATAGTATAGATCTCCCCTTTCCCTAAAGCTAATATTGCCTCCTTTAATCCTCTCCCAAAAAATCCCCTAACACTTTTTCCCTTTTCAAATCCACTAGCCTCACCTGCAAATCTTAAGGCTTTTTTGAGCTGTTCTTTGTCCATCCCCTCTGCTAAATCTAATACTTCGAGTTTCTCGCATTTACTGTGCTTTAATCTCCGAATATTAATCTTAATTATTTTCTCCTCGACACCAATACCCTCTTGTTCGAGCCGTTTATAACTATCGTCGGCATTTGTTACAAGTTCAACCACCGCATCAATAAGATAACGAATAGTTCCATAACTCGTTTGAATCGCTAATCTCGGATCTATAGGAAGGTCCTGCACCTCTTCAAGTTCATCTTTAAATTCTCTTTCGTCCACTTTCACTCCTCCGACGTTTAATATTTTTATTGTGACTTTTTAATAAGAACGCTTTTTTTCGTTCGCATTCTTTTAAAAATTCAATAAGGTCGTGTTCTCTATACTGTTCGCAAATATCAAGGCAGTATTTAAGATTTTGTCTAAGAACTCTATGCGGTGTTTCAAATGTAGCAACAAGTAACCTTCTAAATTCTTCTTCGCTAATGTTGAAGGCTTCTTTATTTTGCTTAAATCTTTTATAAGGTTCACTCTGCTTCAAATAATTGATTATCGTTTCTCCACGATCTCTTGGTGGTTTTCTTCCCGGTTTTTTAACTTTACTTCCCTGCAACTCATTTAATACTTCTTGGGCAACTCTTCTGCCTAAAGAGGTAATCTGATAGCCATTTTTTTCATTTCCCGTGATCCATCCGTTATCTCGACACCGGAGTACTTCAATTTTAATTCGGCTTCCATCCGGCCATTCCGGATATCTTCTGAAACCAAATCGTTTTGGGAAAAGATCAAAACATTCCTTTACAACCCTTTCATAAGCACATTCCTCACCATTACTAACTATTTCCGATATTGCCAAAATGGTTAACTTAGTAAGTGGAATTAAAGAATAAATTTTTTCATCAAAACTTCTTTTCATCATTTTGTTATTGTTTTAATCAAATTTTACACCATGGAACTTTATTATCTTCTTATCATTATTAACAATAAATTACTATAGCAAAAACAGCCGGGAAAGACAATAAAAAAACCACGTCACGTGTCGTGTTTAGCGGTCTTAAGCTGTTATTATTGGTAATTTATGGTATCTTACCTCTTTAACCCTCCTTGTCTTTGGGTCAAATTTATAGTCTTCTTTAAGCAGCCTTTCCTCTTTCTTTTAACCATCTAATAAGCATAATCGGGCACTTTTGAACGGCCTGAACAAGCATTCGGATTCTTATTGAGCCTCGAAATTATGCCCCGGACGGTCAAAATTATTACCCTTAAGGGTGGCGCGGATGTATCACTGTGTCACCCCGCCACCTCGATAGCACCACACAATTTCATTCCTAAAATTATCCCTACCAAAAATCTCATCCAGCGTCACTTTTATATAATGCCCCATACGCCAATCCAGATGTACATAAATAGAACCATTTTGAGCTTCGGTCACTCCCACTCCCTCGCAAAGGCAGTTAATGCGAAACTTTGCTTCGCTAGTCCTGTCCTATTGGTCGGAGTGGGGATTTTTTGTGGATTTTTCTGTTAGAATGCTATATTGTTCCTGGGCATTGATGACGGGGGTGCGGGATATCTTCTCTCTTTCATGGTTTGAGGTGGGGAGGTTGACTTCCAGTCCTTTCTCTTCTGCTTTTCGATAGGTCTCCT
>Ga0114930_10004727_pt1 | contig 11382 bp, 9 predicted proteins | sample AnhtaG_FD_87300 | JGI IMG/M metagenome (GOLD analysis project Ga0114930, IMG submission 87300) | Deep subsurface microbial communities from Anholt, Denmark to uncover new lineages of life (NeLLi) - Anholt_01485 metaG | ecosystem: Environmental > Aquatic > Marine > Oceanic > Sediment | place... | reverse complement strand
TATAATTCGAACTAATTCAAATCGAATGCTGATTTAAAATTCTAAAATTAGCTCAATGGCAAAGAGTTTATTAAAATTAGTTGTTATAATTTAAGTATTGAAAACAATATTTTTTTGCCAAAATTTCTTACAATTAAAATTAGATAACTGAAATTATTCAAGATGGTCGTTCGAGAAGCTGGATTAATGTTCAGGGGTTTTACGTTAGTAAAGAAAACTTTTCATAAGACCGATAAAGGAAAAATTGATATAGATCTGCGAAGTGGGCTATTAGATGCTATTATGTCCTTTGCAGAATCAGCGTTTGCGGAGAGTTCAATTGAATATTTTCAAGGTAAGAAATTTATTATTGTATTTACTAAGGAACAAATCAAGTCTGATGATGGCATAGAACCTGAAAATTTAACATCCTATGCTATTCTGGACAGAGAGAAAAAAATAGAAAAGTATATCCATAAGATAATCCAACCTTTATTAAAAAACGTAGTAAATGAATTTATCTCCTTAAATATGGGGAAGAATTTGTCAGAAGTTTCTCAATTTAGGGATTTTAAACAGATCCTTGATAAACTCTACGGTTCTGACACCCAAACAGTTGATCAAAAGCTCAAAGGGGTTTTTTCATAAAAACATTATTAATTTAAACAGCCTTAAAACTATATCTTCTTTTTCCTTTGTGATTCCTTAAGAAACCATAAGATTATTGGTAGTGCTATTGTAGCATCTGATATGACCGTTGAATATTTTGCATTTTCATTTACTTTCCCCCAGGAGATAGCTTCTCTTAATGTAGCTCCACTTAATCCTCCAGGTTCAGGACGATCCATTGTAATTTGAATGGCATATGTTGCAGAATTTGGGCAAAATTGTAATGATTGCATTATAAAGTTCTTCGGTACCCCACCCCCCACAAAACAAACTCCAGCTTTTTTAGCATCCCAAGCTAAGTTGACCATTTCAAGCATATCCTTAAAATGGTTTAAATTTATTTTTTGATTATGGAATCCTAATTGTAAAGCAAGACCTGAATCTGTAAATGCAGGGCAAAAAATTGGGACTTCTTTCTGCTCGCAAATCTTTAAGATTGAATGAGAATCTTTTGGAAGTTGCTTACCGAGAAACCTTAAGAATGAGCTAACGGACATTTGGGGATCGGGTATCTTTAGATTTGAAATAAAATCTTCAATCCCTTTATATACCTTATTTGGCATGAAAACATCATAAATTCTATTCATTTCCGCTTTATGCAAATCTGAATCGTTTAAATCATTTAAATTAATAGACCCTCCTTGTAAATGATGATATCCTAAGGCTTCTGCTAGATCGTGTGTTAGACTTGCACCTGTAGTCACTAAAATATCAATAAATCCTTCTTTTATAAAATCATATACTACTCTTTGCATTCCTGCAGGAACAAGAGCTCCTGCCAAACCAAAAAACTTTACACACTCCTTATCTTTTATCATTTCATTATAGATTTCACACGCTAAAGCTAATCTCTTGGCGTTAAATCCAGCATTTTTTAATGAATTAATGAGACTTAAAATACTTGTTTCATTTGTAATTTCCAACTGATCTACTCTTTTTAAAATATCTTCTAAATTTTTTTCTGACATCTAAATCATTATAAATTATTGCTTCTAATAAAGTCCATAACTTCAACAATCAATTTTGCTGCCAAAATACATGTCATTTTGTTTTCCAAATCTAAATTTGGGGCAACCTCAACTAAATCAAACCCAACAATATTAAAAACCTCTGTTATTTCTTTCAAGATTTTCCATATATCACGATAAGAAAAACCACCCGGTATTGCATAACCCGTACCTGGAGCAATCGAAGGATCTATAGCATCAATGTCTATTGAAACATATAAACTTTTGATATTTGATTTTTTAAAAAATTCCTTTATACTATCTATATAATAATCTAAACCATCAATGATATGATAAGCATTAAGGTATTTGATGTTTTCAGAACTTGCTAAGTTAAATTCCTCAATATCAATATCACGAGTACCTACTATTAACAAATTTTTATTATTAACATATTCTAAATCATAAATCCTATGAGAAATCGTTGCATGAGAAAAAACTCCTTTATCCCATTCTTGATAAAAATCTAAGTGAGAATCAAAAATTAACACACCAAATTCTTCTTTCTTTTCCAATTGATCACCAACGGCCTTTACTACAGGGTAAGTGCAAAAATGATCTCCACCTATCATAACTGGGATTATTTCTTCATTTTGATTATAGAGTTTTTTAAGGAAATTATATATAGTGATAAGGTTCAATTCAACATCAGTTGGTTCAATCTTAACATCTCCCACATCTACAGCTTGAAAGTTTGGAATCTGGAATCCTAATTCAGTGGTATATCCAATATCATTTGTAATATTTCTTATATTCTCTGGAGCTATTGAGGAATTAGGTAGATCTGTGGAAGTTAAGTAATCCCACGGGATACCGAAAATTACAAAGCGAGTATCTTTGTTTAAATCTTCTTTAAAATCAAAAAATCTCATTCTAAGAATCTCACATTTTATCTAAAGTTTCAATTCCTAAGATATTTAATCCAATCTTAATAACTATTTGCACACATTTTATTAGTAATAGTCTTGCTCTTTCTAATTGTTTATTATCAGAAATAACAGGGCATACACTATAAAAAGAATTAAAAGTTTGACATAATGTCAAAAGATATTGAGGAATTAAATGAATATTATACTTCTGAGCCGTTTGATCTATAATTTCAGGAAAATAATTCAATTGTTTTATCAAACTCTCTTCAGTTTCATGATTCAACATATCCCATTTGATATCTAAATCAATATTCTCACTTGATTTTGAAATTATCGATTCAATTCTCGCATAACAGTATTGCATATATGGTCCAGTTTCTCCTTCAAAAGAAATACTTTGTTTTGGATCAAAAACAAAATCTGATTTAAGATTAAATTTTAAGATGAAGAATTTTAAAGCACCGATACCTATAAAATTCGCTCTCCTTTCTTTTTCTTTTTCTTTAATATTAGGATATCTTTTATTTACCTCCTTATAAGCAAGTTCTATCATTTCGTCAATAATATCATCAGCATCAACTATAATTCCTTCTCTACTCTTCATTTTCCCTTCTGGGAGACTAATCATACCATATGAGAGGTGAAACTTATCTTCTTTAAACCCAATCATCTCTAGCACAGTGAATAATTGCTTAAAGTAAAGATTTTGTTCACTTGCAACAACATAGAGAGACCTATCGTAATTAAAATCTTGTTTCTTAAGAAATGCAAGGTAAATATCTTGAGTAATATATAATGAAGTTCCATCTCTTCGAAGCAAAATTTTATTTGGTAAACCGAAATCCTCCTTTAACTCAGCGTAAACTGCTCCATCTTCGGTTTTTTTAAATATTCCTTTCTCTAAATTTTCTAGTATAATTTTTTTACCTTTTTTATAAATCTCAGATTCAGAATACTCTTTGTCAAACGTGATTCCTAATTTTTTAAACGTTTCTTCAAATCCTTCTAAAGCCCATTTATTCATCTTTTCCCATATAGCTCGTGTTTCAGGATCTTCAGCTTCCCATAAGCGGAGTAGCGCATGTGCTTCTTTATTTAAGTTATCGTCTTTTTTTTCCATTTCACTATATTGTACATAAAAATCTCCTACAAAATGATCGGGTTTCTTAGTTGGTTCTTGATTATTTCCCCATTTTTTATACGCTAACATAGATTTACAAATATGTATACCTCTATCTTGTCTCAAATTAACCTCGAATACTTCATGGTCTTTATATCTGAATAAATTTGCCATCGAACTGCCTATTAGCATATTGCGTACATGTCCGAAATGGAGGGGTTTGTTGGTATTGGGAGCAGGAAATTCTATTACAATTTTTAATGATTTCCCTATTTTTTCTCTTAAAACTTCGTGAATTCTTCCATAATCATCTTTTAATTTAAAAACATTTTCTAAAACAAATAATGGTTTAATTTTAAAATTTAAATATGGTCCATCTGCTTCAATCTTCTCAATAAAATCAGGTAATAGCAAATTTTTTTCAAAATTTTTGGCTATCTCCTTCGGATTTTTCTTTTCAACTTTACTTAGACGATAAACTGGAAAAGCATATGAAAAATTAATATCTGGCGGAGGAATTTCAATAATTTCCTCAATTTCCTCTAAAGAAAGGTAAGTAATATGATTCGCAAGAAATTCTGCGATGGCTTGTTTATCGATTATTTTCATTTTTCTTATTTCTTGTTCTTTAACAATTCTTATAATGATAAAGATTAAAACTTTTATCTGTTTTGTAAAATACCACATAAAATTTTTCATTGAAAAGGGATAAATATATTATGTCATATGAACAAGAATCCAAAATGAATTTTCCTCAATAGCCTATTTATAACGAAGATAAGATCAATGCTCTTATCAAGTCTTATTATCTTTTAAAGAAAATCTAGATTGGATCGCAGGATTCATTCAATAATTAAAATAAATCTTTAGGATTCATTAATCAAAAATAGGTAACTTCGATAGTTTCTTCTCTTTTATTCTTTAATCAATAAAATGTTATTAACATTAAGGAAATAGCAAAATTCTGTCATGGTTTATCCTTAAAATAAGATTAAAATAGTATTAATTTTATAATTAATATCAAAGAAAATTAAAATTTTTTAAGTTATCATTGAATTAAATTTCTTACAGAATAATTCTTTAAATTTGGTGTGAATATGGCTGAAAAAAAAGGTAATTTTATGTTGAAATGGAATGATGAAACTGGCCAATTTCGTCCCATAGGATCTGATTCAGATATGGACGATAGTATCTTCTTAGAACTAGTTGAAGAAGATAAATGGAAATTTTTCTATATAAAAGGTGCCTCATTAATCTCTAGACGCACATCACTTAGAGCAGCTAACGGAATATCAAAAACAGGGTATGTTCATCCACAAACTAATTTACGATACGGAGTTGATTGTAAATTAGAGGAAGAAATTTCACCATATGAAGATATGCCAGAGAATCTTAAGAAATCTCAAAGAACGTGGTATAAAGGGGAGTATAGACAATATTAAATTTACTCTTTTGATGTTTTTTTATCTACTCTTTTTGTTTTACTCATTATCTAAAACATAGGCGCAGTTTTTATATTTTTTTTTACGAGTTTCGACTATTTTGTGTATTGTATGTTTAATGTTTTGATAATCAAAAATATTAAATTTTTTAGAAACAATGCAAAATCAATGACTGATCAAAATTTAGAAACTGATTCTGGCAAAACAATGCAAAACGAGGAAAAAAGGGAATCTTATATTATATCCCCAGAAGATTATAAAAAAAAAATTCAGCCAGCTTGGAATAAAAAAACTCCATTGATATTGAAAGGCGCAGCATGGATGGCGGAACATACATCTGATACAAAATATTCTATAGGACTCCGAATAGAAGAACACGCATCAAATTATCCAGATAATTTAGCTCTATTATTTGAAGACGGGAAATATACTCATAAAGAGTTTAATGAATGGATTAATCGTTATGCTAATTATTTTTTTAATTTCGGTCTCAAACGAGGGGATATTGCTGTTGTGTTTGTGGAAAATCGCTCGGATTATATGTTTATAATCGCAGCAATGGGTAAATTAGGTGTGATTTCTTCATTAATTAATACTAATCTACGTGAAAACCCACTTATTCATAGTATGACACATACTCCCGGGAGAGTATACATAATTGGAGAAGAGCTTTTCCAAGCATTTGAAGATGTTAAAATTAAAATAGGATTAACAAATGAACAAAAAGAAGGGCTCTTTTTTTTGACTGATAAGGGAGAAATGAAAACACCCGATGGATTCCTCAATTTAAAAGAACAAATTAAGAATTCTGATGTTAATAATCCCCCTACTACCTCAGAGATTCTAATGAAAGACCCTTTTGTATATATTTTTACCTCAGGGACAACGGGGCTTCCAAAAGCTGCGATTTTGAAACATTATTCAATATTAAATGCAATGACTTGGTGGGGGGATATGGTCGTTGGAATGAAAAATGACGATATAATTTATATCACAACTCCCTTATTTCATAGTCATGGGATTAAAGTAGCTTTTGCTGCCGCACTTTATAGAGCATCAGCAATGGCAATCGCTAGAAAATTCAGTGCTAGTAAATTTTGGGATGAAGTTAGAAAATTCAATGCTACGTGTTTTAATTATGTAGGAGAAATATGCAGGTATTTGTATAATCAGCCTCCAAAACCAAACGATGCAGACAATCCAATTGTAAAAATAGTTGGGAATGGACTTAGAACCGATATTTGGCTAGATTTCAAGAAAAGATTTAATATCAAAGAAATTAGAGAGTTTTATGGTGCCACAGAGGATTTTGTTTCAAATTTTGCCAATATATTTAATCTTGATAATACCTGTGGAGTATGTTTAACGCCTTATGCAATTGTCAAATATGATATTGAAGCAGATCAACCGTTTAGAAATGAGAGAGGTCGGATGAAGAAAGTAAAGAAAGGGGAAGTTGGACTATTATTAGGACAAATCACAGATCCTGATAATTTTTATATGTATAAAGACGAAAAAGCTACCGAAAAAAAAGTATTTCGTGATGCCCTTAGAAAAGGGGATATGTATATTAATACAGGAGATCTATTAAGAGATATTGGTTATGGACATGTTCAATTTGTTGACCGCTTAGGTGATACATTTAGGTGGAAAGGTGAAAATGTATCTACCGAGGAAGTTGAATCTGTGATTAATAGTTTTGAACAAATTGATATGTGTTGTGTTTATGGAATTCTCATTCCACATACAGAGGGTCGTGCGGGGATGGTATCGATAAATAAAAGAACTGATGAAGAATTTGATTTCATAGGTTTATTGAATTTTCTACAAAAGTACTTACCAAATTACGCTATTCCTAAGTTTATTCGATTTATTGATGAATTTAGCTTTACTGCTACTCATAAGATTCAGAAGGGAAAATTGAAAAAAGAGGGATATAATGTTAATGAGCTAAATGATTCAGTATTTGTTCTTTTACCAAAAAGTACCGAGTATGTTCCCCTTACTAAAGAAATTTATCAGGAAATCTCAAAAGGAAAACATCTATTTTAGAATGATTCCTACTTTTATCATATCCATCTAAATTATCTTTTTATTTATGCCAAAATTCAGTTGGAGATATGTATTTTTTAATTTTAGAAAAAGGACAAACAGCAAAACATTTTCCGCAATCGGAACTGTTTTCAATCCAAAATTCAAAACATTTTTCACCATCTACATAATATTTTCTAACACCTGAATTGTTAGAAATATTTAATCCTTTAAATTTAGGCTCTTTATCTTTTGTAATTGCGTTTGTTTCACATGCATCAGCACACTTAAAGCAATTCCTACAAACATTACCTACTTTCTTAATAAACCTTAAATTAGGTTCGTCGGAAACAAGAGGAAGATCCGTAAAAACTTTACAAATCCTTACTCTCGGTCCAAATTCAGGTGTTATTAAAAGCCCTAACCTACCAACAGCTCCAAGCCCAGCATCAATTGCTAAGGGTATACTTAAAGCTGTATCATTACCACATTGAATAGCTCTATAACCTAAGTTTCTGATAAATTCTCCTACACATGAAATTATAAAAGCCATTTTGGAATATGCTATTGCTGCTGCTGCCGCTGCGGGTTGTGCTGGAGCGGTCGATATAGCACTTTGATCCATTTCAATTGCCATAACGATTGCCTTATTAATTCCTTTTGGTAAATTGATTGGTGTTTCTAATATAGATCCTGAAGTATCACCACCCCTTACCTCTTTTTTTGATTCTGCTTCACTTTTTGAAGATGGTCTTACAAAGCCATCCTTATAAATCCACTTTTCATTAATATCTGATATTCCGACTAAAGAAGCACCATAAACCTTAGCTGCTTTTTTCACTTGCTCTGTAAAATTTTTATTATCTTGAATAAGATACTTATTTTTCATCCAATTTACACCATAACCAAGGTCCATCGAATTTTCTCTTTCCCAAGTGAAAGCATAAGGGAATTTTTCATAAACAGTCCACCCTGCAGCAACAAGAGCAAAATCAATTCTAGAATAGCCTTCTTTATGTGAATTTATATGATTTTCTATATTAACTTCGAACATTTTACCGTAAGTAGGTAGAGATCTATCCCATAATCTTCTATATATCATATTGTTTTTTTCATGAAAGCGCTGATATATTGTTTCATCTATTTCATACATAACTCAGAACCTAATTCTATCCATATCATTATATTATAATTTCATTAAAATGAATAAAAGTTTTTGATAAAAAAAGTGTATTTACATAGTTAAGAGAAAGAAAAAAAAAATTTTTAACATATTCTATAAGGTAATTTCTTATCCGGGGGTAGGGTATCTATATATTTCTTTCTGAACTCTTCATTTAACATTGGACATTCTTCATGTGTCCAACTTTCAGAAAACATCGAATGACCCCACATTCTGTCCAAAATACTCTTAAGCGGCTCTTCTCTAACATTCCCAAAAGCAAGAGGCATGAAACAACAAGGCATAACATCTCCATAAGGTGAAATATAAAAGTACACATGATCTGCTACACCTCTACATTGACTTGAAGTTTGAGTTTGAAAATAGAAATCTCTGCAAACAAATGGAAAATCTGCAATTTCCCTAACTTTTTTCTCTTCTTCTGGTGTTAATTTCACCTCAATATTATGTAACCATCTTCCTGTTGCTGTAGGTAATAAATATCTTACACCGTTTGCATTTAGATCTTTTCCTAATTTGATTACATCCTCAAATTCACCATTGGCTAGAGTTTCTTTTGTAACATAGGTCGATAGGGAACACTTTAATTTTACATCAAGAGCATTTTTTATTCCTTGAACAGCTGTATTGAATAATCCTTTCATGCCACGCAATTCATCGTGCTTTTCTGGAATAGGACTATCTATACTTATATAAAGCATTTCTAAACCACTATCCTTTAATTGTTTTGCGTAATCTTTTGTGACTTTTATTCCATTCGTATCACAAAAAACATATACAGATCGTTCTGAAGCGTACTTTATTAATTCCATTAAATCTGGTCTCATAGTTGGCTCACCTCCAAAGAAGTTAATTACAAAAGCCTTAGCAGATTGATCTAATACCTCCTTAATCTCATCAGTTGAAAGGTCTCTAAGAGGTTCATTTTCATAATTGCCCACACAGCAATGCGGACATTTAAGTTGGCAATTATATGTTATACCAAACATAAGATAAAAGACATCTGCTCCCCCTCTTGCCGCACCTCTTTCTTCATTAAACCATTTTACCATCTTTTCTTGGTCAAAAGTTAATGGAATTTTATAATCTTCCCATAAGTTTTCTCCTTCCGAAAACCTTTCATCATCTATAGTTTCTTTTAGATTGGTCAATTCATTTCACATTCTAAATTTATTTGATATAAAATAACAATTATACTAGGATTATTCATAATTTGCTAAATTGATTTATAAATATTTTTACCAAAAAGTAATATTAGTTTCCTTGAATAGTAAATTATGAAGAAATTCAAGATGATGAGTAGTTTATAATATATGAAATAAAGGGTGTAAGGGATATAAAAAGGAGTTTAAATTAATAAAATCACCATTAAATTGAATATTATTTATTTAAATCAAACCAAGATGATAATATATGTCAAAAGCTAAAAGGCTAATTGTAGAGCTAGGGGCTGGAGCGGACCAACATGGTCATAATAATGATTGCACCAATGCTGCAATTAAAGCTATTAAGAATGCGATTTCAAATAATTGTTTATGTGGTCTTTCAGAAATATGTAATCTCAGAGAACCAAAAGATCTTACTCGAATGATGGTTCATGTGAAGATTGGAGCCCCATATCCAGATACTATTGATGAAAAGAAAGTTTTAAAAGCGATTCCTTTTGGGGAAAAATCAATTGAAGTTGTTAAAGGAGGTTTACTTACTGAAGGAATTATGATTAAAGAATTAGGCGATACTTCAGATCAAATAATAATATGTAATGCTGCTGTTACGGTTTCAGTGAAGCTTTAATCTTCTTAATTCATTATTTTTTAAGCCTGATTTTTAAATCCATTTGCAAAACCCGATAACTACATTTATGTAAAATCATTATGTTTTTAAACTTAAACAGCATAAATATTAATTAATTTTAATTTGAAATGAATCCATGATTTTGTTTTAAATTAAAGAACATTAAAATTAGAGATTGAAATATGTCCGCTTTAGAAAAATTTATAGAAGCAATTCCCCTTGAGAATCCTTGGGTTAATAGCTGGAAAAAAGAGGGTAAAAAGGTATTAGGATATTTTTGTTCATATATACCTGAAGAAATCCTTTATGCTGCTGACATCTTGCCAATCAGAATGAGAGCGAGAACTTGTACTGATACACCGATGGGGGATGCTTATATGACTCCTACTACATGTAGTTTTACAAGATGTTGCCTTGAATTAGCAAATAGAAAAGAGTACAAATTTCTTGATGGTATTATCTCTTGTAATTGTTGTGATCAAATTAGGCGCCTTTATGATAATATAAGATATAAAGCTCCGTTTCCCTTTCATTATATAATGGGTGTCCCTGGTAATGTTAATGATAAAACAATCGATTGGTTTAAACATGAAATAACCAAATTTAAGCAAAACATTGAAGCGAACTTCAGTGTGAATATTACAGAAGAAAAAATAAGGAATGCAATTAAGATATACAATAAGTCTCGTACACTTCTCAAAGAATTATATAGTCTCAGAAAGCAAGATAAACCCCCTATTACGGGTACTGATATGATGAATATTATTTCAGCAGGAGTTTCCATTCCAAGGGAGCAATTTAATGAGCTTTTGACTCAACAGTTAAAGGAAATCGGGAGTGGAAATGGGATATCTGACTTTAAGAATAGATTAATGGTAGTTGGAAGTATGCTTGATGAACCAGAATATTTTAAAGTAATAGAAGATCTTGGGGGATTAATTGTTACAGATTCACTATGTTTAGGGACTAGGTATTTCTGGGATTTAGTTGATGAAAATCTAAATCCGATTGATGCATTAGCAGAACGCTATCTATCAAAAATCTCCTGTCCACGTATGACAGATGGACAACCTGCTAGAACCGAGTTTATGATGAATATGATTAAGGAGTTCAAGGTAGATGGGGTTATTTTTGAAAGAATGAAATTTTGTGCTTTATGGTGGGCTGAAATTTTTATGCTCCGTAGGAAATTAAAAGAAGAAGGAGTTCCATTTCTCGATTTGGAAAGAGAATATGTGTTAAGTGGTGCTGGAGCTATGAAAACACGTGTTCAAACCTTTATGGAAAT
>Ga0114930_10004725_pt1 | contig 11387 bp, 7 predicted proteins | sample AnhtaG_FD_87300 | JGI IMG/M metagenome (GOLD analysis project Ga0114930, IMG submission 87300) | Deep subsurface microbial communities from Anholt, Denmark to uncover new lineages of life (NeLLi) - Anholt_01485 metaG | ecosystem: Environmental > Aquatic > Marine > Oceanic > Sediment | place... | reverse complement strand
TGGACGCGTAAAGCCAGCTTTGATCGGGGCACCTATCGCTTCCACGTTCTAGTGGATGAAGGCGTGCGCCTGTGGGTCGATGGGGGCCTGATCATCGACGAGTGGCGCGACGGCAACGTCCGTGAGGCGATTGCCGAGTATACACCGGTCCGCGGGATGCGCGACATCAAGGTAGAATACTATGAACGCAGCGGCGACGCACGTGTCCACGTGTGGTGGGAAAAGATCGCCTCCCCCGCTTACCCCGACTGGAAGGGTGAATACTGGTCCAACCGCGACCTGAGCGGGGACCCGGTATTGGCGCGAAACGATAGGATGGTCAACTTTGACTGGCGAGTCGGCGCACCCGCGTACGGACTTCCCACAGACGACTTTTCGGCGCGCTGGACGCGTAAAGCCAGCTTTGATCGGGGCACCTATCGCTTCCACGCTCTGATGGATGACGGCGTGCGCCTGTGGGTCGATGGGGATATGATCATCGACGAGTGGCGCGACGGCAACGTCCGAGAGGTGATTGCCGATTATGCACCGGTTCGCGGGGCCCACGAGATCAAGGTAGAGTACTATGAACGCAGCGGCGACGCCCGCGTCTACGTGTGGTGGGAAAAGGTCGTCTCTCCCGCTTACGCCGACTGGAAGGGCGAATACTGGCCCAATCGCGATCTGAGCGGAGACCCGGTATTGGCGCGAAACGATAGGACGATCAACTTTGACTGGCGAGTCGGCGCACCCGCGTACGGACTCCCCGCAGACGACTTTTCGGCGCGCTGGACGCGTAGAGCCGGCTTTGACCGGGGCACCTATCGCTTCCGCCTACTGGTGGATGACGGCGCGCGCCTGTGGGTCGATGGGGATATGATCATCGACGAGTGGCGCGACGGGAGCGTCCGCGAGGTGATTGCCGAGTATGCACCGGTCAGCGGGACGTACGACATCAAAGTAGAGTACTATGAACACAGCGGTGACGCGCGCGTCGGTGTGTGGTGGGAAAAGATCGCCTCTCCTGCTTACCCCGACTGGAAGGGCGAATACTGGCCCAATCGCGATCTGAGCGCAGACCCAGCGCTGGTGCGGAACGATGGCGCGATAGATTTCAGTTGGGGGTCAGGCTCGCCTGCGACCGGTCTACCCACAGATGACTTTTCAGCACGCTGGAGCCGCCAGGTCACTTTCCAGCCTGGCGTTTATCACCTGTACGCCTGGGCCGACGATGGTGTCCGCGTCTATGTGGATGACACGTTGGTCCTGAATGAGTGGCATGGTGCCAAAGACGAGGTGTACTGGGCTGAGTTGGCCCTGGACGGGGTGCATTGGCTGATGGTCGAGTACTTTGAGCAAGCGGCCGATGCGAGGGTTTGGTTCTGGTGGAAGCGGACCGGTGATTTGCCGACGCCAACACCAACGGCCACTGCTACCGCGACCACCACGGCGACGAACACGGTTGAGCCAACGCCAACCGCCACGCCAACGTCAACCTCTGCCGCAACAGCGACAGCAACGGTCGAGCCAACCACTACAGCCACTGCCGGGCCAACGCCCACGGTGACAGAGACGGCAACGGTCGAGTAAACTCTGAAATCGCTCCGCCGACAACGACTTTAGTCGTTCGCAGGAGGGAAAAAGTAAGTTGCCACTACGAACAGAAACGCCAGAGTCCAGTTCGTTCTGACCTTTTGCATTCTGTGTTGAGGCTTTCCAGAGGAGAGCAAGGCGGAAATGGAGAAGCATTCACAAGTGCTCCTGGATCGCCGCATCGACTTTTTGGTCCTGGCGGCCTACATCGTGTTGAGCCTAATGCTTTGCTACCCTCTCCCCCAGAGTTTTACCACTCACGTAGCCGGCCGGTACGTGGACACCCGGGTTTTCCAGTGGAACAACTGGTGGGTGAAACAAGCGCTCCTCGGCGGACTCGATCTCGATTACACCGATCTCATCTATTACCCATCAGGGGTGAGCCTGGTCAGCCACAACTTGAACTGGATCAGTTCGTTCATCTCCGTTCCGCTGGACTTGCTCCTTGGGCCGACCGTGGCCTACAATCTCTTGTTCCTGCTCACGTTCTTTCTGAGTGCTTTCGGCATGTACCTGTTGGTCCGTCACTTGACCCGGCGTCGAGACGCAGCCTTTATCGCTGGGCTGGTGTTCGCTTTTTCCCCCTACCACGTCTCGGGCAATTTTGACGGGCAGATGAACCTGGCTAACATCCAGTGGCTGCCTCTCTTTGTGCTCCACCTCCTACGGGCAGTGGAGGCGCAAAGAGTGAGGGACGCGCTGTTGGCAGGGTTGTTTCTAGCCCTGGCGAGCCTGGATAGCTGGTTCTTTACGATCTTTTTGGGGATGTGGACTGTGCTCGCTATAGGATACAGCCTGGTCGCCAATAGGAAGAGATGGAGCTGGAAGGTCGGCCGACTACTTTTTCTGACGGCAGTCACCGCCGGGGTCCTGGTGGCACCTTTTCTTATCCCGGTGATCGCAGATTCTGTGAGCGGTTCCGTCGAGTCTGCGCTGGCCTACTATGCCGACGAAAAGTCAACCGACCTGTTGGCTTTTGTCGTGCCTGGCAGCGGCCACCCACTGCTGAGCCCTTATACGCGCCCCGTGTACGAACGGTTCGAACACTGGCGACCAGCGTTCCTGGGCTACTCGGCCCTGGCCCTGGCCCTGTATGCCGTCACGGTGTGCCGCCGCCGATCTCTTCTCTGGCTCCTGTCCGGGCTCATATTCGCCGCCCTGGCTATGGGGACACGACTGCACATCTACGGCGTTGAATACCCCGCCATCCCGCTGCCCTATCGCACGCTGATCGATGTGCTTCCCGTGCTCAAGATCATACGCCAGACCAATCGCTTCAACGTGATGGTTACCTTGTCGCTGGCTGTGCTGGTCGGCCTGGCTTGCGCAGACATCATCCCTCGCGTGGTCGCCCCCTTTTCCGGTCCAGGACAGGCCTCAAGCCGATTGGCTGGCCGGGTGGGAGGGAGCGTCACAGCGCTGGTGAGCGCGTTGGTTCTGTTCGAGTACCTGGCCGTGCCCTGTCCGCTCTCGCCAAGCAAGGTTTCGCCCTTTTATCACGCTCTGGAGAAGGAAGGGATGGACAGGGCAGGTGAGGCGCTTAGCTCGGATGAGATACATGCGACCCAAGCGGCAGAGTTTGCCATCCTGGAACTGCCCATAGACGACTTTCACTCTCGTTACTACCTGTACCCACAGACCCTTCACCACAAGAAGCTCGTGAACGGCTATGTGGCCCGCGCGCCCACCGGCGCCCAGGCCTTTATCCGTAGCCATCCATTGATCAAGGCCCTGCAGATCCAGATGGAGGTGGATCCTGCGCTGCATGACGTCGAGAAGGAGATCGGCCTGTTGGCCGCCAACGATATCCGCTACGTCGTCATTCACAAACAAGCACTGCCCCCTCAGCCTCCGGTGGACGAGGCTGTCCTGGCCTCGTGGCGGGCGCTTTTCGGCCCTGATCCAGCGTACGAAGACCAAGAGATCGTCGTCTATCGCACGCGCCTCGCGCCGGGGTACAGTCGCACCCCCATCCTCCAATTCAGCGACCAACTGGGTGTGATGGAGCTGCGCACCCGGCGCACCCGGCTGCAGGGAGTACATCGCGTCGATCAGGCGTTGACCGTAGACCTGACCTGGAAGGCGCTCAACGACCTGGATCGAGCGTACGTGTGCAGCCTGTCGTTGGTAGGGCCAAAGGGGGAGATCCTTACCCAGATGGAGGCTGAGGTCATCTCCCCTCGCTTCCCAACGTCCCGCTGGTCAAGAGGCGTCGTCGTGGCCGACCAGTACGCTATCTCCCTCGATCCGTCGCTGCCCGCGGGCGAGTACGTCCTGTCCATCGAGGTGGTGGGCGTTCCTGAGGGCGAGGAACTGGAGGCAATCGATACTCCCATTCGCATCGACGGCGACGCTCGCCCGCTTGTACCGGCCCTGGACGACGTGCAGTTTCCAGCATACGTTAACTTTGGCGGGGAAATGCGGCTGTTGGGCTATACTCCCCGGCAACACGGGGATCGCCTGGCGATCGACGTGTACTGGCAGGCGTTACGCGCCACGCACAAGGAATACAAGATATTCGTACACCTGCTCGGTCCTGTGGAGCCGACCCTGCTCGGTCCTGTGGAGCAGGCCATTGTCGCCCAACACGACGCTATGCCCCGCGACTGGTCATATCCCACCTCGTTGTGGGCCAGGCGACAAGTGTTCGTGGATCGGATCGAGTTGGATATCACAGGCGTCGCGCCGGGCGCGTACAGGTTAGCCATAGGCGTGTACGAGCCGGAGGGCGAGCGGCTGCCCGCACTGGGTGCGGATGGCCAGCCCATCCCCGACCGGCGGGCGATCCTGGACGAGGCGATAAAGGTGGACAAACCATGAGCAAAGGCAAAGCGACGTTCCTGGCGGCGCTCTTGCTGTGCACCACGTTTGGCCTACAGGTTATGAGCGCGCGTCTCAAGGCACCTACCTACGACGAGCAAGGCTACATCGCGCGCGGCTATGCATGGGTCAAACTGGGCGACCTGCACATCCGGATCGGGACGCCGATCCTGCTCAATGCGCTCAACGCCCTTCCCCTGTTGGCCCTCCCCGGCGTGCGCTTGCCCGTGGACAGCCCTTCCTGGTCTGCAACAGACTTTCACCCCATCGGCCAACAGTTCATGTGGCACGTGAACGATAACGCCGACCAGATCTTGTTCCTGGCGCGCGTGCCGACGATGTGGCTCACACTGCTGCTAGCCGTCTTTGTCTACCGTTGGGCCAGGGAGTTGTTCGGCCTTTGGGGAGGGCTCCTGGCCCTGACGCTGTGCGCGCTCGATCCTAACATCATTGCCCACGGGCGGCTGGCCACCACAGACCTCGGCTCCACCGCTCTGCTCTTTATCACCATCTATTGGACCTGGAAGTTGCTCCGTTTCCCCTCCTGGCTGCATGCGCTACCGACCGGCGTGTTTTTTGGCCTGGCCCAGGCGACAAAGTTCAGCGCCCTCCTCTTTGGCCCGATCGTGGCCCTGCTCTTTTTGTGGCGGGCGTTCGTACCCCTCCGCTACACCCTTTCTCTTCTGGGCCCGGGTCCGCCGGGCGACGGCCCGACCGGGCAGCGCTGGCTGGGCAGGCTGTGGTGGCTGGGGGTCGCGGGCGCGTTCGTCGTCGTCGTCGCGTACCTGACCCTGTGGGCCGTGTATGGGTTCCAGGTGGGACCGATCGATGGGGTCACCTCATTTCCGGTGCTGGCCCCCGCTCACTTTGAACAGTTCTTGGATGTCTCGGGGCGCTTGTCCGGAAAAGAGGGACGCGAGGCGCAGGCGTTTTTGATGGGGCAGCTCTACGTTGGCGGACGTTGGCAATACTTTCCTATGGCGTTTGCGCTCAAGACGCCCATTCCCACTCTGATCTTTTTGGCAGGCGCCCTGCTCTTGAGCCTCCGCAGACGAGTCGGGGCATCGACCTGGGCGTTGTGGCTTCCGCCGCTCGTTTTCTTTGCCTTTAGCCTGACCAGCAGGCTAAACCTGGGTTACCGTTACATCCTGCCAGTTCTGCCATTTGTCTTTGTCCTCGCTGGACGCATGGGTCCATGGCTGGCCGGGGATCCGGGCCGGCTCAGAGGAGGGCGGCGGACGCCGTTGGCGGCTGTGTGCGTCCTGGTTGGCTGGTCGGCGTGGAGCGGGTTAGCGATCTATCCTCACTACCTGGCGTTTTTCAACGAATGGGCTGGTGGGCCGGACGACGGTTGGCGGTACCTGGTAGACTCGAACATCGACTGGGGCCAGGATCTCAAGGGCCTCGCGCGGTGGGTGGACCTTCACGGCGTCGAGCAGATCAAACTGGGATACCTGGGCGAGGCATATCCATCCTACTATGGCATTGACTTTGAACCCTTGCCCAGTTGGCCCGATCGCTGGGGCCATCATCTGTATCGCGCTCTCTACCCTCCAGATCCAGCACCGGGCTACTATGCGATCAGTGCCAATCTCATCCAGGGGCGCAACCTGCCCGATCCAGACACCTACCTCTGGTTCCGCCAGCGCGAACCGGCAGACAAGATCGGCTATTCCATTTTCATCTATAACGTGCCCGCTCATGGCACAGGCCGGGCAACCCTTTTCCTGTCGGGGGTCCATCTGTCGGATGTGCGCCCGCAGGACTATGCCCGGCTGGGGACGAACGATGCACGTGTGGTGTGGTTCGATGCAGGACGGGCGGTAGTCGCCCCCGAGGGAAGCGATCCGGTATTCCTGATCTTTGCGGACGACGTGCCCGTCCACCCTATGCTTGATGGCTTGCTACCGCCTGGCAAAACCGGGGGCTCTTTCCAGCCGTGCGCGCCTTCTACCACACGTAACGAGCGCGCGTTCCGCATGTGCGAGGGAAGCCCGCGCGGGCCGTTCATGGCGCGCGTAGAGGCGGTCGCCCAAGACGCACCCGTCTGGCACATGCCGGCCAGCCAGTTTATGCCCGGTGACCCAGCCAATCATGGCCGACGGCTGAGCTACCCGGTACGATTCGGTGACCGGGTCGAGCTATTGGCCTACCAGGTTGACCCCAGGTCATCCGGCAGGACGGCGCTACGTCCCGGCGATACGCTGACCCTGATCACCTATTGGCGGGTATACGAGCCAGGGCGAGATCCGCTCAAGCTCTTTGTGCATCTGCTCGACCCCGACAGCACCTATCAGGGCGGCGAAGACCGCCTGGATGTGTGGTACGAGAACTGGCAAGCGGAGGATTTGTTTGCCCAGGTGCAAGAGGTGACCCTCAACACCGACGCCGCGCCAGGAGAATACCAGGTAGAGATCGGTTGGTACAATCCCGAGACGATGCAGCGTCTGCAGGTGCTATGGGATGGCGCAGCCAGCATCGACCGGGTATTGCTGGACCCGGTCCAGGTCAGGTAGCGCGGGGCAGGGGGTTCTGGTCGCATCAAAAGACGCCCGTGGTCTCTCTGCCACGGGCGTCTCTTGATGCGTGCGGACAGACTACGCCCGACTGCCTTGACGGTCGTTTGATCGACGTGTTCGTGAACCTCCATCAGGCGCTCGCCCCGAGGGCTCTTGATCAACAGAGCCCCCAGCACAGGGGGCAACTCTCCGCTTGGGAACCGCACGTCGATCACGCACCAATGATCCGACACACTTGACCAGGGTTCACCCATTCGCCCCGATAGCAGTAGGCTAAACGGCCTACCCTTATTGAATCACGCAACGCTCCAAAGAACAGCCTGGAAGCAGCCTACGCCTGTGCAGCACAGGTTCGCCTGTGAAGCACAGGTTCGCCTGTAGGACACAGGTGTGGGCTGCTTCTCGAAAGTAGAGAGTGGCTTCTCTCGCCGTTCACGACGTAATTTTCAACAGTGGAAGACCAGTCTGCGATAGGCCCTGGACAGGCTCCCAGGCGTCAATCCACTGTTTTGTGAATGGTGTATGTGTAAATAAACACCTTGGGCAATTCTTGTTGACTTGAAACCATCTGCTTGGGAGACTCTTGAACGCGCGTGACCCCTTTGGATGTCACTGGACTATATTCCGCTTGTCTGCTCGACCGACGCGAGTGTCGCCTTCGACGGCGACGAGAGCGACGAGAAGACTTGTTCTTGTTGGTCGTTGCCAATTCTTGCTACCTTAACCAATCCAGCCAGCATGCCAGCTGGCCAGAGACACACTTTGGGACATCGTTGCTCGCCTGGCTTTCTTGACTGCTCCGATGAGCCTGTTCACAAAGGCAAAAGTGCGGCGGCATTTTACCCCGGCAAAGGCGCCGGCGATGGTGACTTGAGTTACGTTCGGGAAACTGACAGGATCAAGCGCACGTGCCTGCCCGCAGGATTCACAGGGCAAGAATCAGATTTCTATGACAGAGGATATCTGGCCATAATCTCGCCAATCCTGTTGATCCTGTCGAGAATGTGCTGTTAACCTGACATGGTCAACGTAGCGCCAAGACTGCCGGGAGCAGCGCTGCCCACATAGATCTGCCGAGACGCCTCAGCAAGAATCGATCGCCTAGCAGTTTGTGGGGAAAACACGTAGCCGCGATTTCCTAATCGCGCTTTGAAACTTTGCGATGCTTGACATAAATACGCGGTTGGAAACCGGGCCTACAAAGGATTACTCCGACAGACTGCTAGCGGGTAGCTAGGCGCCTCTTGAACCGGTAGGTGATCCGCGCACGTTCCAGGTCGTAGGCTGAGATTTCCAGCCGTACCCGGTCGCCCAACAAAATGCGAATATAGTATTTGCGCATCTTGCCCGACGGATAGGCGAGTACGACGTGACCATTGTCCAGCTCTACGCGGAACATGGTCCCTGGTAGGGCTTCGATGACCGTACCCTCCAGTTCTAGCTTTTCTTCACGAGGTTTGCCTCTTATTTTTGCCATTCAGGTCCTTTCTGTCCATCGGCCTCTCGGCCCTGTGCGAAGACACATAGGTTGCGCCTGTCCACAAGCCTGCTTGCCCGCAAGCGCGGGGGATCGCCAGGCGATCTCGCCTCGCTCTGTCAATCGCCGTTCAACCCCCTCGTATCGGTTAGGGTCAGGCAAACAAAGACCCGGTCACCAAAGGATGATAACCGAGTCATCCTTGAGCACATATGCAAGCAAGAAGGATGAACAGTCGCTTACCTAATTGCCTATTATAGGCTATCCGACATGGTTTGTCAAGCCTGTTTCTGAATACTTTTGACTTTTACGCTGTGGCGTGTTAGACTCGGTAGATCCAAAGTGACTCTTGCTTGGATAGGCACTTTTCACGGACGGTCTGGTAAGCCAAGACACGATCGGCGGATCAGATCAAGTGCCAGAGAAGCTACCCAGGTTTGGGAGTGCTCTTTGTATCCTCGAAAGCGCATGACAAGCTCGCGGACCTGGTCATCGTGGACGGCGACCAGGAAGGTCTCGTCAGGGCCGATGTTGATGGCCGCCAGACCGATGTCGGCGCCGGTGATGGTGCAAACCTCGTAGGCCAGGCGCAATCCTTCTTGCTTCAGGTCCGTGGGGGACGTGCTGTCCTGTCGCATCGTCCAACGATGTTGCCCGGGCAGAACCCAGCCCCCGTAGAACGTATCGCCCTCTGGGTCCGCACGGTCTAGCCAGCCGGAGATGAGGCCCCAGGTGTTGGCTTCAGCCACGGCGATAGTGAGCCCGCGCTCCCTCAGCATCTTGACGACCACCGATTCGAGCGTGTCGTCGTCTGCGCCGTATACGACTTGATCGAGGCGTTCTCGGATGCGGGCTTCCATATCGGCGATCATGGCGTCGGCTTCTGCTTCGCTATCGGCTTTAGCGGTGATGCGGATGTGGCTCTGACCGGGATGAGCGGCCAGGCCAACGGTAGGATTGGCGGACCTTTCCAGGTCGGCGATGTGTGAGTCGAGCGAGCTTTCGCCGATGCCACACGTTTTGAGCGTGCGTGCTTTGATGATCTGCTGCAGGCTGAATTTCTTTCTCAGATAGGGCAGGACAGCGTGCGACATCAGGTATTCCATCTCGCGAGGCACGCCGGGCAGGCTGATCACGACGCCACGCGCATCTTCAACGATGAAACAGGGCGCAGTCCCCACAGGGTTCTCCAGAGGGATGGCTCCTTTCGGGATCCTTGCCTGGCGACGATTGTTCTCGGACATAGTGTAGCCGCGCTTCTGGAAGAAGGCCTCGATAGAACGGACGAGCTGGAGGTCGAGCACAAGCCTTCTTCCCGTGGCCTGGGCGACGGCTTCACGGGTGACGTCGTCCACGGTTGGCCCCAGCCCCCCGGTCGTGATGACGACGTCGGAACGATCCAACGCGGTGTCGATGACGCGTGCGACGCGCTCTTGGTTGTCACCGGCTGAGGTAAGATAGTAGAGGTTCAGCCCGATGTCGCGTAGCTGGCGGGCAATGTAGGTCGAATTGGTGTCGGTGATCACACCGAGAAGCAGTTCAGTACCTGTGGTGACAACCTCTGCGTGCACGCTGACCTCCCAGAATTCAGTGGTGTCGATCATGGATATTCTATCACAGAGCGCGTCTCTGTGCAACAGGAGGAGGGATGGGACAACGACGGCGTGAGTTGGGACGACGGGGGGAATCGCGGGCCATACGCTACCTGGAAGCACGAGGATGCCAGGTCGTTGTCTCTAATTGGCGATGCCAGGCTGGCGAAGTGGACGTCATCGTCCTCGATGGCGCTTGTCTAGCGTTTGTCGAGGTGCGGACGCGGCGTGGGCAGGCATATGGCAGGCCAGAGGAGTCTATTACGCCACACAAGCTGGCTCGAATGGCGGCTGTGGCCGAAACATACATCTATGAACGGGGTTGGGAGAGCGATTGGCGACTCGACGTGGTGGCCATTCAGGTGCGTGGTGGACGCGTGGCATCCATAGAATGGTATCGAAATGTCTCAATGACTCTGCTGAAATGACTACCCGTGCTCCCGGTCGCGAGTTGTTCGTATCTGACACCGGATGTGTTTTAGATTAGAATGAGCCGCAAGCGCGCAGACCGATAGTTGTGTGTTACGACTTGTCGACAAGCATTGACGTTGTGCAAATCACGCGCTAGAATGGAACAAACTCAGAAGCTCGGAGTGACTATTCGATGGATACCATATCAATTGAGTTCGGACTAGTGCCTCAGCTATACGAACAACTGGTGGCGGTTGCTCAGGCACGGAATCTTTCAACAGCAGAACTCGCGCGACGTGCGGTCGCAGAATGGCTAGAGCGCCAGACACCGATTGAGTGTGCTCGTCGCACGATGCGCGAGTTGGGACAGGGGCTGGGCAAAGGAAACCAGGTGTACGATGTAGCACGCGACCACGACGCACACCTTTATCTCCAAGAATGAACAGAATATTTGTGGACACCTGGGCCTGGTATGCGCTTGCAGACGCAACGGACACAGACCATGATCTGGCCCAGTCAGCAACGAACAATTGCTGGATGGCGGCTAACCTCTTGTTACCACCAACTTTGTGCTAGATGAAGCAATCACCCTCATTCGGCACCACATACACCACGCAGCGGCCGTACGTTTCTGGCATACGCTGCAACAGTTAGTAGATGCGGGCTTGGTTGAACTTGTGCGTGTGAGTGATACACACGAAGCCGCCGCGTGGGCAGTTTTCGAACAATACGCCGACCAAACGTTTTCGTACACAGACTGCACTTCCTTTGCCGTGATCAACGACTTGAAATTGACCCACGCTTTTACCGCCGACCATAGCGCCATTTTGGGATTCGCGCTTGTGCCTTGATTCTGAATTCAGTGGACAATCCAGGCACGGCGAAAGCGGTGTAGTGGTATGCCGATCTGGCCCTGATTCATTTACGCCAATCGGACCAATGCAGCGCGCATCCTCTGCAACGCCTCGACCAAGGTTGAGCGCGGGCAGGCAAAGT